>Ga0196964_10001187_pt1 | contig 13477 bp, 16 predicted proteins | sample S1_10metaG_FD_148615 | JGI IMG/M metagenome (GOLD analysis project Ga0196964, IMG submission 148615) | Soil microbial communities from Anza Borrego desert, Southern California, United States - S1_10 | ecosystem: Environmental > Terrestrial > Soil > Desert | place: USA: California | collected...
TGGCCGGTTTCGGCTATGAGGAGTCGGTGAAGTTCTTCGGCAAGCCGCCCGCGGGCTATACGCTGCAGCTGGAGCCCCTGGCGCCCGCCCAGGCCCAGGCGCGTTACCTGCAACGGTTCCAGGTGCTGGCCGAAGCCTCGGGCCTGGTTCCCGCGGCCGTGGCGTTCGACACCGAGTAGAGAGGCCCATGACGATCATCGTGTCGCCGTTGAGCTATGTGGAGACCGTCACCAGGACGCGGCGGCCGTCGCACATCATCACCCTGCTCGACCCCGACCACGACATCGAGACGCCGGTCGGGATCGACCCGGAACGCCACCTGCGCATCGGCTGCCACGACATCGTCGACGAGACCGAGGGCCTGATCCGGCCCGACGACGCGGTGGTGACCCAGCTGCTGCAGTTCGGGCGGGCCTGGAACCCGAAGTCGCCGGTGCTGATCCACTGCTGGGCGGGCATCAGCCGCTCGACCGCGGCGGGCTTCATCCTGGCCTGCGAGCGCAATCCGCAGGCGAAGGAGAAGGACATCGCCTTCGAACTGCGCCGCCGCTCGCGCTACGCCACGCCCAATCGCCGCATTGTCGCGCTCGCCGACGACGCGCTGGGCCGGCAGGGCCGGATGGTGGACGCGGTGGACTCCATCGGCCGGGGCGAGGTCGCCTTCGAGGCGCGGCCGTTCGACCTCAAGGCGCACTGGTGAGGTGAAACCGCCCGTCGTCATCGGCCTGACCGCCGTGGTGGCGGGGATGCGCGACGGCGAGGCGGCGGTGCTGACGGTGAGCCCGGCGGGCGAACGCCTGTCCGGCCTGCCGTTCGGCCCGTTCGACCCGGAGGGGCACCGCACCTTCGAACTGGCCGTGCGCGCCTTCGTGGCCCGCCAGACCGGGTTCGAGCTGGGCTACGTCGAACAGCTTTACACCTTCGGCGACAAGGGGCGCGACGCGCCGCTGGCCGACGTGGTCGCGGGCGCCTCGCGGGTGGTGTCGGTCGGCTACCTGGCGCTGACACCCAAGGCGGTGGAGACCGCCAGCGACACCTCCTGGCGGCCGTGGCCGCGCTGGTTCCCGTGGGAGGACTGGCGCAAAGGGCGCCCGGCGGTGATCGACGCGGTGATCGGACCGGAACTGGTCGCCTGGGCGGGCCTGGTGAAGGGGACGGCCGGGGAGACGCGGCTGCTGCGCGCGCGGCGGCTGTTCGCGCTGGACGACCAGCCGTGGAACGACGAGCGGGTGCTGGAGCGCTACGAACTGCTGTACGAGGCCGGGCTGGTCCCCGAGGCCGCGCGCGACCGCGGCGTGCCGCCGCCGAAGGTTTCGGAACGGCTGGGCGAGCCGATGATCTCCGACCATCGGCGCATCCTGGCGACGGGCCTGGGACGGCTGCGGGGCAAGCTGCGCTACCGGCCGGTGGCGTTCGAGCTGATGCCGCCGGAGTTCACCTTGTCGGAGCTGCAGCGGACGGTTGAGGCGATCTCGGGCGTGCCGCTGCACAAGCAGAACTTCCGCCGCGGCGTGGAGCGCACCGGCCTGGTGGAGCCGCTGGGCCGGTTCGACCTGGGCACCGGCGGGCGCCCGGCGGAATTGTTCCGCTTCTGTCGCGAGAAGGCGGCCGCGGGACCGGCGACAGGCCTCAGCCTGCCGGCGCTGGCCAGGGTGTGAGCTTCGTAGGGGGCTCGCTTGCACACGGATCGCGGACCAAGGTTCTTCACTAAGAACACGAAGAAGGCACGAAGGACACGAAGAGGTCGCATCAGGCTGGAAGACGCCTTGGTGATCTTCGTGAAATCTTTGTGTCCTTGGTGATGAACCAAGCTGGCGGTGCGGCTGCAAGCACGGTTCCGCCGCGCAGTAAGACGCTCTAAGCAGAGACGGATACGAATCCGGAGCCGCCCGTGCGTCACGCCGTCATCGCCTCGACCGGCCTCTACACTCCGCCGCAATCGATCTCCAACGCCGAACTGGTGGAGTCCTTCAACGCCTGGGTCGAGCGCTTCAACGCCGAGAACGCCGAGGCCATAGGCCGGGGCGAGGTGGAGGCGCAGGCGCCCTCCTCGGTCGAGTTCATCGAGAAGGCGTCGGGCATCAAGTCGCGCTTCGTGGTGGACAAGGCCGGGGTGCTGGACCCCGCGATCATGCGGCCGGCGATCGCCGAGCGACCGAACGAGGAGCTGTCGGTGCTGGCCGAAATGGCCGTGGCCGCGGCGCGCGACGCGCTGGAGCGCTGGGGCAAGCCGGCCTCTGAGATCGGGGCTGTGCTGTGCGCGGCCTCCAACATGCAGCGCGCCTATCCGGCCATGGCGGTGGAGGTGCAGGACGCGCTGGGGATCGGCGGCTTCGCCTTCGACATGAACGTGGCCTGCTCCTCGGCCACCTTCGGCATCAAGACCGCGGCCGACTACATCGCCACCGGCTCGACCAAGGCGGTGCTGATGGTCAATCCGGAGATCTGCTCGGGCCACCTGAACTTCCGCGACCGGGACAGCCACTTCATCTTCGGCGACGTGGCGACCGCGGTGATCGTCGAGGACGCCGAGCAGGCGGCGAACGGCTGGGAGATCCTGGGCGCGCGCCTGAAAACGAAGTTCTCCAACAACATCAGGAACAACGCGGGCTTTCTTAACCGCGCCGCGCCGGAAGGCCGCGACCTGCCCGACAAGCTGTTCGTCCAGCAGGGCCGCAAGGTGTTCAAGGAGGTGGTGCCGATGGTCAGCGACATGATCGTCGAGCACGCGGGCGACCTCGGGATCGACCCCGCCTCGCTGAAGCGGCTGTGGCTGCACCAGGCCAACATCAACATGAACGAGATGATCGGCCGCCGGGTGCTGGGCCGCGACCCTACGCCCGAGGAGAACGTGATCATCCTCGACGAATACGCCAACACCTCCTCGGCCGGCTCGATCATCGCCTTCCACAAGCATCAGGCGGGGCTGGCGAGCGGCGACACCGGGCTGATCTGCTCGTTCGGCGCGGGCTATTCGGCCGGGACGGTGTTCGTGCGGAAGCACTAGCGGCCTCGCTTCTTCCGGCGGGAGAGGTCAGCCCGCCGTGTTCGCCGGCGCTTCGGCCGGAGGCGCTTCGGCGGCGGGCGCGGGCGCCTCGAACTCGCGCAGCTTGGCGTTGATGCGGGCGATGTCCTCGGCGGTGGGCTTGCGGCGGCCGCCGAGCGAGCCGACCACGCGGGTTCCGGGGGCGCCGGACGCCAGGCCCTCGGCGGAGACCACCGTCGTGGTCCCGGCCTGCACCAGCACCGTCTCCGGAGCGACCGGCGCGCGCGGGCGGGCGAAGCGGGCCTCGTCGATGCGCGGCTCGCGGCCGGACCAGCGCTGGACGAAAGCCGCCGGCTCGCCGGGACGACCGGTCCAGCGGTAGAAGACGTGGGCGCCCAGCTGTTCGATCTTGACCAGCGACGGGCTCCAGTACGGCAGCACGTAGTCGGCATGGTAGTGCGTCGCCGTGCCCACCGCCTTCGCCACGTGCCCGTTCAGGGCGCGCACGGCCACGTCCTCGGCGCGGTGCCAGGCCCAGGCGGCGGGCGCGCGGGCCAGCGACCCGTCGCAGGTGAAGGAGAACTGGCAGCCGGTGACGCGCTCGGCGCCCTGGTAGACCACGCCGCAGACGCTGGCCGGGAAGTTCGGGTCACGCACGCGGTTCAGCACCACCTGGGCCACGGCCTCCTGGCCTTCGGTGCTCTCCAGCGCGGCTTCGTAATAGACCGCCTGGGTCAGGCAGCGCAGAGCCTTGCGGTACTCGGGCGTGCCGGCCGGCAGGAAGAACGGCTTGGCGGGCAGCAAGGCGTCGACCTCGGCCGGTATGGCGGCGTTGATCATCCGCGCGCGCTCGCCGTCGAGGCGGCCGATGCCGAGATCGGGACGGCCCGACAGGGCCCAGTTGTCCCAGCCCTCCAGCCGCCAGCCCCAGGCCTGCGGCTCGGCCGCAGGATCGTGACGGGCGGCGATCGCGGCCGTGGACGGATCCAGGCGGTCGGCGACCGCGCGCAGCGACCGCTCCGACAGGTCCACCCCGCCCGCGGCGATCACGCGGTCCACCCGCGCCTTGTAGATCGGCCCGTCGGTCGGGCTGGCCGAGGCGCCCACCGCGATCGCGCACAGAGCCGTCAGCGACGCGATCAGCGTCGACAGCGTGCGCGACGGAAGCTGGAGCTTTCCTCGGGTCATCTCGCCTGCGTTTGAGTTGCGACGCCGTCTCGGCGCCCGTCCCGGACCGCCTATGTGGGGCCGTCCGTCCGAAGGGCAAGATATAACACCGGTTTCAGGCGGAAAGGCGACTTAAGAGTTGTTAACCCCGGCCGATGCGGCGGCTTAACAAATCCTGCGGGCGTGAACATCGGCCTGCGACCTTCCGTTGAAGGACGTCGCTTCAGGAGACTTCCCGATGAAACGTGTTCTGCTTTCCGCCGCCGCGGCGCTGGCCCTGGCGTCCTGCTCCGCCCTGGGCATGGGCGGCATGGGGTCGAACGCGGCCGCCGTGCGCGAGGCGCCCGGTTACGTCCGCATGGCGGGCAGCAGCGACCTGTTCGAGATCCAGTCCAGCCAGGCGGCTCTGCAGACGGCCCGGAACGCCGAGGTGCGCCGGTTCGCCCAGACGATGATCGACCACCACACCATGACCACCAACGAGGTCACGGCGGCGGCTCGATCGGCCGGCATGAGCCCGCCGCCGCCGTCGCTGGCGCCCCACCACGCGACCTTGCTGCGCCAGTTGCAGGCGACCTCGGGCGCCGCGCGCGAGCGCCTGTACGTGCAGCAGCAGGTCACCGCCCACCAGGAAGCCCTGGCCCTGCACACCGGCTACTCCCGGGCCGGCGACACCCCCGCGCTCCAGGCGGTCGCGGCGCGCGCCGTGCCGATCGTCCAGCAGCACCTGACCGAGGCCCAGCGCCTGCGCGGAACGCTCGGCGGCTGAGGCTCGCGGAAATCCGCATGGCCGGACGGCGACGGCGCGCCGGCGCCACTACGAAGAGGTTGAACATGCGCGTGAATTTCACGGTGGCGGAGATGGCGGGCGGCCGCTGGGCCCTGAGCCGCGGTTCCAGGCACGTGATCGACTATCAAAGCGAGGAGGACGCCCGCCGGGCCGCGGAGAACATGGCGCGCGCGATCACCGACCAGGGCGAGACGGGAAGCGTGATCCTGCACAGGGCGGGCGAAGCGCCGGTCGAGCTGAAGTCCTTCGCGCCCGACCTCAAGCCGTTCTGAGGCGGACTCGCAGCCGGTCGCGGGCAGACGTGTTCTCGTCAGGAACACGGGCGAGGAGAAGGCGCATGGCTGAAGCCAACGACCCCGGCGCCGCCGTCGTGGCCGGCCTGAAGAGCGACCTCGCCCGCTGGCGCGAGCAGCTGGGCGCGATCGAGCCCGGCTCCGGCTTCGACACCCAGCGCAACCTGATCTCCGCCTGGATCAAGGAAGGCCAGCGGTTGCTCGACCGGATGGAGACGGGCAGGGTCTGACCCGCAGGGGGGTCACTCCTCCCGCCCCGGCCGCCCCCGCATCGCCTTCACCCCCGATCGCTTCGCCTTGCCTTCCAGGCGCTTCAGCTTGGAGGCGTAGGTCGGCTTAGTTTTCTTACGGGGCTTGGGCGCTTCGGAGGCGCGGCGGATTAGTTCGACCAGCCGGCCCAGGGCGTCCTGGCGGTTCAGTTCCTGCGAGCGGCGGTTCTGGGCGAACAGGATCAGCACGCCCTCATGGGTCATGCGGCTGCCCGCCAGGCGGATCAGGCGCGCCTTGACGTCCTCCGGCAGCGACGGCGAGCCCCGCACGTCGAAGCGCAGCTCCACGGCGGTGGAGGTCTTGTTGACGTGCTGACCGCCCGGCCCCGAGGCGCGGGCGGCCCGCAGCTCCAGCTCGTCCTCGTGGATCGCCAGGGCCGGGGTGATCTCGATCATGGCGAGGCGTCCCCCCTCCCCTGAGCCTCAGGCCGCCTGTCGCTGCTTCAGCGAGGCCATTTCGATGACGAAGCGGTACTTCACGTCCGACTTCAGCATCCGCTCGTAAGCCTCGTTGATCTGGTCCATCCGGATCAGCTCGATGTCGGCGGTCAGGCCGTGCTCGGCGCAGAAGTCGAGCATCTCCTGGGTCTCGGCGATGCCGCCGATCAGCGAGCCCGCAAGGCTCCGGCGACGCATGATCAGGCCGAAAACCTGGGGCGAGGGGTGCGGCTCGGCCGGGGCGCCGACCAGGCACATGGTCCCGTCGCGGCGCAGCATGCCGATGAAGGCGTCCAGGTTGTGGGGCGCGGCCACGGTGTTCAGGATGAAGTGGAAGCTTCCCGCCTGCGCCTTCATCTGCTCGCGGTCCCTGGACACCACCACCTCGTCGGCGCCCAGGCGCAGGGCGTCGGCGGCCTTGTCGGGCGAGGTGGTGAACAGCACGACCCGGGCGCCCATAGCCTTGGCCAGCTTCAGCCCCATGTGGCCGAGCCCGCCCAGGCCCACCACGCCGACCTTCTGGCCTGGCCCGACCTTCCAACGCCGCAACGGCGAGTAGGTGGTGATCCCGGCGCACAGCAGCGGCGCGGCCCCGGCCGGGTCCATGCCTTCTGGGATCCGCAGCACGAAGTCCTCGGTCACCACGATGGCGGTGGAATAGCCGCCGTAGGTCGGCCGGCCGGTCTCCTTCTCGACGCTGCCGTAGGTGCCGGTGAAACCGCCCTCGCAATACTGCTCCAGCCCTTCCTGACAGCTCTCGCAGGTGCGGCAGGAGTCGACCAGACAGCCGACCCCGACCAGGTCGCCCTCCCTGAACTTGGACACGTGGGCGCCGGTCCGCACCACCCGCCCCACGATCTCGTGGCCGGGGACGCAGGGGTAGGCGGCCGGTCCCCACTCGCTGCGCACCGTGTGCAGGTCCGAATGGCACACGCCGCACCATTCGATGTCGATCAGCACGTCGTGGGCGCCGGGGTCGCGGCGCTCGAAGGTCCAGGGACGCAGCGGCGAGGTCGCGTCGAAACCGGCGTAGGCGGCGGCGGGGATCATGGCGGGCTCCTGGGGATGAGGGCGACCGCCGTTCTTTAGGCCCTCCCCCCGCGCGCGGCCACCTAAGATCACCCCTTGGCCTTGATCAGCAGCCACTGGCCGAGCAGCACCAAGGTCAGCCCCCCGAACGCCGCCAGCCCGAACCGCGCGCCCTCGAACGCCACCGACATCACCATCGCCACCGGCGGGGTCAGGGCCGAGATGTAGGCGGCGAAGCCGTAGCCGCGCCGTCGCGCCAGCAGGAAGTAGAGCAGGAAAGCCGTCACCGAGCCGAACACCGACAGGTGCAGCAGCGACAGGACGTAGGGAACGCTCCATTCGAACGACCACTCCAGCCCCGTGACGACGCCGTACACGGCCAGCAGCGCCGTGCCGTAGAACATCGCCCAGGCCGTCGCCGGGCCCACCGGCACGCCCAGCTTCTGGCCGCGCCAAGCGAACAGGTTGCCGACCACCGCGGCCACCACCGCCACCACGGCCATGGCCAGGCCCATGGCCGCGCGCGGGTCCATGCCCGCCCGCGCGATCTCGGCGTAGGACATCACCCCCACCCCGGTCAGGCCGGCGAAGGCGCCGATCCAGGCCAGCCGCGCGGCCTTCTGGCCCAGCACCAGGCGGAAGGCGACCAGGTTCAGGAACGCCAGGCCGGCGAAGATCACCGCCACCACCGCCGAGGCGATCCGCTCCTCCGAGAAGTAGACGAAGGCGTAGTCGATGGCGAAGGTGAACAGCCCCTGGCCGAACACCGCCAGGTGCTGGGCGGGCGTCAGCCTCAGGCTCTCGCGGCGAACCAGGCACCAGCCGAACAGCAGCAGCGACGCCAGGCCGAAGCGGTAGACGATCGAGGCCACCGCCGGGACGGTGCCGAGCTGCAGGGTGATGGCGTACCAGGTGGTGCCCCAGATCACGCTGCAGACCAGCACCGCCGTCAGGTCGGCGGCGTCGGAGCGAGGCGCGGGGACTTGAGTTGCGGCGGGAGCGGCCATGGCCGCGCGCTCTAGCACGGCGGGCGGCCGCGCTTCGTCCCAAATCGTGTTACCGAATGTGCGGCTCTCAGGCGGCCCGCTGCATGCCCGCCCCGCGCAGCTGCAGGCCGTCGCGGACCGCCCTGGGCACCGACAGGTAGGTCTGCGGCGAACGGATGTTCAGCCGGGCGCGTGCGGCCTCCAGCGGCTCCTCGAACAGGCGCTCGTAGTCCAGCCCGGGCAGCCAGGCGGCGGCGCGGCCGTTGCGCCAGGCCTCCAGCACCGCCTTGCGGGCGGGCACGGCCGGGTTCTCGCGGGCGATCTCGTTGGCCGCGCCTAAGCCGATGAAGGCGAAGCCCAGGCTATTGGTCTGGGCGTAGGAGAAGGCCACCACGCAGGCCTCTCCCAGCGCGTCGCGGCCGTAGCCGCTCAGCACGTGCCAGACGTCGTGGACATCCCGCAGCCGCCGCCCGTACCAGGCGTAGACGTGCGGCTCGTCGATCTGCGGCTCGACCTTGCGGCTCTCCTGGGCCAGCCCCTCGGCCGACAGGTTCTCCTCGGCCATGAAGGCGCGGTAGGCGGCGCCCACCGTGCCGGGCGCATAGGACGCCAGCCGCGCCGGATCGGAGAACAGCGGCGCCAGTTCCCGCCGCTCGAAGGCGATCCGCCCGCCGGAAGGCTCGCGCAGCAGCCGCTCGTAGCCGCGCGGGATGGAGCGGCCGGTGAGCGCGCGCATGATCTCGAACACCTGGGCGGTGTCCTCCTTGTCGGCGACCAGCCTGCGGAACGCGCGCCAGGCCACGAGCGGTCGCAGCGGCCGATAGCCGTACTGGAAGGACGAGGAGGACGAAGCGGTTACGTCGGTCATGGGAGGCGTCCGAAGTTGGAACCGGTTATGGTCGCGCCTCTTCGCAGGCGCAAGATCACCCATGGTCAACTTGAGGAAGCGCTCGGTTTCCCTGTCGGGCCACGCCACGTCGCTGGCGCTGGAGCCGGAGTTCTGGCGCGTGCTGGACGAGCTGGCGGCGCGCCGGGGTCTGAGCTTCGCAGGCCTGATCGCGGCGATCGACGCCGGGCGCGGCCGCCGCCCGCTGGCCTCGGCCTGCCGGATCGCGGCCCTGGAGTGGATCGATCAGGGCCGGCCGGATCACTTCTTCTGAGGCTGGACCCAGACGTCGGCCGGCTGCTCGACGATCGGCTGGTCGCGCGGGGCGGTGATCGACTTGGCGGACGGTTGCGGGGTGCCGGCCTGGAGAGCCGGGCTGGTGGTCGCGCCCTCCGCAGGAGTGTCGGGGCGGGCCTCGTCGAACTGGGCGTTCGCGCCGTTGGCGGTCGGCAGGGTGGCCTCGCCGCGCACCGCCACGCCGGGATCGACGTTCCCCGGCATGCCGTCGCCCGACGCGCCGCTCACCCGCTTGTCGCTCTGGCTCCAGGCGTAGACCGCCCAGGCCAGCAGCGCCGCCAGGATGATCCAGACCAGCGGCGGGAACCGCCGAAAGAACGACTTGCGCGCACCCGCGTCGGCCATAGGGGATCTCCGATAAGCTCGGCGGAACAACGGCGGCGGGCGAAGCGGGGTTCCGGCTCCCTCGGCGAAGGTTTCCCCGGAACTCATCGAACACGCTTTTCGGCTTAACCGTTCTGAAAACCCTCCCGTGTTTATTGCGGCTGTTCCGGGAGTGCGGCGGCTGTAAATGGCGACCATCGACACCTTGACCGACCGCGTGATCCCGATCTCTCCGGAGACGACGGGCGCCGAGGTCTTCGCGCGCTTCGAGAACGAGCCCGACACCCTGGTCCTGCCGGTGGTGGCCGGCGGCCGCCCGGTCGGGCTGGTCGAGCGCGACGGCTTCCTCAGGCACATGGCCGCCCAGTTCGGCCGCGCCCTGTACGCCGGCCGGCCGATCACCGCCCTGATGGATCCCGAGCCGGTGGTGGTCGAGGCCGCGACCGTGATCGACACCTTCTGCGACGCCATGCTGGCCGGCCGCTCGGCCGACCTGCTGCGCGGCTTCGTGGTCACCGACCAGGGCCGCTACGTCGGCGTCGGCACCGTGCTGTCGCTGCTGCAGGCGACCAGCGCCGCCGGCAAGCGCCGCGCCGAGGCGATGGCCGAGCAGGCCCGCACCCTGACCGACGCCCGCACCCAGGCCATGGCCTCGGCACGCGCCAAGAGCCAGTTCCTGGCGGTGATGAGCCACGAGATCCGCACGCCGATGAACGGCGTGATGGCGGTGGCGGAGCTGCTGCAGCGCCAGCCGCTGAATCCCGACGCCCAGGCCTACGTCCAGACCATCATCGACTCCAGCGAGACCCTGCTGCGCCTTCTGTCGGACGCGCTGGACCTGTCCCGCGCCGAGGCCGGCGAGCTGGAGCTGCATCCCCAGCCGACCAGCGTGCGCGAGGTCATGGACGACGTGCAGGCGCTGTGGAGCCCGCGCGCGGCCCAGGACGGCGTCACCCTGCTGGTCGCCTACGACGGCGATCCCGAGCTGGCGGCCGATCTGGACGCGGTGCGGCTGAAGCAGGTGTTCAACAACCTGATCGGCAACGCGCTGAAATTCGCCCGCGACGGCGTGGTCGAGGCCTCGCTGAAGTCCGTCCTGAACGGCGGCGTCGTGACCCTGGAGGGCCGCGTGCGCGACAGCGGCGCGGGCATCCCGCAGGACAAGCTGGCGACCATCTTCGATCCCTTCCACCAAGCCCCGGGCCAGCAGCCCGGCGGTGCGGGCCTGGGCTTGTCGATCTGCCGCCAGATCGTCGAGGTGATGGACGGACGCATCTGGGCCGAGAGCAACATCGGCCAGGGCGCGACCTTCGCCTTCGAGGTGAGCGCCCCGCGCGCCGACCTGGAGCGCCAGGCGGAGTCGAACGTCGCCGAACTGTCCGACCTGTCGCTGCAGGCCCAGCCGCACGTGCTGATCGTCGACGACAACGCCACCAACCGCGTGGTCGCCCAGGCGCTGTGCGAGATGTTCGGCTGCACCTCGGAGTGCGCCGAGGACGGGCTGGAGGCGCTGGACGCGGTGAAGAGCCGGCCGTTCGACCTGATCCTGATGGACATCAAGATGCCGCGCATGGACGGGGTCCAGGCGACCCAGGCCATCCGCGCCCTGGACGGCCCCCAGCGCGACACCCCGATCGTGGCCCTCACCGCCAACGCCGACCCCGACGACGCCAAGCACTATCTGGCGATCGGCATGGCCGCGGTGGTCGAAAAGCCGATCAAACCCGAACGCCTGCGCGCCGCCATGAACACCGCCTTGACCGCCGAACCGGCGGCCGCGGTCGAGACGACCCGCTGCTCCGCGGTCGCCTGACCCCGCGCGCTAGCGCAACAAAGGGTTGGTCACGAAGAACACGAAGTATCCACGAAGGACACGAAGGCCTTTGTGTCCTTAGTGTCCCCTTCGTGCCCTTTGTGACGAACCTTGCTTAGGCTACGCCCGCCTACAGGTGATCCGACAGCGCCTGCTCCAGCTGCTTGACCGGCGTGTGGACGTGGTCCTTGTCGACCTCCGCCACGATCTTTTCGCGCAGCGGATCGGGCGCGACCTTGCGGAATTCGCCCAGCGCCTTGGGGCCCGCCGCCACGATCAGCCGGTCGAAGGCGCCGCTGCGGGCGCGGCCGGCCAGGCGGTCGGCGACCTTCTCGACGAAGCCGGCCTCGGTCATCGGCTCGGAATAGGTCTTGGGCTCGCCGTCGGCGCGGACCTCGCCCGGCGCGTCGCCGGCCCGATGGGGCGCCGACAGGGATTCGGACTCCAGTTCGCGCAGGGCGCCGCCCGCCTCCTTGCGAAACACGCGCGCCTCGCCGCCGTCGAAGGTGGCCACCCAGGTGGTCTGCTTGCCCATGCTCAAACGCCTCTCGTGGTTGTCGTCGGACAACTCGCCGGGAGGCGCGGCGGTTCAGGCGGCGGTCTCGTCCAGGGCGCTCAGGATGGTGATCTTCTGCCAGATCTTGCGGCCGAGGTCGGTGGTCAGGTTTTCCACGTCGTTGACCGCCTCGACCACCCGCGCGTCGTGGGTGTGTTCGGCGTACAGCGCCGCCAACTTGCCGATCAGGCTCAGCATCTCGGCGCAGTAGTCGAGGTATCGGGTCAGTTCGAACCGGCTCATCTCGCGCTTTGGCGACGAGGGCGTGGCCTGACCGGACCGGCCCAGGATCAGGGTCGGGTCCTTGGTCAGCTGGTGCATGTCGATCACGTGGGCGAAGGACCGCAGTTCGTGCAGGTCGGCCAGCGCCCGGGCGCGCTTGGCCCGCTCCTCCCAGCCCAGCAGGAACCACACTGCCGCGCCCGCAAGGATCAGCAGGTTGACCGAGGACTCCAGCCCCTGGGCCAGGGTCACGGGGTCGGCCTGCAAGGTCAGGGTGCGCGGGATCAGCCCCAGCAGCCACAGCTCGACCCCCAGCGCCGCCACCCCGGCCAGGATCAGCAGCACCACCGTGCGGATCAGCAGCTGCGGCCGGGCGTTGCGTCGGGCGCGGCGCGCGGTGGTGCGCGAAACCTTCACCAGGTCGGCGCAGACGGTGGTGATGCCGGCCTCGGGAAACCGCTCGCCCACGCGCGCGTGCAGGCGCTCGAGCGTCTTCACCACCAAGGCGGCATCGAGATTACGGCCGGTCATCTGCACTCCCCGAGGGGCAGCTTAGCAGAGGGCGGCTCAGTCGTCGTCTTCCTCGTCGTACCCCACCAGCTGCAGGGCGCGGGCGGCGATCCCGTTCAGCTCCGCCCAGCGGATCAGGGCCTCCTCGCGGCCGTGGGTGACCCACAGTTCGCCAGGGTTCACCTCCGCCACCGTGGCGGTCAGCTCGTCCCAGTCGGCGTGGTCGGAGACGATCAGCGGCAGCTCCACCCCGCGCTGGCGGGCGCGGGCGCGCACCCGCATCCAGCCGGAGGCGAAGGCGTCCAGCGGATCGGCGAAGCGGCGCGACCAGCGGTCGGCGATCGCCGAGGGAGGGGCGATCACGATCTCGCCCGCCAGCTTGGTCTTCCGGTCGCCGGTCGCCGGCGCCAGCGGCCCGAGATCAATCCCGTGCGCCTGATACAGGGCGTTCAGCCGGTCCATGGCCCCGTGGACGTAGATGGTGCGGTCGTAGCCCGCCTCGCGCAGCAGCCGGATCAGCCGCTGCGCCTTGCCCAGCGCATAGGCGCCGACCAGGTGGGTGCGGTCGGGAAACTGCTCGACCGAGCGCAGCAGCTTGGCGATCTCCTCGCGGTCCTCGGGGTGGCGGAACACGGGCAGGCCGAAGGTCGCCTCGCTGATGAACACGTCGCAGGGGACCGGCTCGAACGGGGCGCAGGTCGGGTCGCGGCGGCGCTTGTAGTCGCCGGAGACCACCATGGTCAGGCCCTTGTGCCGGATCACCGCCTGGGCCGAGCCCAGCACATGGCCGGCCGGGACGAGGGTCACCTCCACCCCGTCGCGCGCCACGGTCTCGCCGTAGCGGATCGGCTGTTCGCGGCGGGCGTGATCGACGCCGTAGCGCTCGCGCATGATCGCCAGGGTCTCGGGCG
>Ga0196964_10001188_pt1 | contig 13471 bp, 10 predicted proteins | sample S1_10metaG_FD_148615 | JGI IMG/M metagenome (GOLD analysis project Ga0196964, IMG submission 148615) | Soil microbial communities from Anza Borrego desert, Southern California, United States - S1_10 | ecosystem: Environmental > Terrestrial > Soil > Desert | place: USA: California | collected...
GATCCTCGTCCCCGCCCTCACCGTACTTGCCGCTTACTTCTTCGTAAAGAGGATGCCGGACAAGTACATTTCCAGAACCCGGATAGCCACCGGCATCCTGGATCAGTCACAGCAGCTGCTTGCCGCCAATCCATATCATCATGAGTCGAAGGCACAGCAGGAATTCGGTAACATCACCGAGATGATCATGCTCAGCAAGATCATCGACCAGGTTTCCTACCAGCTGCTGCTGCACGACATCAAAGAAGAAAATACATTCCGCCATGCGACGGATCTGAAACAGCTTGACGAAAAGACCAAGGCTCAGCTGATCTCTTACCTGGAGGCAAAGCGCGCGCGCAATGAGGAACTAAACCTGGCAGACGATCAGGATAAACAGGTCTACAACTGGCTCGTATATAAAGGTTATGATCACGAGTCGCTGCGAAACCAGCTGAAGGCCTACCGGCTGAACAACAGTGACTTCCTGGAACTGGAATACGAGTCGGAGAACCCCGCGCTTTCGGCGTTTGTACTCAATACGCTGGCTAATGAATTTGTCCAGTACTACACCAATGTAGTCACTGAAAATAAAAGAAAAGCTGTCGTCTACCTGGACAGCCTGCTGAAAATAAAGCAGTCCAACCTGCTCACCGCCATGGAAGCAGTAAAGAACTACAAGATCAGCAATGGTGTGCTGGATATGGAAGAGCAGGCCAAGAACTATTACTCCCGGATGGCTGATGTTGCCACCAGAAAGGGCATGGCTGAAAAAGATTATGCAGCCTATAGTGCTGCTTTGAGCGACATCAACAGCCGGTTTAGCCCCGGCAGCAGAAAGTATATGGAAAGCGCCGTATCCAGCACCAACCAGGAGATCGTACAGACCCAGGAAGAAATAAAAGCGCTTAATGATGCCTATATAAAGAGCGATTTTGATCCGAAATATAAAGCCAGGATAGACTCGCTTCAATCAAAGCTGACGGCTCATATCTACGACCAGACCGACAGGTATGCGACCAATCCGCTTGCCGCAAAGGAAAACCTCGTAACCCAGAAGCTGAACCTGGAAGTATCCAGAGACCTTGCCCGCAACAGTGCTGCTTCCCTTGACCGTGAGCTGAATCAGCTGAACAGCGGATTGCAGCAAATGGTGCCGGGACTGGCCAATATTCAGACGCTTGAAACAAATGTTGAAGTCGCCAATAAAGAGTACCAGGACATACTGCAGAAATTTAATCAGGCGACCCTGGAAGCAAGCTATACCCTGCCCCTGAGACAGGCAGAAAAGGCACTGCCCGGCAAGGCTGAGCCCAGCAAAAAAATGCTCCTTGTTGCTTTCTCGGGTATCACCAGTCTTGTGTTCTGCCTGGTAGTGCTGTTCATCATGTTCTACTTCGACAAGACGATCAAGTCACCCGGCCAGCTGCAAAGTGCAACCAACCTGCCGGTCATCGGCTCGCTGAACTCCATAGATGGTACGGTGCATGATGTACAGTACCTCTGGGGCCAGATGCCACTCAACCCGGGGCGTCAATATTATAAGAACTCGCTGCGCAACATCCGCTATGAGCTGGAAAAGGATCTTGGCACCAGCAAGGTGATCGCTATTACCAGTCTGAAGTCGGGTGCAGGAAAAACCTTCCTGACCACCTCGCTGGCTTATGCCTTCTCCAAGATCAACAAGAAGGTTCTGATTATCGATGGAAACTTCCTCCACCCCGATATCAGCAACACGATCAAAAATCCGAAGTATCTGGAAAGCTTCCTGAACAACGCGGGAGACCACAAATCGGAAAACCGCTCTATCAGCATCATGGGTAACAAAGGAGGTGATTGTTCCCTGCTCGAGCTGAGCAGCCAGGATGCAATTGAAACCATCTTCGAAGAGCTCAAGGAGCACTACGATATCATCCTCATCGAAACAGGCGCACTGGAAAGCATCAACAAGGTCAAAGCGAAGGAATGGATCATGTTTGCAGAGAAAGTGATAGCAGTATTTGCCGCCGGCTCTGACATTAATGAGAATATGAACCCCGAGGTGAAATACCTGGCTGAGCTCGATGGCAAGTTCGCCGGTTTCGTGGTCAACAAGATGGACAATGATGAGAATAGCCGGCAGGTGATGTCCCTGCGCTCCAAGGCCCAGGCTTACGGCATCCGGATCGTGCAGGGCTTCTCAACCATCCGCGGAAAACTAAAACCAAGTACCTGATGACAATAAATTCTCTATTCTGGACCGCCCTCCAGGTGATCATCGGATTCAACCTGGTATTTCCCCTGCTGCTTGCAGCACTTTATTATCTGATCAGGATCTTTAAAAATCCCAGCCGGTTCAGCTTCCGCCATAAGGAAGCTGATTACGGCATCATCGTCACTGCCTACGAGCAGACCACTTTGCTGCCGGCTGTAGTAGATTCCATCCTGAAGCTGAACTACGAGCGTTACCATGTCTATGTTGTCGCCGACAAATGCGATGTTTCCGGGCTGCATTTCAACAGCGATAAGGTCACCGTGCTCCGCCCGGAGCAGACCATCGCCAGCAACACCGGATCACATTTCTATGCAATTAACCGGTTCCATCAGCCTCATGAACGACTCACCATCATCGATAGCGACAACCTGGTGGACCCCGAGTACCTGAACAGGCTGAACGACTACTTCGATCAGGGCTTTGAAGCCGTACAGGGTGTGCGCGAGGCTAAGAACCTGAACACAGTATACGCCTGCCTTGATGCTGCAAGAGACAAGTATTACCACTACTACGACGGTAAGATGCTATTCGGGGCCGGCTCCAGCGCAACACTCGCCGGCTCGGGCATGGCGTTTACCACCGAGCTCTATAAGGAATGCCTCGGTCATATGGATATCAAAGGCGCCGGTTTCGACAAGGTGCTGCAGTATGAGCTGGTGAGGCGAGGCAAACGCATCGCATTCGCGCCGGACGCCATTGTGTTCGACGAGAAAACATCGGCCTCGGACCAGCTGGTCAAGCAGCGTGCGCGCTGGATCAACACCTGGTTCAAGTACTTTGGCTATGGTTTCAGACTTGCGGGTGCAGGACTCGTACAGGGCAACTGGAATAAGATGCTGTTTGGCATCGTGCTCCTTCGCCCGCCCCTATTCATCTTCCTGATCGCCTCACTGGCGTTCTGGTTCATTAATCTTTTCATCAGCCCGGTGGCAGCGCTGGCATGGTTCTGCGGACTGTCACTGTTCGTAACTGGATTTATCATTTCCCTGGCCAGCAGTGCTACAGATCCGAGAATATACAGGTCGCTCAAGGGGATTCCCAGGTTCGTGTTCCTGCAGCTGGTATCACTGACCAAAGCAGGTAAAGCGAATAAGATATCGGTAGCTACCCGTCATGAAACGGGTAGCGAATAATATAAATACACCATGATCAGAAAGCAAATTGATCCTGCAGTGCGCAGGGTAAGAATTCTCAGAACACTGGCGATCATTGTCGCGTTCGCCAGTGTGTATTTCTTTTTCCTGAAGCTGCTGTTCTTTTAAAACACTGCACTTATGAGTCTTGTGCAAAAGCCTAAGCCCGGAAACCTCCTGTCAGGTCTCCTCACCAGTCCCGCCGGCAAATATGTGCTGGGAATCATCTTCCTGCTGTTTTCCCTGCTGTTCGCGGCCGGCATCGCCACGCAGGGCATACCCTTCCTGCTGATCACCTTTTTTGTTATCGTCGGACTCCCTGCCGCCTATGCGGTAGTTGCCTACCCGAAGCTGGGCATCATGATCATGCTGACATTGGCCTACAGCATCTCATTCTTCTCTTCAAGGCTGCTTGGCGTCGACTTCCCGATGGGCACCCTGATGGACGGTGTGCTCATGCTGATGATCTTCGGATTCTTCCTGAAACAGAAATACGCCAATGACTGGGCTCCGTTCAGGAACGGTATCAGCACCGTGCTGCTTGCATGGCTGTTCTATAACCTACTTGAGGTGATCAACCCCGCGGCTTCCTCCAGGCTTGCCTGGGTATATACTGTCCGAACGATAGCTGTGATAACACTCAGCTATTTCATATTCGTCTATCATATCCGGGACGTGGGCTTTATCCGCAAGCTAATGAAGCTTTGGATCTTCTTCAGCCTGCTCGGAGCACTGTATGCTTACAAGCAGCAGTACCTGGGCTTTGCAGGGTTTGAGGAAGCCTGGCTGGCTTCAGACCCCAAGTTTACCTCCCTGTATTTTATCGCGGGCGAGTGGCGGAAGTTCTCCATCTACACCGACCCCATGACGTTTTCCTACAACATGGTGGCTGCGGCCATCCTCTGCTTTTGCCTTGCTTCCGGGCCCATACGCACCTGGAAGAAGGCCACCTTGTATTTCCTTTCCATCATCTTCATCATCGCCATGCTGTTCTCCGGCACCCGGAGCGCATATGTGCTTATACCCGTAGCCTTCCTGTTCTACAGCATCCTCAAGTTCGACAGGCGGATCCTGATGCTGTGGATGATCGTGGTGCCCGCATTTATCCTGGCGCTGATCATGCCTGCCTATAATCATACGATATACCGGTTCCAGACCGCCTTCAAGCCTTCTCAGGATGCGTCGTTCAACCTGCGGAAAGAAAACCAGAAAAAGATTCAGCCGTTCATCCAGAGCCACCCTATAGGCGGAGGACTTGGTGCAACGGGCGTATGGGGACAAAGGTTCAGTCCCAACTCCTTCCTGGCCAACTTCCCGCCGGACAGCGGCTATGTGCGTGTGGCGGTAGAGCTGGGATGGGTGGGACTGCTCTTATTCTGCACCCTGATGTTCGTCATCCTGAAGAACGGCATCAATAACTATTTCAGAATCAGGGACCCCGAGCTCCGCACCTATTGCCTGGCCAGTGTTGTCATCATTTTTGCATTGAACATCGGGAACTATCCCCAGGAAGCACTGGTTCAGTATCCTTTGAATGTATACTTCTACCTGGCTGTCGCTATCATCAGTGTGACACCCAGACTGGACAAACTGAAGCATCCGGAAGATGAGACGATAAATGAAAAGCTAAGCGGCGGCAAGCACCAACCAAAATCACGGTAACCCAAGCATGAATCCTAATAACCACCTTATGCAGCTAAAGGATAAACACATCTTCATTCTTGGCCTGATGAAATTCGATAGTGAGATCGAGTCTACGAACTACACTATCGCCAGGCAGCTGGCAAAGCATAACAAGGTCTATTATATAGACAACCCCTTCACCTGGAAGGATTGCATCTACCAGATCAGAAGCCAGGGCTTCAACCGGAGGAAGAACTACTTCCTGTCCAACAACTACGAGATCCCCGACCCGCGGGATCCTAACCTGAAGGTCGTGATCACCCCGCCCCTCATGTCCATCAACTGGATACCGGAAGGGAAGGTCTACCGCTCCATGCTGAAGTTCAATGAACGCATCATCCTCAGCCGCATCAACCAGATCATCCGGAAATACAATATCAAGTCTTATATCTATATCAACTCGTTCAACTTCTACTACCCGGGTGTGGCCGACAGGTTGTCTCCCGAGCTGGTGGTCTACCAATGCGTAGACCCCCTGGTCTTTGCCTTCGAGAAAAAACACGGCATCATCTCTGAGCACAAGATCGTCCAGGAGAGCGACCTGGTGATCTGTACCAGCAAGCAGCTCTGCGAGGAAAAAAAGAAGCTGAACAAGAATACATTCTTCATCCCCAATGCGGCAGACATAACGCATAGCAGCAAGGCACTGGAAGAAAACCTGCCCACGCACGAATCCCTGCAGAACATCCCAAAGCCCATCATCGGTTATTTCGGAAACATTGAACGCCGGATCGATTATGAGCTTATGCGGCAGGTGATAGACCAGAACAGGGACAAGAGCTTTGTATTCGCAGGGCCGGTGCTGCGCAGCTATGTGCCCCAATGGATCTTCGAGAAGCCGAATGTGCATTTCGTAGGGCCCATCGCCTACCAGCAGATGCCCCAGATGCTCAAGGGCTTCGATGTCTGCGTCATCCCCTTCAAGAAAGACGAGGTCAGCGCCAATATATTTCCGCTCAAGCTATTCGAATACCTCGGTGCAGGCAAGCCGGTAGTAGCTACCGACTTCAACCTTGATCTGAAAGACTATACCGGCACCACCGTGATGTACTGCAATGATGCCGCTTCATTCTCCGAAGCCATCAGCACAGCCATCAATGGTGCAGACGAACAACAGCGAAAAGACAGGCTGAGCATCGCCAGTCAGAACACGTGGGAACGAAGAGTGGATGAGCTTGCAAGCCTGATGAACCGTCATATTCAGCTAAAGCATGGCATCGCCCGTCAGCCCACGCTGATCGCCAGTCATGAAGAAGTGAACCCGACTAAAGGAGAAAGCATCGTAACCATAGATTAAACTGCCCGACATGGAAGAATTAGTTTTGAAAAACTCGGCTGCCAAAGAGGAATTATCCATGCTGGAGGGTACAAGCTTTGTTTTTGTAAGCCTTCAAAGGATCAATACGGACAGGGAATCTACATCCACCAGTATTGCAAGGGAGCTTTCCAAATACTATAAGGTACTTTATATCAATCCGCCCATCGACAGGAAGACCCTGCTGTCCAAAAAGCATGACCGGTACATAAGCAGTCATATCGAAGAGATCAGGAATAAGGAGAAAAGCCTGGTGAAGCTCAATGATAACCTTTGGATGTACAATCCGCACAGCATCATGGAGTCTATCAACTGGGTGCCGTCCACAAAGATCTTTTCCCTCCTCAACCGGGTCAATAACCAGCGCTTTGCCCGCGAGATACAGCTTGCCATCGATCAGCTCGGACTGCAGAATTTCATCCTCATCAACGATAAGGATATGTTCCGCAGCTTCCACCTGAAGGAGTACCTGAACCCGAAGTACTATATCTACCTGTACCGTGATTATACGCTCGCCTACTCCTACTGGAAAAAGCATGGCACCGTGCTGGAGCCATCCCTGATCCGGAAAGCCGATGCCGTGGTGTGTAACTCGCATGGGTTCAAGCATCTCACCGAGCAGATCAACCCCCATTCCTATTTCATCGGCAATGGCTGTAACACGGTCTTGTTTAATGGCAACCACCGGTGGGAAAAGCCAAGAGAGCTCCAAGCAATGAACCGCCCGATTGTCGGCTACTGCGGCGCACTTACCAAGCGCCGGCTGAACATACAACTCCTGGTGAGGATCGCCGAGCTGCGTCCTGACTGGAACCTGGTGCTTATCGGCACCGAGTGTGAAGAGTTTCAGAAATCAGCGCTGCACCAGCTGCCCAACGTGCATTTCCTGGGACAAAAGAACACCAAGGAACTCCCGGCCTATATCCAGCACTTTGACGTATGCATCAATCCCCAGCTGATCAACGATCTTACCAACGACAATTACCCGCTGAAGATCGATGAATACCTGGCGATGGGCAAACCGGTAGTCGCCACCGCCACAAAGACAATGCGGGAGATCTTCTACGGCTATACCTATCTCTGTGAGGATGCAGAATCCTATATCAGGAACATTGAAAAGGCAATCGCAGAAGACAGTGAAGACTGGCAGGAAGCCCGGATACGATTTGCCCGAACGCATAGCTGGGAAAATGTGACCCGGGAATTCATTCACGCAATCCGCGAAATCGGCGCCAGAGCTCCGATGTAACCGGGTGGAATCATTTTTTATTATCTGAGATACCAAACAGAACCGACCAATGCCAACTTTAAAAAACCCGGAGTGGATCAAGGAATACGACTTCCGCTATGATAGATTTGAGGACATTCCACAGGAAGTTTTTGACCGGATCAACGAGCGGCTGGACAAGGTGCAGAGTGACAATCCGCTGGTAAGCGTGGTCATCCCCGCCTGGAATGAAGAGACCAGCCTGCTGCGTACCATCGCCAGCCTCTCAGGATCGAAGACAAGGTACCCCTTCGAGATCGTCGTGATCAACAATAATTCTACCGACCGCACCCAGGACACCCTGGACCACCTGCATGTGCAGACTTTCTTCCAGCCTATCCAGGGCTGGGGACCGGCCCGGCAGATGGGACTCGAGAAAGCCCGGGGCAAATATATCCTCACCGCAGATGCAGATAGCCTTTATCCCGAGCGCTGGATAGACGAGATGATGCAGGTGCTCCTGCAGCCCGGCGTGGTGTGTGCCTACGGACGCTACTCTTTCATCGGCGAAAAAGGATTCCCGCGCTGGAAGCTTTACCTGCTGGAACGTATGAAGGATGTCATCGCCGAGGTGCGTCACTACAAGCGTCCCTTCCTGAATGCTTATGGTATCAGCATGGGTTATGTTCGGGAAAAAGCGCTGGAGATCGGCTTTGTGATGCATAAGATCCGCGGCGAAGATGGCCGTATGTGCTTCGACCTCATGCAGCATGGCAAGATCCGCCAGGTAAAGAGCAATGCCGCCCGTCCGTGGACCAGTCCGCGCACGCTCAGGCTTGATGGTAATTTCGAAAAAGCGCTATGGGTTCGGGTGACGCGGGAACTGAAACGCCTGCACAAGATGCTGGTGCCAATGCCGCCGCACGACACCAAGACTTCTCCCAACGTAGACTAGTAAAAGCACGGGGAGAAAAAGGAGAGCGATACATGAAGCTGCAGACGTTGAAAAATAAGTTGACGAACAAACATTTCCTGTCCCTTGCCGGAAACGGCATTATGGCAGTGCTCAGCGTGGTCAGCTTAGGGATGATCTTCCATAACCTGCCCGCCAAAGAAGCCGGCGCCTACGTATTCTTCCAGGCAGCCTTCGCCCTGATAGATACCATCCGCACAGGCTTCCTACAAACGGCTCTTATCAAGTTCTTTTCCGGCACCGCCCGGGAGCGCGGACAGGAGGTGCTGGGCAGCATCTGGTTTATTGCCCTGCTCATCACCTTGTCCTCATTCATCATCACCATACCATTTTTCTTCCTGCTCCCCTATATAGACAATATCGGTGCGGCCCTTACCATCAAATGGTTTGCGCTCATCTTCACCATCACGCTGCCCATCGTCATCACCTCCTGGATTCTCCAGGCCAAAGGAGACTTCGGCAGCATCCTCCTCATCAGGCTCATCAACCAGGGCAGCTTTATCCTGCTCCTGTCCATGCTTATCATGAACGGGCGGCTCGACCTGACCAATACCATCGCTGCCAATTTCTTCTCCTGCTTCCTGGCTGCCACCACCATTTTTATCATGGGCTGGTCGCAGATCGCCACGGTGACACGGAGAACGAAGAAATGCATCTACGAGATCTGTCATTTCGGGAAGTACAGCATGGGCACCACCATCAGCTCCAACCTGCTGCGCAGCTCCGACACGTTTATCATCAATTTTATGCTCGGGCCCGCTGCGGTGGCTATCTACAGCCTGCCCCAGCGCCTTATGGAGATCATCGAGATACCCCTTCGCAGCTTTATGGCTACAGGCATGACCTCGCTCTCAGCCGCCTCCAACCGCAACAACAGTGAGGAGGTAGGCAACATCATGAAAAAATACGCAGGCACCATCACGCTCTGCATCCTGCCCATAGCCGTGGTCGCCATCATCTTTGCCGATGCGGCCGTGCTCCTCCTCGGCGGCGCCCAATACGTGGGCACCGAGGCGGCCAACGTATTCCGCATCTTCATGCTGTTCGGCATCCTGTTCCCCATAGAACGATTCCAGGGCGTGACGCTGGATATGATCCATAAGCCGCACCTGAACCTGATCAAGATGATCATGATGCTCACCATCAATATCTCCGGCGACTTCATCGGGCTCTACCTGCTTGGCAATGTGTATGGTGTGGCGCTGGCCAGCATCCCTACCTTCCTCTCCGGACTCATTTTCGGCTTCATTGCCCTCAGGAGGTATATCAGCCACAGCTTCATGGACTATTTCCGCGTGGGGTATAAAGAATGGAAATCACTGGCAGGACCCTATATCCCAAAGCTGAAGGCCATCGGACCCTGAGGATGGTACGATTTTACCCTCATCTGAATACCGGAATCCACTATGAAACTTGTCAGCATCATTACTGTCAACTACAACCAGCCCGCGGTAACGGAAGCCCTGCTTCAATCCATCCGCGAAAAGAATACTTACCCCAATCTCGAGATCATCGTCGTGGACAATGCCAGTGCGCCCAATCCGGTGCCCCTGCTGGCAGACCGCTATCCCGAGGCCAAGTTTATCCGCTCGGAGGTTAACCTGGGCTTTGCCGGCGGCAACAACCTGGGCATTCAGCACGCCACCGGCGACTACCTTTTCTTTATCAACAACGATACGGAGATCACCGAAGGACTCATTGAGCGGCTCGTAGCCCACCTGGAAGAAGACCGGAGCGTGGGCATGATCTCGCCCAAGATCAGGTATTACGACAAGCCAAGGGTGCTGCAATACGCAGGTTATACGCCCATGAACTTCTTTACCTGCCGCAACGCATGCATCGGGCAGTTCCAGGAAGACGAGGGCCAGTACGACCATTCGCCTGCCGCCACCGGCTATGCGCATGGTGCCGCTATGATGGTGCGCCGCGAAGTGATCGATAAGGCGGGCCCCATGCCCGAGAATTATTTCCTGTATTATGAAGAGCTGGACTGGTGTGAACGCATCCGCAGCAAAGGCTATGCTATCCGTGTTGATCCGCGCGCGCTCATCTATCATAAAGAATCTGTTTCGGTAGGACGCAAGACATTCCTGAAAGAATATTTCATGAACCGCAACCGCATACTCTTCGTCAGGCGCAATGCGCCCGCGCTGAAACAGCTTGTGTTCTACTGCTACTTCATGGGCGTAGTGGTGCCGCGCAACATCCTGCAGTATGTGAAAGAGAAAGAATTTCATTTTATCCCCGCGCTGGCCAAGGCCATCTGGTGGAACCTCACCCACAGCAAGAACAGCAAGGACCTTGGCTACCAATTCAACTGAGCAAACATGAAAGCATTATTCTGGATCAGCCTGTTCACCGTCTTTTATACCTTCATCGGTTACGGACTGGTGCTGTACCTGATGGTAAGGGTGCGCCGGCTTTTCGCCCCGAAGAAAACGATGAGCGAAGCGGAGGATACCCTGCCTACGCTAACGCTGGTGATCGCCGCCTACAACGAGGCAGAGATCCTGGAAGAAAAAATAGAGAACACCAAAAAGCTGCGCTACCCGGAGGGGAAGCTCGAAATACTGTTTGTTACCGATGGGTCCACCGATGGGTCCGAGGAGGTCATCGCCCGCCATGAAGGCATCCGTGGTATGCACTCGCCGGAGCGCAGGGGCAAGATCCACGCCATTCATCGCGCCATGGCCACGGTGCGCACCGATGCGGTCGTGTTCACCGATGCCAATACCTTCCTGAACGAGGATGCCCTCATCCGCATGGCGCGGCATTATGCCGATCCTAAGGTGGGCGCCGTGTCGGGAGAAAAAAGGGTGATGGTAGATGCGGTTGCCGATGCTACAGCGGGCGAGGGGCTTTACTGGAAGTATGAGTCGGCGCTGAAAAAATGGGACTCCGAGCTCTACTCAGTCGTTGGCGCGGCAGGAGAGCTGTTCAGCGTGCGCACGGCACTGTACGAGGATGTGCCGGCAGATACGGTGCTGGATGATTTTATGATCTCGATGAAGATAGCGCAGAAGGGCTACAAGATCGTGTATGAGCCAGAGGCTTACGCCATGGAGCACGGCAGCGAGAACATAAAGGAAGAGCTGAAAAGAAAGATCCGCATTGCCGCCGGGGGCATGCAATCCATCATCCGCCTCAACAGCCTGCTCAATCCTGTCAGCTACCCCCTGCTTTCCTTCCAGTATATCAGCCACCGTGTGCTGCGCTGGACGGTGACACCACTGCTCATGATCCTTTGCCTGTTCTCGAATATGGTGATCGTGGCAGACAATCAGTCGCTGGTATATACCGGCTTGCTGGTGGCGCAGATCGCTTTCTATACCGCCGCGCTGGGCGGTTTGCTGCTGGAGCAGCGCAAGCTGAAGGTAAAAGCGCTGTTCGTACCCTATTATTTCTGTATGATGAACTATGCGGTGCTCGCTGGCATTCACCGTTACTTCTTCAGCGGGCAAAACGCGGCCTGGGAAAAAGCAAGGCGCAAGGCGATCGCTACCGTTGATGCCAGGAAGATGGAGGAGGCATAGATCATTTTACTGCTCCGCAGATATCGCCGGACACAAACACAAAGGGCGCCACCTAAGTGCGCCCTTTTCCTTTTTCACATGGTCCTGCCTTACAGCGTCTCCTCTATTTCGAACACGTAGCTGCCCTCTACAAGATCGCTCAGGTTCCTCACGAAGTAATAGCGTCCGGATCCCAGGGCCGCTGCGGTTACCACAGCTTCGGTTCCTGCCGGTACGGTAACGGAAACGGAGCCGGGGCTGCCCGCGGCCTGTGTGCTCCGGTAAAACTGGAGCTCAGCGCTCCCTGTATTCCTGATGCGCAGGATCTGATCGGCGGCCAGTGTCCGTGTCATGATGGTGGCCGTATCCTGCGCTGCCAGGCGGTTGCTGGAGAACAGGCGCTGCGGCTGCCGGGTCAGCAGATGAAAGGGTATGAACCTGCCTATCTGCTCCGGGTCCTCCGCATACTTATCCATCAGCCTCCCCAGCAGCCGGTACAGCGCCCTGGCAGCCGTCAGTCTTGTCGCCTCAAGCTCCGAAGCATCTGTCTCCGACTGGCTCTGGCTTTCATTCTTGGCCGTTTCCTTTTCCCGCAGCGCAGACAGCAGGTTGGCGGCATTGGTGGCGATGGCGGTCACCTGTGGTATGCCTGTCACCGATGCCAGAATGTTCTTAAAGTTTTCGAGGTATACCAGCCGCTGGTCCTGGCTGCCGGTCATGTATAGCTTTATCCGTCCGTTGGGGAATAGCTGGTTCAGTATGTCCGGGCGGCTGCGCAGGTACACCTTCAGCTCGTCCTTCCATTCCCGCATCCTGTCGGGGTAGGTGGCAAACAAGGTGTCGAACTCCAGGGTGGCAGCCGTCTGCTTCTGTTTTCGCTGCAGGGTCCAGTCCTGGTAGGCGCGGTCATAATCCAGCTTGTGTCCTTCAAGGAAAGCGCGCATGGCGTCAATCTCCGGTTCGCTGCTGTTGGCAGATAGATTGTCGTAGGTCTGGTCTATGATTCGTTTACAGCGGGTGAAGTTCCTTTCTGTCTGCACCGCGAAGCTGTTGATCATTTTGTTTTTCATGAGATGAAGGAGTTTGTTTTATACTCCGGGAACAAAGGTTGCGACGCTCTGCCGTAAAAAAATGCGGCTGAGTCCGTTTTGGCAAGACTTTCACATTAAATGTTTATTTATGTTAAAAAGGATGGCCGGCCTTGACAATATCACAAATTATTATATCCTGGCGCGCGCAGAACCTGGCGCCACCACCACCTCCGCAGCCCCGGCAAAGCCGCTGTACTAGCTGGTACCAGCGCCATACGCATCCCCAGGGCAACACATACGGCGCCAGCGGCGCATGCCTGTTTGGGAAAAACAAGTAGTGAGACTGCGAGCGTCGGGATGACCTGGAACAATGATTTCTCATTA
>Ga0196964_10001189_pt1 | contig 13465 bp, 10 predicted proteins | sample S1_10metaG_FD_148615 | JGI IMG/M metagenome (GOLD analysis project Ga0196964, IMG submission 148615) | Soil microbial communities from Anza Borrego desert, Southern California, United States - S1_10 | ecosystem: Environmental > Terrestrial > Soil > Desert | place: USA: California | collected...
GAGACCGCCTACGAGCAGGTCCAGCCGGACAACGCCGACATCCGCCCCCTCGTACGTGACGTGCACGGCCACCTCTTGTTGGAACGGGATCCCCGCGCGGCGGAACTCGACCTCCATCGCCGCGGCGTAGATCCGCTCCGGCAGCCCCGGACCGAGCGCCCGGTGAACGCGCACGGCACAACCGATCACGTCATGGGAGAGTGCGTTCCAGGCATCGGGAACTCCCGCCTGCTCAAAGCTCTCGGTGCGTCCGACGCTCATGCTCTTCACCCCGTTCAACCTCTGTTTTCCTCTGTTCTTCTCTGTCTAGCTCTGTGTTCGCGTTTCGCCGCCAAGATCGATCCGGCGCTCCCTTGGTGGTTCAACAGGCGGCGGCGGCGTCCGCGGCCAGTGGATCGGCGGCTCGCCGCGGCGGCCCGACGCGGCCCACCCCTCGAAGTACCGTGTCCCGCCGCGCGAGACCCACGCGTCGCGCAGCCGGTCGTCGGGCCCGAAGTCGAACGTCAGGTCCACCCACTCGATGGATGCGTCCTCGCGGTCATCGACCCACGCCCCGCCGGCGCGGTGCACGCGGGCGACGAGCGTGCGCGGCGGCGCGTCGCCGTACACCGCCCGGTCTTTCTCGCTCACGCGCAGCGCCGACAGCCGCCGGTGGACGTCGCCGGGCGACATCCCCTCGTGGAAGTCGCGCGAGACGACCGCCGCGATCTTGTCGTCGTTCATGGCGGCGTGCACGGGGTACTGGGCGCAGCCGCCGGCGATGAACATCGCGGGAGCGACGAGGAGCGCGAGTTTGAGGAGTGTGGTTCGCATCACCGAGGGTGCGGCCGCAGGATGTCGGGCGTGTGAAAGCGGCGGAGGGGATGACCGAGCATCGAGAACCCAACCCCGCCGTGCTCTGCTCCCCGCCACTCTGCCGGGCTCTGCGTTCTCTACCTCGCCTCCCCCGTCGGCGTCAGCTCCAGGATCTGCCGCACGATTGTGTCGCTGTCCACGCGGTCGGCCTCCGCCTCGAAGTTCAGCAGCACGCGGTGCCGCAGGCACAGGATCGCCATGTGCCGCACGTCCGCGAAGCTCGCGTGGTAGCGCCCCTCGATCAGCGCCTTGACCTTCGCGCCCAGCATCAGCGCCTGCGCCGCGCGCGGGCTCGCGCCGCAGCGGACGTACTTGTTCGTCGGGCCGCCCGCGCCCCCCGCGGCGGTCTGCGTGCCCGGGTGCGTCGCCAGCACCAGGCGCGCGATGTAGTTCTTGACGTGCGGCGCGACGACCACGCCCCGGACGAGCTGCTGCAGCTCGAGGATCTTCTGGCCGTCGAGGATGCGCGACGCCTCGGGGTTCGCCGTGCCCGTCGTGCGGTCGAGGATCGTGATGAGGTCGTCGAGCTGGCTGTAGCCGACGACGATCTTGAAGATGAAGCGGTCGAGCTGGGCCTCGGGGAGGGGGTACGTCCCCTCCTGCTCGATGGGGTTCTGGGTCGCGAGGACCAGGAACGGCAGCGCGAGCTTGTACGTCGTCCCGCCGCTGGTCACGCTCCGCTCCTGCATCGCCTCCAGGAGAGCCGACTGCGTCTTGGGCGTCGCACGGTTGATCTCGTCCGCCAGCACCATCTGCGCGAAGATCGGGCCCTTCTGGAACTCGAACTTGCGGCGCCCCGTCGCCGGGTCCTCCATCACCACGTTCGTGCCGATCACGTCCGCCGGCATCAGGTCAGGCGTGAACTGGATGCGCGAGAAGGGCAGGTGCAGCGCCTGCGCGAGCGTGCGCACCAGGAGCGTCTTGCCCAGCCCCGGCACGCCCTCGAGCAGGACGTTGCCGCCCGCGAAGAGGGCGATGAGCACGGCCTCGACGACCTGCTCGTGGCCGACGACCACCTTCCCCACCTCCTGCCGGAGGGCGTGGAACGTCTCGCGGAACGCGTCGCACTGGGCGCGGACTTCCGCCGGGGTTTCGAGGGGAGCTTGCTTCGGAATGGCTGTCATTGGAACTCCTGGAACATCGACCGTGATTCGTCATTCATAGAGGGGGCCGCCGATCGCGGACGGATCACGAATACCGGATCACGAATGCCTACTCGTCCATCCCTTCCTTCGCCTTCTTCTTCGCCTGCATCAGACGGCTCATGCCTTCGCCCGGCTGTGTCTTCTGATCCACCGGCCGGGGCTTCTCGACGATCGGCGCCGGCCGCGCGTCCGCCCCGCCGATCGCGATCGAGGGCGTCTCTCTCGACGCGCGCTTCAGCGTCTCGGCGTCGGCCTCGAACTTCACCTTCGCGGTCGCCGAGGCGGCCTTCGCCGCGTCCTTCGCCTGTCGTTCGAGCTGGTCGGGCGTGAGGTTCGCCGCTTGTGCGCGTTCGGCGATGCGGTGGCGCGCCTGCTCGCGCGCCGCGCGCAGGCCGCCGAGCTGCGTCGCGCTCGCCGCCTTGCTGCGCCCGAAGACGCCCCGCGCGAACGCGGCGATCATCGCCCAGTCCAGCCGGACGCGCCGGACGCCGACGTCCACGACGAAGATGGCGAGGCCGACGACGGTGAACGCCAGCCACGCCGGCGTCTTGGCCACCGGCAATTCGATCCCCTCGCGGTTCCACAGCTCGTCCTGCGCCGGGTCGCCGGAGAGGACGCGCCCGCCCGTGAGCTCCGCCACCTGCGTCAGCAGCGCCGTGTTGTCGCGCAGCACGCGGTACTCGTCCGCGAACGGGCGCGAGATCGCGGCCTGCACCGAGCCCTCCAGCACGCCCCCCTCGACGTTCGGGTCCGGGGCCGCGTAGCGGAGGCTCAGGACGTAGCTGCCCGACTTCTCCGTCGGCACGCTCGCCTGGTAGCGCCCGGGCGCGGTCTGGACGAGCTGCACGTCCTCCGCCTCGCCGCCGGGCAGTGAGAGCCGGCCCCGGAAGTTCGCGAAGGAGAGGCGCTCGCCCTGCGAGTCCGTGGCCTCGACGGTGATCACCGTGCTGTCGCCCTTGTTCTCCGTGACGACGCGCACGTTCGCAGAGCCCTGCGGGCGCAGCACCCAGCGGGCGTGCTGCTCCCAGAACTGGCGGAATCCTTCCCAGCTCACCCACTGCCCACCCCAGCGCGTGCTCGCGTCGCTCGTGAACGCGACGGTGCGCCCGAGGCCGTACTGCCACTGCGCGATGAGCGGGTCGCCCTCGTTCGGGTCGCCGCCCGCCACCTTCGCCGTCACGAGCGCGAGCCCCTCCCGCTCCGCGGTCACGACGTACCCGTTGATGTTGGGGACGCGCCCGATGCCCCGGAGGGGCTCGCTCGCGCCCGCGTACATCACCGGCGCGATGCCCGGGCCGGGGCGCTCATAGATAAGGCTCCGGCGGACCGTCATCGCCTCCTTCATGAAGATCTCGGGGAGCTTGGCGAGCCCCGCGGCGGTCGCCTGCACCTCGTAGAAGCGGCCGTCGGTGAGGCGCGCGATCTCCTGCATGCGCGCCTGCTCGCCCATGCCGTGGCAGCCGATGCCGACCGCCGAGACGGTGATGCCCGCGTCCTTGAAGTCCTGGAGGAGCGACGTCGGCGGGATCTGCGGGTCGCCGTCGCTGATCAGGATCATGTGGCGCTGGCCCGCGTCGAGCTTCTTCATCTCCGCCAGCGTCATCTGGAAGCTGGGCGTGAAGTCGGGCATGTCGCCGAAGCGCAGGTTGTTGATCGCCCGCTTCACGGCCGTGCCGTCGCCCACGAGCGCGGGCTTGAAGGTCCAGTTGGTCCCCCCCTGCCACCCGTACTCGTTGATGCCGATGTAGTCGAGGCGCGAGAGGCGGTTCACCGCCGCCTCGCACACCTTCTTGCCCCAGAAGACCCCCTCGGGGATCTCCACCGAGTGGATGCAGAGCACCAGCGCGCCGCGCGGCATCTGCCGCTTCTGCGGCGGGTCGAGCTTGATCGGCAGCGCCTCCTCGAGCGGCGAGCCGATCCAGCCGCCCGCGCCGAAGGACTCCGGGCCGCCCGTCATGATCAGCCCGCCGCCGGTGTCGTGCACGTACTGGCGGAAGTCCTCCTGCTGCTGCTGCGTGAAGCCGTACGCGGACTGGTTGACGAGCACGATCGCGTCGTAGGTGCTCATCTCCGTCAGGCTCGTGGGCGCCATGTCCGGCGTCACCACCTGGCAGCGGATGCTCGCCTCCGTCAGCGCCTTGACGAGCGGGCCCGACTCCTGGTCGTTGTTCGCGACCACGAGCACGCGCCCCTCGCCCGCGACGAACGTCACGGCCACGCTCTTGTTGTTCTGCGGGAGCGCGTCGGCGACGGCGATACCGCCGCGCGTCTCGGGCTCGAAGACCGCCTCGAACTTCTGCGGGCCCGAGTACGGCACCGAGACGGGCACCCAGAGGACGTTCTGCCCCTCCTCCAGCCGCACCTGGCGCCCGAGCGAGTCGCTCGCGGGGTCGAGGTCGATCGGCGTGCCGTTCATCAGCAGGTGGATGCGCCCGGACGCCGCCCTGCTCGACTGCAGCACGATGCGGACGTTGACGCTCTCCCCCTCGCGCGCCGCCGCGGGCGCCACGAGCTTGTCCACCATCACCTCGCCGTCGTACTCGAAGCGGATGGGCAGCACGTCGATTTTGATCCCGAGCGCCTTCGCCGCGGCGGCCGCCTGCAGCAGGTCGCCCGCGGTCTGGTTGCCGTCGGTCACGAGCATGAAGCGGTTGCCCGCGTCGCGCGGCATCGTGGCGATGCCCAGGCGCACGCCGGAGGCCAGGTCCGTCGCGTCGAGCGAGCCCTGGTGCTCGCCGGGCGCGCCGGCGAAGTGCTGGCTGGGCAGGGCCTCGACGAACGCCTCGCGCGCGGTGGTGATGACGCCCAGCCGGTCGCCGGGGCGGTCCTTCGTCTTGACGGCACGCTGGATGTACTCCTGCACGTCCCGCTGCTTCTCGAGCGGGATCGAATCGCTCATGTCCACGATCGCCGTGACGGCCAGGTCCTCGCTGGGCTTGCGCCACAAAGGCTCGGCGAGCGCGGAGACCAGGAGCGTCAGCACAATGAACCGCACCGCCAGCGCGACGACCTTCCACCCGCTGTCGAGCCCCGCGAGGCTCCTGCGCGCGATGACGACCGAGAGGAAGACGAGGACCGGGACGCCCCAGAGCCAGATGGGGGACTCGAACTCCAGCGGGCCGATGACAAAGCCGAGCGTCGTCATCCGCCTCCCCCCGCCGCGTCGCCGGAGGCCAGCACGGCGCGCCCGCGCGGGCGGTCGAACGCCTGCACGCGGTTGTTCCCCGAGTCCAGAACGTACGCCCGATCACCGATCGCCGTGACGCCCCAGGGCACGAGGACCTCGCCCGGCCCGCGCCCCGCACGCCCGTAGATGCCCAGGGAGTTGCCGGTCGCGAGATCGATGCGCTGCACGCGGTTGCCGCCGAACTCGCTGATCAGCGCCGTGCCGTCGCCCAGCAGCGCCAGTCCGTATGGATAGGTGAAGGATCCGGGCGCCGCCCCCGGCTCGCCGCCGAACCAGCGGATCAACTCGCCCTCGAGCGTGAACCGGCCGACCCGGTGGTTGCAGGCGTCGTTGACGACCAGCTCGCGCGCCGCGGCATCGATCGCGAGCGACTGCGGCCGGCTGAAGCGCACGTCGCCCGGTGTTTCCTCGCCCGGCGTGCCGTTGCGGCCGAAGCAGCGCACGAAGCGGAACGAGGCCGATCTCACCGCCGCGGCGTCCGGGATCGGCGTCTCGGGCTCGAAGATACTCACCCGGTCCACGCCGCCATACTCGCTGATATACAAGCGCTCGACGCCCCGCCCGTCCGGCGTCGGCAGCACCGCGACGTCGGTCACGAAGATAAACCGCCCCTCGTCGCGGCCGAACCCGCCCACCTCGGCGAGCACGGGGGGCTCGTTGCCGTCCTCCCCGGCGCCGTCCCGCAGGGCGTAAATCACCACCCGGTGCTCGTGCGTGTCGGGGATGAGCAGCCACGGCGGGGCGTGCTCGCCCGACGAGCGCCACACGGTGAGGCCCGTGGGCTTGCCGCGGTCGATCCGGGGCATGCGCCAGCGCGCGAGGCACTCGCCCGTCGCCGGGTCGATGCGTTGCACGTAGGCCATCTTGTCGATCACCCAGAGGGCCGATCCGTCGCTGTCAAGGCAGCGGGGATAGCTGAAGAGGCCAGGCGTCGTGCCGGATGCGCCGATCGCCACCGCGTCCTCGATCGGCCCGCCCGAGGGAGCGCGGGCGCACCCCGTCATCGTCGCGAGCGCAAGCAGGAGCGCCCGCCCCCACGCGGCGGTCCGGCCCGGGATTGATCCACGCCGCTCGTTCATGCCGCGCAAGGCCCGCTCTTGCTCACGAAAGCGAGGGCATGGTACCTTCTTCCGAATCCGCCGGGGCTTCTTACGCCCGACCCACCCCCCGGGTTTCGCTTTCCGCGACGCGCGCGAAACCCCATCCCGCGAGCAGCATCGCCGGCGTCGTGGCCGCGAGCACTAGCAGCGACCCGGCGGCGATCTCGTCGTTGCGGGCGAAGTGCAGCTGGGCGAGCATCGTCTGAGACAGACTGGTCACCCCGGGCGGCTGCAGGATGATCGTCGCCTCCACCTCGTGGAGGCTCAGGCAAAAGGTCGCCGCGGCGACGCCCGGCACCGCCCACGCCCGCGGCGCCACCGCCAGCCGCAGCCAGGCGCCCGGCCCGTGCCCGGCGTCGAGCAACCGCATGAACCGAACGTCGCGCGGTTCAAGCCGCGCCATCGCGACGCCGGCCAGCGCCGCGATACCCGCGAACCGGGCGGCGTGAGCCAGAACGACCGGGAAGGGTCCGCCGGCGAACCATGGCCCCAACGCCATCCCCGCCATCAGCCACGCCTGGCCGACGAGAATGCCCGGGGTCAGCGCGGCGATGATCAGAAAACCCAGCGCGACAACGCCCGCGGTCGGCGCAGCGCCCCCCGCGGCACGCTCGGCCCGCCACGCGCAGAGCATCACGACGGCGCAGAGGCCGCCGACCGCCGAAGCGATCGCGATGCTCGCGCCGAAGGCGGGCAGAATCACCGCCGCGAACTGCAGGGCGCTCTGCCAGTTCCTGACGGCGGTCGCGTACGCGAACGCGGGCACGACGACGCCGAGCGCGAGCAGCAAGCCTGCGTACACGCGGGAGGCCCGGGGGGCGGGCCGACCCAGCGCGGCCTCGTCCTGCCCGGGCCCGCGGCGCGCGATGACCGCCGCCGCGGCGATCGCACCGATGATCGCCGGCACACCCGTCTTCCAGACGCCCGGGTCGCCCGGGTGCAGCGTCGCGGCGAGCCACGCGGCGACCGACAGCGTCGGCGCCTGGGCGAGGTGCAGCGGGACCGCGGACCCGAGCATCACCACGGCCGCGAGGCCGACGGCCCCCGCCGCCGCGCCCGCCGCCATCACGAACTGCTGCCACTGCCGGCGCAGGAATCCCGCGCCGTCGAGCCGGAGCGATTCGTCGACATGCGCCGGGACTTCCCGCAGGCGAGCCCCGACGACGACCGCGCAGAGCGGCCAGACCCACGCCGCGAGCCCGACCACCGCGATGAACTGGTTGATCAGCGTCGCGAGGTCGGTCCAGCCGGCGTCGACCCGCCGCTCGATCCACGCGCCCAGCGGCCCGGCCGGATCGCGCAGGAGCCCGAGCGCGTGGAAAACGAGGTACGACGGCATCGCCATCGGAAGAAGGACCCACACGCTCCACCGCCGATCGCGGAGCGCGAACGCCGCCGGCCAGGCGATGAACGTCGCGATCACCCCGATCATCAATGCCCACGCGACGCTGCGGGCGACGAGCCCGGCGCTGATCGCGACGGGCTCGCCCTCCCCGGCCCGAAGGAGCGCGGCGAGAACGACCGTCGCAGGCCAGAGCACGAGGACCGCCGCGCACAGGAGCAGCGGCAGAACCAGCGACCATCGCTCGCGAAAAACGCCGGGCACGGGCATCATGCTAACCGCCCCGAACAAGAGGGGACCGGGCCCCGCTGGCCGACGCCGACGCCGTGTATCATGCCCGTTCGCATGCGCAACCCACCCGCGGGGACAAAGCAACGCCGCCCGGCCCGTTCCGGCCGCACGCCCGTCCGGGTTCCGGCCAGGGCCCGCGCCCTCCCCCCCGTGGCCCGCACCGTGTACATGCAGCGGCTCGATCGCCTCCGGCGGGCGATGACGCACGACGAGGTGACGCACCTGCTCGTCACCAACCCGCGCGACGTCGGCTACCTGACCGGGTTCCTCGGCGGGGACTCCTATCTCCTGGTGCGTGCCGACGCGACCAGCAGGCCCGTGATCGTCAGCGACGGTCGGTACGAGGAAGAACTGAGCGAGCAGAGCGCGTGGTGCGACCTCGTCATCCGCACGACCCCGATGACCAAGGCCGTGACGGCCCTCATCGAGGACATGCACGTCACACGCCTGGGCGTGCAGGGCGAGACGATGACGATCGCCGAGAAGGAAGCGATCGAGCGCCCGCTGGCCGACACGACCACGCGGCTGGTCACCACCAAGGGCCTCGTCGCCAAGCTCCGCGTGATCAAGGACGACGCCGAGGCCGCCCTCATCCGCCACGCGATCAAGATCCAAGAAACGGCGCTCCGGAGCGTCCTGCCGGAGATCAAGCCGGGTCTGACCGAGCTCGAGGTCTCCGCGATGCTCGAGTCCGCGATGAAAGGCGCCGGGTCGCCGGGCCCGGCCTTCGAAACGATCGTCGCCGCCCGCGCGATGGGCTCCCTCCCCCACTACCGCCCGACGACGCTCAAGCTCGCGAAGAACCAGCCGCTCCTCATCGACTGGGGCGCGACCTACCGCGGCTACCGGGGCGACATGACCCGCACCTTCACGCTCGGCGCGTGGCCGAAGAAGATGCGCGAGATCTACCAGATCGTGCTCGACGCGCACCGCATGGCCGCCGCGGCCCTCGCGCCGGGCAAGCGCTGCAAGGACATCGACGCCGTCGCCCGCGACCACATCACCCGCGCCGGCTACGGGCCGCAGTTCGCCCACAGCCTCGGGCACGGGCTGGGGCTCGACACGCACGAACCGCCGCGCCTGTCGTACATGGCGGCCGACGAGGACGTGCTCCGGCCGGGCATGGTCGTGACGATCGAGCCGGGCGTTTACATCCCGGGCGTCGGCGGGGTGCGGATCGAAGACGATTATCTCGTGACGCCCGCGGGGGCGGAGAACCTGTGCTCGCTGCCGAAAGACATCGGGTGGGCGACGCTCTGATCGCCCTTCAGGAACGGTGAACCCATGATCGACGTTTCCAAACTCAAGGACCTCGTCACCCTGATGAGCGCCAACGACCTCGCGGAGGTCAGCATCAAGCAGGGGGAGGAGCACATCACCATCAAGCGCGGCGTGCAGGGGGGGGGCCAGCCCGTGTACCACGCGTCGCACGCGCCGATGAACCACGCTCCGCAGCACGCGACCCCGGCGGCCCCCGCTGCGCCGGCCACGCCCGTTGCTCCCGCGGGCGTCACGATCGACAGCCCGATGGTCGGGACGTTTTACGGCCGGCCGAACCCCGAGGCCAAGCCGTTCGTCTCCGTGGGCTCGAAGGTCTCTGCGGGCACCGTCGTCTGCATCATCGAGGCGATGAAGGTCTTCAACGAGATCAAGGCGGAAAAGGACGGCACGATCGACGCCATCCTCGTCAAGGACGGGCAGGCCGTCGAGTTCGGCCAAGCGTTGTTCTCCATCAAGTAGAGACGGAGAGACGAAGAGACGCAGTGAAGACACAGACGCGGTTTCGTCCGCGTCCGGCCGGAGGCGGGCGTTGGCCAACGTCAAGCGCATCGATGACTTGATCGCTTGGCAGCGGGCGATGAGCCTGTGCAAGGACGCGCACACCGTGTCCTCGCGATTGCCCGATGCGGAGCGCTTCGGCCTCCGGTCCCAGATCCGTCGTTCTGCAGTCTCGATCCCGTGCAACATCGCGGAGGGCTTCGGGCGGGAAAGCACGAGCGACCCCGTGCGTTTTCTGCGGGGCGCACGCGGTTCTCTCTTCGGGATCCGCACCCGGTTTCAGATCGCCGTTGAGCTCGGCATGCTCCCCGAGGACGAAGTGCCGACAGACCCGCTCGATGAAACCGACCGTGTGCTGCACGGCCTGATCCGCAGCTTGAAGGACCGAATCCCGCCATAATCAGCGTTTTCTTCACTCCCTCTCCGCGTCTCCCCGTCTCTATTCTCGAGGCACCCGAATGTTCAAACGTGTCCTGATCGCAAACCGCGGCGAAATCGCCCTCCGCATCATGCGCGCCTGCAAGGAGCTCGGCGTCGAGACCGTCTGCGTCTACTCCAGCGCCGACAAGGACGCCCCCTACCTCCGCCTCGCCGACCGCGCCATCTGCATCGGCCCGGCGCCGGCGAAGGAGAGCTACCTCAACATCGCCCGAATCATCGCCGCGGCGGAAATCGCCGACGTGGACGCCATCCACCCCGGCTACGGCTTCCTCTCCGAGCGGCCCGACTTCTCCCGCGCCTGCCGCGACTGCAAGATCAAGTTCATCGGCCCCTCGCCGGAGGCCATGCAGATGCTCGGCGACAAGGTCGATTGCAAGAAGACCGCCAAGGCCGCGGGCGTGCCCGTCTTCCCGGGCTCCGAGGGCGCGATCGAGGAGGAGGAGGAGGCCGTCCGCGTCGCCGAGAAGATCGGCTACCCGGTGATCATCAAGGCCGCGGCCGGCGGCGGCGGGCGCGGCATGAAGGTCTGCCACAACGAGGCCACGCTGCGCTCCATGCTCCGCGTCGCGAGCCAGGAGGCGCAGGCCGCCTTCGGCAACGGCGCCGTCTTCATCGAGAAGTACCTCGAGCATGCGCGCCACATCGAGATCCAGATGCTCGGCGACGAGCACGGCAACGCCGTCTATCTCTGGGAGCGAGACTGCTCCCTCCAGCGCCGGCACCAGAAGATCATCGAGGAAGCGCCCGCGCCCAACATCGACCGCGACCGCCTCCGCAAGGTGTGCGAGTCCGCGGCGAAGATGATCAGGAACGCGAAGTACGCCGGCGCCGCCACCTGCGAGTTCCTGCTCGACCGGCACGGCGACTTCTATATGCTCGAGGTCAATACCCGCGTGCAGGTCGAGCACCCGGTGACGGAGATGATCACCGGCGTCGACATCGTGAAGATGTCCATCCGCATCGCCGCCGGGGAGAAGATCCCGTTCGCGCAGGGCGACGTCACGATCCGCGGGCACGCGATCGAGTGCCGCATCAACGCGGAGGACCCGGAGCACGACTTCCGACCCAGCGCGGGCAGGATCGAGACGTGGCACGTCCCGGGCGGACCGGGCGTGCGCATGGACACGCACGTCGTCCCCGGCTACGTCGTGCCGCCCAACTACGACAGCATGGTCGCCAAGCTCATCGTGCACGCGGACACGCGCGAGCAGGCGCTCGACCGCACCGCCCGCGCCCTGCGCGAGTTCAAGGTCGGCCCCATCAAGACCGTGATCCCGCTGCACCAGCAGCTCGTGGAGAACACCGACTTCCGCCGCGGCGGCGTGGACATCCACTACCTCGAACGCTGGCTGAAGACGCAGACCAAGGCCTAGGACGGTCGGACTTCAGCACAGAGACACAGAGAAGACGAGGTCAATGAGAAGAGACTGATCGGGTTCAAGAAGCGGATACCAGGGGCTCTTGTATCCGCCTCTTCAAACCAGCATTCCCCTTCTCATCCTGCTCATCTTCTCTGTGTCTCTGTGCTGTAATCGGATTCTCGCTGCCCCCGTACCCTCGGCGCATGGCCCACGACACCGCAACGGACGCGATCCACGCCCAGGTTTCCGCCGCCGATCCCGCCATCGGCGACCTCATCCGCAAGGAAGCGCAGCGCCAGGCGACGACGATCGAGCTGATCGCCAGCGAGAACCACGTCTCCGCGCCCGTCATGCACGCGATGGGCACGTGCCTCACGAACAAGTACGCCGAGGGGTACCCGGGCGCGCGCTACTACGGCGGCTGCGAGTTCCACGACGCCGTCGAGCGGACGGCGATCGAACGCGCCTGCAAACTCTTCGGCTGCGGGTTCGCCAACGTCCAGGCCCACAGCGGCGCCACCGTCAACCAGGCCCTTTTCCTCGCCCTCCTGACCCCCGGCGACACGTTCGCCAGCCTCGTCCTCGCCGACGGCGGCCACCTGACGCACGGGCTCAAGGTCAACATGAGCGGCAAGTGGTTCAAGCCCGTCCACTACCCGCTCGTCTACGACGCAGGCAGCCCGGACCACGAGCGCATCGACTACGACGCCGCCGAGGCCGTCTGCATAGAGCACAAGCCCAAGCTCATCATGTGCGGCTACAGCGCCTACCCGCGCGTCATCGACTTCGCCCGCTTCCGCGCCATCGCCGACAAGTGCGGCGCGCTCCTGCACGCCGACATCGCCCACATCGCCGGGCTCGTCGCCACCGGCGTCCACCCATCCCCCTTCCCCCACTGCCATGTCGTCACGACCACGACCCACAAGACGCTCCGCGGCCCGCGCGGCGGCCTCTTCCTCACCAACGACGAGGAGCTCGCCAGGAAGTTCGACCGCGCCCTCTTCCCCGGCGTCCAGGGCGGGCCCCTCATGCACGTCATCGCCGCCAAGGCCGTCGCCTTCGGCGAGGCCCTCAGGCCCGAGTTCAAGGCCTACTGCGAGCAGGTCGTGCGCAACGCCCGGGCGCTCGCGTCGGCGCTCGGCGAGCGCGGCTTCCGCATCACCAGCGGCGGCACGGACAACCACCTGATGCTCGTCGATCTGCGCGGCAAGAGCGCGGACCTGACCGGCGCCGACGCCGAGAAGTGGCTCGAGGCGGCCGGGCTCGTCTGCAACAAGAACGGTGTGCCGCAGGACCCGCGCCCGCCGAAGCAGACGAGCGGCATCCGCCTCGGGAGCCCCGCCGTCACGACGCGCGGTTTCAGAGAGGCGGAGATGCGCACCGTCGCCGGCTTCATCGACCGCGTGCTGACCGCCGGCCTCGCGGGCGACGACAAGCGCGCAGCGGAAACCGAGCGCGTCCGCGCCGACGTCCGCGCGCTCTGCGAGCGCTTCCCGCTGCCGGCGTGAGCGGCGCTACTTCTGCTGCTCCTTCCACGCCGCGAGGATCTCCGCCTCGCGCTCGGGCGGCCAGCCGGCCCGCAGACGGCCGGACGGCGGGATCGCGGGCTCCTTTGCGCCCTTCGCCCTCGCGTCCTCCACCATCTGCTTGCCCACGCGGTCGCGGCGCTCGATCTCGCGCGGCCACCACGCGGCGATTGACCCGCACGTCTCCTCGATATGCCGGCACGCCAGCCCCGCGGCCAGCGCCCGCTTGATGCTCCGCCGGTGGAAGCCCTCGTACTCGCCGTGGCTCGGCAGGAAGATGGGCGTCTCATCGCCGAACCGAACGCTCTTGGACTCGAGGAAGTCGTACGGCACCCACACCGGCGTCGCCTTCCCATCGCCCGCGCGCACGCACGCCTCGACCGCGGCACGCGTCAAGAGCTCGTCCGCCGGGCCTGTCACGTTGAACGGGCCCATCGT
>Ga0196964_10001190_pt1 | contig 13462 bp, 9 predicted proteins | sample S1_10metaG_FD_148615 | JGI IMG/M metagenome (GOLD analysis project Ga0196964, IMG submission 148615) | Soil microbial communities from Anza Borrego desert, Southern California, United States - S1_10 | ecosystem: Environmental > Terrestrial > Soil > Desert | place: USA: California | collected...
ACACTCACGCGATCGCTAATTCCCATCACTACCTTCATATCATGCTCAATCAGTAGGATAGTTAAATCAAGTTCGTCCCGAATGCGTTGAATAAACCGGGTTAAATCTGCTGTTTCATTGGGGTTCATCCCAGCAGTTGGCTCATCCAACAGCAGTAGTTTCGGTTCAGATGCCAACGCCCGTGCGATCTCCAGCCGTCGCTGATCGCCATAGGGCAGGTTTTTTGCTCTCTCTTGAGCTTTTGCTCTGCCTAAACCCACAAAGTCCAGCAATGAAAGCGCTTTTTCTTCTGCCTCAGCTTCTTCTTTATGCACAGATGGAGGACGCAGTAAAGCTCCAACTAAACCAGTTTTTAGGCGACTATGCCTACCTACTAGAATATTTTCCAGCACAGTCATGTTATTAAACAGGCGGATATTCTGAAAAGTCCGCGCAATTCCTAGCGTTGTCAGCTTATCGGGGGACGAGCCAGTAATATTTTTGTTTCCTAGCCACAATTGACCAGATGTGGGAATGTAGATACCCGTGAGCATATTAAAAAAGGTGGTTTTTCCCGCACCGTTAGGTCCGATGAGGCTAGCGATCGCGCCCTTCTCAATAGCGAAATCAACTTGATTGACAGCAGTCAAACCACCGAAGCGCATTGTCAGTTGTCGTGCTTCCAATAATGGCATTATGTCCCCCTTGAGTCTGCTAAAGCCTCGTTACTTTCTGGCGCATCAGAATGCAGTTCTGCTTGACGAATCCTATCGGGTATCAGTCCTTCTGGGCGCACAATCATCATCACAACGAGGGTAAGACCAAAGAGAAACAGTCGCATCTGTATTGGATCTAACGTGGTTGCTAGAAAGTCTCGCCACTGAGGACTAGCAATGTTGGGCAATACAGAGGTATTCAGTATACCCTTGAGGACTTGTGCTAGTTGCGGGAGAAACAGTCTGTCTGCCCCCATAATGATAATGCCGCCCAGGATCACCCCGGTCATATTGCCCAATCCCCCCAATATAACCATGCACAGGATGATAACTGAAACGGAAAAATCAAAGACGCTGGGAAAGATGGCGCTGATATAAGCAGCGTAAAATGAACCCGCAAACCCTGAGAATGTTGCCCCCATAGCAAAGGCTAATAATTTGGTTCGCACTAGGTTAATTCCCATTGCGCTAGCGGCTAATTCATCTTCGCGGATAGCAGCCCATGCCCGCCCTAAACGAGAATCGCGCAGGCGTCCGATCGCCAAGTAGGAGAAAATCACTAGAAACAAAATTAAGTAGTACCAGGGGAAATAGTTGCTGGTGGTAAATATGCCGATAAAGGGGAGTTCTGGACGACCGATGGGGTTAATTCCGGCTTCTCCACCAGTTAAGTTAAGCGGGCGATCGCATCCTATTAGACAGATGGCTATCTCTGGACGCCCGCTAATCATCGCTACAATCTTGGAAATCGGCTCTTCTATCCGTACCCCAGTTAAATTACGAAATACAACGGGTACAATTTCCCCAAAGCCTAAAGTTACAATTGCCAGGTAATCACCCCGTAACCGCAAAGTGGGTGCGCCTAGAATCATACCTGCGATCGCAGCTACAGCAGCGGCTATCGGGATTACTAGCCAAAAGTTCCACTGCAAGTTAATTTGTGGCGAGGACAGCAATCCTGTTGTATAAGCCCCGATCGCAAAAAAAGCTGCATAGCCTAAGTCGAGTAACCCGGCATAGCCCACCACAATATTCAGTCCGAGGGCTAATATAATAAAAATTTGAATTTGGATGACGGTAGCTGTCCAGTTAGTCTGAGCTACCTGATCCACAAACGGAAAAATTATTAGAATAAAGGCTAGCGTTACCAGAGTAGCCTGCCGTTGAGGATTACCAGATAACCCCTGCAACGCTCCCATTAATCCAGCAGCTAAGGTAGCGATCGCAAAACTACAGACTCCAACCAGCAAGGTTTGAGGCACGCCTACAGGTGATTGCCCAGAAAGCGATCGAATTATTAGCCCTTCAATTATGCTAGCGACTAACAGCCAAATTCCTACTGCTAATCCTGCAAATGCACCCATACGAAAACCGACTTTGGGGTTGGCTATCTTCTTACCTTGACAACGTATAAAGCCTGCCGCAGTACCCACTAGCCAACCCATAACTGTACCACTCCAACCACCAAAAATGAGTACAGTTAAGGCTGCGATCGCACCTAAAATGCCACTCGACTGAATTGCCTTAATTACTTGCTGTTTTTTTGCCATTTGTCATTTGTCCTTAGTCATTTCTCTTTACTCATTTATCATTTGTCCTTAGTCATTTTTTATTTCCTCTTGACCAATGACCAATGACCAATAACCAATGACCTTTATACTTTCTCTTGAACATTCTCACCCAGCAAACCACCCGGTCTGAAGGCTAAAATTACCACCAAAACCGCAAATACCCAAGCATTAGTCCAGCGACTAGATAAATACTGATCGCTCAAGGAAGACAACAACCCGATCAACACCCCTCCCAGCATTGCTCCCACGATGTTGCCAATTCCCCCCAAAACAGCAGCTGTAAAAGCCCTTAAGCCTGCTGTGAAGCCCATTGTAAATACAATTGTGTTGTTATATAGTCCAACCAAAAGCCCTGCGGCCCCAGCCAATGCCCCACCAATCAAAAAAGTTAGAACGATAATTTGATCGACATTGATGCCCATTATCTTGGCAGCATCTCTGTTTTGGGCGACAGCCCGCATAGCCTTGCCTAGACGAGTGTACTGCACAAAAAGGTGCAATCCCACCATTAAAACAATGGCAACGATCAACACAATTAAATCTTTGGTTGTAAACACAATACTGGTCTGAATCCCCAATGCTTTGAGGATATCAATACGGGGTAATAGGTCAGGAAAGCTCTTAGGGGACGCAGCGTTGGCTCCCATAATAGGAATAAAAGATTTTAATCCTCCCCACAACAGTCCCAAATTCTGGAAAATAAACGAAACACCAATTGCTGAAATCAATGGTGCCAGACGCGGGGCATTCCGCAACGGTCGGTAGGCGTACCTTTCAGTAATTATGTTCAATCCAGCACACACAACTGCGCTGACGAATAAGGCACCCAACATCGCTATTATACTAGCCTGCAATGCAGCACCATCCTGAACACCAAATGCACCAACTACAGTTAGGGAAGCAAAAGCACCTAACATATACAAGTCCCCGTGGGCAAAATTGATCAGCTCAATAATGCCGTAAACCAGGGTATAACCTAGCGCAATAATGGCAATTATTCCACCGTTGACTAGACCAACTAATAGTTGTTGAATCAACAATTCAGGACTACGGGCAATGTCTACAACAATTCGGGGTAAATCCAATCCGGCAATTGGCCCTAACAATAAAATCAAGTAGGCTACAACAAGATAAAGACAGATAAGAGGCCAATTTTTCATACAAGTAGTGGGAATTGGGAATTGGTAAGGGGTAATTGGTAATTGGTAATGGGGCATGAGTAATTGTTTAAAACCCTTTTACCCATTACCCATTACCTACTTTCTGGATTTGATATTACTTGGTTCCTAGCTTTTCCACAAACTCCCATTTTCCATTTTTGACGACATTCCCTGACATCGTTTTCAGGCTAGTGTCGCCATTGGCATCAAAGCTCCATGTGCCAAGTACCCCGTTATAGTCTTTAGTAGCCATAACGGCATCACGGATAGCAGCGCGATCGTTCTTGCAGGTTTTATTAATGCCGTCAATAACTACTTTGGCAGCTTCGTAGCCGTAAGCGGCGTAAGCTTCTGGTTCGGCTTTATATTTTGCCTTGTAGTTTTCGTACCAAGTCTTGCCTGTACCCGTGAGTTCTTTGGCGGGTACTCCCCCAAAGGTGGCGTAAACTCCTTCAGCATCTTTACCACCTGCATCAATCAAGGCTTGCTCATAAATGCCATCGGGTCCCATGAACTTAACTTTGTCTGCCGTCATGCCGACATTACGCATATCCTTGATTAACTGTCCGGCATTGTTCTGGGTAATGCCACCAAAATAAATCAAGTCTGGGTTTAGGGCTTTGATCTTGGTCATCAATGATCTATAGTCGGCAGCTTTGGCATCAATGCCCTCGCGCCCCACGACTTCTAGCCCAATATTTTTGGCGCTTTTATCGAAGATATCTGCCAGCCCTTTACCGTAAAGCTCTTGATCGTCGAGAATATATACCTTTTTCACTCCCAGTGATTTAGCCCAGTTGGCACCTAAAGAGCCTTGGAGGTCATCGGTAGGGACGACGCGAGTATAGTTGCGCTTGCCATTGGGGTAGTAAACTTCAGGTTCGTTGGCTTCACCCAAACCTTTCTTGGTCAAGCCGGGATAAGTGTTCGCAGGGCTGATCATCAGCAAATTGGCTTGATTTAAAATGGGAATGGCTAGCTTGGCAGCACCGGAGTTGAACGTACCAATATAGGCGACAACTGTATTGTCAGCCACGGCTTTATTGGCGTTTTCTGTTTCCTGGGCCGGGTCCCATTTCCCGGCTGATGCAGTGGCATCGTCCATTACCTGATAATCGATCTTCAGCTTGCCGTCACAGGCTGATGATTTAGCTTCTTCAACAGATTGCTTAATGCCGTTGACAATTGATTGAGTCAAACCCACGGAACTGCCTGTCATGGGCAGGCTAGAAACAATTTTGACTGTATTTCCGCCACCACCACCATTTGGTGTGTTCTGGCTACCACCTGTGTTAGAACCATTCTCACCACCACTACAACCAGCGATCGCATACGCTGTCAGTACGGTACAGATTAATATGGCTTTGCTTTGAAACTTACTCATAAGGGGTGTTGTAGGATTACTCAACTGAGCTAATGTAGCTCTTGTTAACGCACATTTGCAACTTGAGGCGTATGCCGATTGGTAGATCCTCACCTTGCCAGTACGGAAAGCTGCCTGCCTGCTATTGACGGTATACAGGCGGAGCTTTCCGTTGGTTAACTTTTATTTGGTAATCAAGTGGAGCAGGAGAACTTACAAAGTTCTTTTACAATTCTTTACATATGGGTTGTACGTCCTGTACAACCACAGCAGCCTGCATCACCAGCGCGATCGCCTGGTTCGATTTGCTTCAGCTTGTTCATTAAACGGAGAGGGAGGGATTCGAACCCTCGTTACGGAGTTACCTGCCGTAAAACAGATTAGCAATCTGCCGCTTTCAACCGCTCAGCCACCTCTCCAGGGTGACATAAAAAAGCATAGCAGATGTTTATAGGGAAAAGCTACCCTTTTTGCCTTGGATCTGGATAGTCCAGTTAAATAGCTTGGCTGATTGGTGTAAACACTAAGCGCATTAGTCGCAGTAGCGCTTTTTGCCGTCCTACATCTATACAAGTATTCTTACTCATGATATTGTTTCTACCCCGTCCTGCATACGGTATATGGCACTACATTCCGACAAAATCTATTACCGTAAAGATATATAGCTATGTGATTTAATTGCAAAATATCTGTCTCAGGACAAGTACTGCAAAGACCGAACTCAGTGGCGCTATATCTCAAGTGGGAAATAATGTGCGAATAAAATTCTATCCAGTAGTTGATGTTTCTTATCTAGATGGCAGCTTATTCTAAGCATGAACAGAATTTTAAGATTCCTTAAATTTACTGGGGCAAATAAAGAAGCTGAGTAAAATATCAACCTCGCAATTTGCTCTAGCCATCGTTAAATTCAAAAAGTGATAAAACCTATGGCTTCTACAACCAAACAGCACATTGCTCTAATCTCTGTCCACGGCGATCCGGCAATTGAAATCGGCAAGGAAGAAGCTGGCGGACAAAATGTTTATGTACGTCAAGTAGGTGAAGCACTTGGTCAACAAGGGTGGCAGGTTGATATGTTTACCCGCAAAGCCAGTGCTGAAGACGCTACTATTGTTCAACACAGCCCTAATTGTAGAACCATTCGCTTAACAGCTGGGCCTGAAGAATTTATACCTAGAGACAACCTTTTTGAGTATTTACCAGAGTTTGTTGAACAAGTGCTAAAGTTTCAGAAACAATCAGGTATCACATATTCCTTAGTACATACAAATTACTGGCTTTCCTCATGGGTGGGGATGCAGTTGAAGAAAATTCAAGGTATCAAGCAGATTCATACCTATCACTCTCTGGGTGCAGTTAAGTATAAATCGGTGACAACAATTCCGATGATCGCCTCAACGCGGTTAGCGACTGAAAAGGCGGTATTGGAAACAGCGGATAGAGTTGTGGCAACGAGTCCGCAGGAAAAAGAACATATGCGATCGCTCGTTTCCCAGAAGGGCAATGTTGACATCATCCCCTGCGGAACAGATATTCGCAAATTCGGCTGCCTTAGCAAGCAAGAAGCAAGGGCTAAACTGGGTATCGCCCCTGAAAGTAAAGTAGTTTTGTATGTCGGCAGGTTTGACCCGCGTAAAGGTATTGAAACCTTAGTGCGTGCGATTGGTTGCTCTCAAATACGGGAGAATCCGGATCTGAAGCTGATTATAGGCGGTGGCAGTCGTCCTGGTCAAAGTGACGGCATGGAACGCGATCGCATCGAAGGCATTGTTGAGGAACTGGGATTAAGCGAATTAACCACCTTCCCCGGACGCTTAGATAATGTTAACTTGCCACTATACTATGCAGCGGCTGATGTCTGTGTGGTTCCCAGTCACTACGAACCCTTTGGGTTAGTGACTATTGAAGCAATGGCAAGCGGAACACCTGTAGTTGGTAGCGATGTGGGCGGTTTACAGTTCACAGTCGCCCCAGAAAAAACCGGGTTACTGTGTCCACCCAAGGATGAAGTTGCATTTGCCGAAGCGATTGACCGCATCCTCAGCAACCCAGAATGGCGCAACCAACTAGGTAAGAATGCAAGGTCGCGAGTAGAAGACAAGTTTAGTTGGGATGGTGTGGCGTCTCAATTAAGTGAACTCTACACCCAGCTGCTGAACGAACCCGCCAAAGAAATGGAATTGGTGAGTCAAGTCAGCGCATAAGTTTCAGCCTACTGAAGAATCTAGTTACCAGAGTGTGTGATGGCATCCCTAAAAGGGGTGCTTTTTTTATGATCACCTGCCATATATTGTAGAGACGTTGCATATAACGTCTCTACATTCTGTTTAATAGGGCGATGCAATTGTATAAATTATTTAGACTCGCTATCGAATAGCAATTTGAATCAGGGCTAACCTTCGCAATTAAATGAGGTTGTTTGTAGGGTGCGTTATGTTTGCTTGGCTGGGAATTCTTTCTAAGAAAGTGCGTATATGGGCGCACCTTTTCCATTATTAATAATATATGTCAAAAATTCATAAATAGCAATAGGCTTCCCATTAAAGATTAGATCGGGTACTATCCCTACTTTGGGTATATTTGGATTTCCATGTTAGCCAGAGTAAAATCGCTGTTGTGGGGATGAAGGGGGAAATTACGGTGGAACAAGTTTTAAGTCATTCTTCCTCGGAGCAGGTGGATCAGTTTCGAGTGCTTCAGGTTCAGTTGCGCGAGCGCTGGCATAACCTCGATGGGCTAGAGTACAGCGATGCGGATATTTTGGTCATTCCCTCTATCAGCGTAGACCAGCGAGAACTCCAGAAAATCGAGGGTCACATCCACTACGAAGAACGGTTACTGTTTTCCTTAATTCGCCTGTGGAACCCGCAGACACGGCTAGTCTACGTTACATCTCAGCCGTTGTCGCCGATTGTCATTGATTACTACTTGCAGCTGTTACCCGGAATTCCCTTTTCTCACGCACGCGATCGCCTGCTGCTTTTCTCCACCTACGATTCCTCCCTCAAATCCCTAACTCAGAAAATACTGGAACGTCCTCGCTTGATGGAACGCATACGGCAGGCATTGCGACCAGAAAAGTCTTTCATGATCTGCTACAACTCAACGTCCCTAGAGGGAGATTTGTCGGTGCAACTAAACGTTCCACTGTATGCCTTAGACCCGAATCTGTTGTATTGGGGGACTAAAAGTGGCAGTAGGCAAATTTTTGCAGAGTGTGGAGTTCCCCTTCCTGATGGCAGCGACAAGGTTTCTAATGCTGAAGAACTGGCAGTAGCGGCCTCTGAGTTGTGGGAACGCCAACCGACCTTGCAGCGCATGGTAGTTAAACTCAACGAAGGCTTTTCTGGAGAAGGAAATGCACTGCTAGATCTGCGACCAATCCAAAATATGGCACCAGGGGAAGCCTCCCATACACAACGGGTGGCAGCAATACGCGATCGCTTCCCATATTTAGGCTTTCAAGCAAAAACTGAGAGTTGGGAAAATTTTTCCGGTCGCATCCCAGAGTTAGGCGCAATTGTGGAAGCATTTATTGAAGGAGAGAATAAGCGATCGCCTAGCGTTCAAGGTCGCATTACACCAGATGGAGAGGTGGAAATCCTCTCAACCCATGACCAAATCCTTGGTGGCCCTAATGGTCAGATTTTTCTTGGTTGTCGCTTCCCAGCTGATGAAACTTACCGATTGCGCTTGCAGGATTTAGGGCTGCAAGTTGGTCGAAATCTCGCTCAAAAAGGAGCTTTAGAGCGATTTGGCGTTGATTTTTTAGCCGTGCGGCAACCTACTAAAGAGGGCGGTTGGGAGTGGGATCTCCAAGCGATCGAGATCAACCTCCGTAAAGGTGGCACCACCCATCCCTTCATGACACTTAAGTTTTTAACCAGGGGTCGCTACGACTTATCTACTGGTCTGTTCTACAGTCAACAAGGTCGTCCGAAATATTACGTAGCCTCTGATAACCTGCAAAAGGAACGATATCGCGGTTTGCTGCCTAATGATTTGATGGATATCATTGCCCACCACCGACTGCACTTTGATACTGGTACGGAAACAGGCAGTGTTTTCCACCTTATGGGTTCCCTCTCCGAGTTCGGCAAAGTCGGATTAACGAGTATCGGTGATTCCCTGCAACAGGCCGATGAAATCTATAACAAGGTTGTCAAAGTCCTGGACGAAGAAACCCGACCTAGCGCCAGCCCCCGATCTTGGTCTTCATCTCCCAGCCGCCCAATTGCTTGGACGGGGCAGGACTAAATTTTCTTCTCTTACTCTAGGTATATACCCGGAGGCAGAATTTTCTGTAATAAAGTACTATACGGGAATGGATTATGCTAGGTGCTGAACCATGCCTGTGGCTTTTAAAAATGATGTTAACCAAGACGAGCTGGCAAGGCTATGGGGTAGTAGAGTGACTAAACTCACTCCACAACAGACGCAAATGGTCGTCGAAATCTTGAAAGAGCTAGAACACCGAGGAAAGCGGACTTTCCAGCTTGCCTAAAAAGTAATGCGAAGCCGGGGGTCGGCTTGGCGCTTTAGGTCGTGACAAATATTCTCTGGAAAAAATTACTTTAGTTAACCGAAAATTGATGCCCCCCTTTGTAGGGGTTTTTTTTGTATTTGCGATCGCTAGCTGATTGAACCTTAATATCATTCTTGCGGTAGAAACAAGGTTTACTCCTTCGGTAGAAGTAGAAAAAAACTGTAGCAGTTACATTACTTAATAAGCAGCAGGTTGCCTGAATTTCAATGACTCCAACAACGGCGACGACAATTGCGTTACTTCAAATCGCCAGTTGTGAATATTTTGAACCCGTTCTGAATCTAAAAATTTAAGAGGAATCCTTAGTATGAAGCCTTCTGATTTGTCTAAAGTTGTTTGGGCTAGTACGTTTGTCCTGTGTGTAGCGACTCTACCCTTCCCTGTGCCTGCTTCTGCCCAAAGTGGCGCAGCTGGCACTGCTACCGGTGGTACAGGTACTGGCACGACCTCCGGTACTGGCACGACTTCCGGCACGGGCACGACCTCCGGTACAGGTACGGGACTTACTGGCACGGGCACGACTTCCGGCACGGGCACGACCTCCGGTACTGGCACAACTTCCGGCACGGGCACGACTTCCGGCACGGGCACGACTTCCGGCACGGGCACGGGACTTGGTGGCACTACTTCAGGCACTAGCACTGGTAGCGGTAGGACTACAGGTACTGGGACTGGACTTGGCGACACGACCTCCGGTAGTGGCACGACTTCCGGCACTGGTACGACTTCCGGCACTGGTACGACTTCGGGTACTGGCACAACTTCGGGTAGTGGTACGACTTCGGGTACTGGCACAACTTCAGGTACTAGCAGTGGACGTACTGGTACGACTTCCGGTACTGGTACGACTTCCGGTAGTGGCACGACTTCCGGTAGTGGCACGACTTCCGGCACTAGCAGTGGAGGTGATGCGACTTCAGGTACTACCACGACTCCGGGTGGCACAACTTCCGGTACTAGCACTACTACCACCACTACTGAACAAACGACTACTGCTCCCTCTCCCAGCAGCACCACTTCAGGCACCACCGTTTACCAAGAAACTAGCCCTGTAACAGAAGAGCGCCATAACAATTTGGGCTGGTTAGGCTTGCTCGGTCTAATTGGTCTTGCTAATCTGCTCCGCAAGCCCGAAGAAACCAGGCTTGAACGTTAGATCACTGTGACCCCTAGCTCTGGCGGTAGAGACAAAACAAGGCACCCCTTTCTTGGTGCCCGACGCCAGAGCATATTTGGTTTTTAAAACAGCATCAAGTCTCTAGGAACACGGTACTAGGTACAAAATTGCTCTATATAGTTACAAGGAAAATATTATATGAGTGGGTATAAGTTTCACGATGAATACACACTATCAGAAACAGCAGAAGAACTTGCAAAAAAGGCTATGAAACTAGGGCTTATCCCTAGTTTTGTTGTACGTTTCTTTCCAGACAGCAGGGAATACTATATTCCTAATGAAAACCAATCTGACCCCCTCACCCCAGAGGAAGCATACCTTCGCCTGAAAAAGTTAGTTGAAGAATCGGGTAAATAAGCTCATTTCGGTCTGTACTAGGAGTTTGGCGGAAGTTTGATAGAAATTTCCTCATTGCCCCTGTTGTCCTAAAAGCACTCATAATGCTGTCTGTGACAACCTGCTAGCTCAGGTAAGCTACCCTTGAGGCATTTGTTGTGTAAAATCTAGGGAGCTTATGTCTTGTTGTAATTGTGTCCCAGTCTGTTGCTAGTGCTGCCTATTGCATTAATCCCGACTGTCCGCGTCCCTCTGCCCAGCCTTGGGGGAATAAGTTTTGCAATAGTTGTGGGGCACCGATAGAACTAAAAAATCGTTACATTCCCCTCAAGCAACTGGGGTCGGGGGGGTTCGCCACAATTTACACAGTTTGGGATTTGCAGTCGAAAACAGAGCGGGTGCTGAAGGTGTTGGTGGAAACAGCACCCAAAGCGCTGGAACTGTTTGAGCAAGAGGCAGCGGTTTTAGCGAGTCTGCGACATCCTGGAGTTCCTAGAGTCGAGTCAGATAGCTACTTTCATCTGAGCCTGGTGGTACCACGCGATCGCTCGCTGCCTTGTCTGGTAATGGAAAAAATCGACGGTCAGACGTTGCAAGATATCCTTGACCAGTATCCGCAGGGGTGTCCAGAGGCATCTGTGCTGAACTGGCTTAACCAGGCATTAGAAATTTTGGGCGAGTTGCACAGGCGTCAGATTATTCACCGCGACATCAAACCCTCTAACTTGATGGTGCGGAAGAATTCAGGGCAGCTAGTGGCGATTGATTTTGGTGGGGCAAAACAAATAGGATTGGTTAGGCGAGGTCAGCAGGTGAGTTCGACGCGCTTAGTTTCTCCGGGCTACAGTCCACCAGAGCAAATTGCCGGTGGTGCCGTGGGGCCAGCTGCGGATTTATATGCCTTGGGCAGGACGATGATTCACTTGCTCACCGCCACATATCCTGCGGATTTAGAAGACTCAGTGACTGGGGAGTTAAGGTGGCGCGATCGCATTCAGGTTAGCCCAGAGTTTGCGGATGTGCTGGATGAAATGGTGCAGGCTGACGTGCAAAAACGGCCTGCAACTGCCGTCCAGGTTCAGGCGATGCTGGCTGGCGTTTACACGATGAATACGACGCCCAGTTGGGCAGCGCCTAAGTCACCGCTATCATTTGTGCAATGTTGTCTAAAGCTACTCTTCGGTGCGTTAGCGAAGCTTGCCGAAGTAATCGCAGTTGTGGGTAAAGCGCTAGCAAATACTACTTTTTTTATTTTGCGTGCGATCGCCCAAGTCCTAAAAGCTTGCCTAGATACTTTTATGGAGATGGTACTGGGGGCAGCTGGCGCGATTATCGGTGCATTAGCCGGGTTTGGGTTAGCCTATTGGACGCCGATGGGTGGCACAGTTAGCAGTTTTCTCACTCAAAATCTACCCCCTATCGCTCCGGACGTCTCTACCACAGTGGGACCGCAAATTATTTTATTTGGGCTGGCGGGTTTGGGAACAGCGGTTGGACTAACCGAGGTAGGTGGATTTGGTCAGCGCCAGCGTCCTTGGATATCGGGGCTGATTGGCATTCTCGGCTATGGGTTGGGGTGGTTAATTTGGCAATCGGCTACGGCTGTTGATCCAACGCAGCGTTTGGTTGGTTTAATTACCATTGCGGTTACTTTTCTGACACTGGGTTTGGGTCTGCCCAGCCATCACTTGGTTCACGCTTTGGTTGCCACAATTGGCACTGCAAAAGTTGTTGCCTCAGTCTTTGTCAGTTTGGTGAATTTAAATATATTGCCACCTGATGTCATTATTGATGTGTTCTCTCTCTCTACCAGTGGCACTTTGCCAGAATTAGCATTCAGCCTTGGTTTTTTTAGTCTTTTGGGCGTCACTGTTGCTTTTTGGCTGGGGGTCAGTTACTACATATTGGTACCTTTCCTGCGTTGGTTAGGTTGGCGTTAGGAATGTAAAAGATATATAGAACCAGACGACAAAAAGAATCTACATCTTGCCATACTTTTTTGCTTAAGAAAACCAAATAGGCACTTAGAATAAGGTTATATAGTCACAATTACCGAAAGTGGTGGCGAGAATGCCCCTCCCTAAAATGGATAGGGATTCTTCGTCGCCGAAAAAGCAAGTAGTAGAGACGTTCCGGCGGAACGTCTCTACGTGGTTAGTGGTTAGTAGAAAATACAACTAATAAGAACAAAGTTTGGTATCAATTTTCTCTTTACGTTGTTACCACAAATGCTAACCAAGACCAGTTATAGGCGGAGAAAAGGGCGTTCCTGAGGGCTTTAAACGTATAAGAGTGAAAGGCACGTCAGCCTTAGCCTTACCAGAACTATGCGTACAAAGTATCCGACCAGTTATTTGATTACCGTTATTGCTAAGCCTCCCTTTGTATCTTGCTGTGAATCCGCCTCCTTTGATTGTAAAACTAACTGTACGCCCCGATAATTTAGGAGTTGTGGCTCCATAGGCTCCACGCTTCCCTTGTGGGCTTCCCCAGTAACGGAAAGTAGGTATAGTCAGACTATTGCCGTTTTCCTTTACGGTTAAGTTTCTGCCAGCAACATTGGGGGTAGCCTTGCATCCATTACTGGCATTAGACCAATAAAAAACACGAC
>Ga0196964_10001191_pt1 | contig 13457 bp, 12 predicted proteins | sample S1_10metaG_FD_148615 | JGI IMG/M metagenome (GOLD analysis project Ga0196964, IMG submission 148615) | Soil microbial communities from Anza Borrego desert, Southern California, United States - S1_10 | ecosystem: Environmental > Terrestrial > Soil > Desert | place: USA: California | collected...
GTGAGATGGCCGCCACGCCCACCCAGCAGCAGCAGCAGCAGGACCCCGGCGCCCAGGCCGCGACCCACACGTTCCTCTTCGCCGACCTCGTCGGGTTCACCACCCTGACCGAGCGTCACGGCGACGAGGCCGCCGCCGACATCGCCCTCGGGTTCGCCCGGGCGGTCGAGGCGCTGGCCCAGGAGCACGGGGCGCAGCTGGTCAAGCTGGTCGGGGACTGCGTGATGCTGCGCGCCGACCGCCCGCAGGACGCGGTGCGGCTGGGCCTGGCGCTCGTCCGGGAACTTCCCCGGCGCCACCACCTGCCTCCGGTCCGGGCAGGGGCGCACACGGGGAACGCCGTCGCCAGGGGCACCGACTGGTTCGGGGCGACGGTGAACCTCGCCGCGCGCATCACGGGGCTTGCGCGCGGCGGGGAGCTGCTGGTGACCGAGGCGACGGCGCACGCCGTGCACGGGGAGGACGGCGTGCAGCTCGTCGACCTCGGCCTCCAGCACTTCCGCAACGTGGGCGCGCCGGTCCACATCCTCAGCGCGCGTTCGGGGGAGCGCCGCGCGAGGCACGGGCGCGCCCGCGTTGCGGTGAGCGTCTGAGGGGGAGGCAGGGACGCGCCGGGCGGTCGGGGGACCGCCCGGCGCACCGCGCTCACGCACCAAGGGGCCTGGCCCCTTGGGCACCGTCAGCGCAGCGTCTGCGCGATGTCCGAGGCGGGCACGGCGCCCTCGCGCACGACGGTCCACGTGCCGTCCTGCTCGAACTCCCGCAGGTCGACCACCGTCGACGGCGTCCCGGGCAGCTCACCGCCGTCGAGCAGCAGGTCCGCCCCGTCGCGCAGCACCTGCGGGACGTCGGACAGCCGGCGCGCGTCCGGGCCGCCGGCGAGGTTGGCGGAGGTCTGCACCACCGGCCAGCGGACCGTCTCGAGCGCCTCGCAGGACCGCGGCAGCGCAGGGACGCGCAGGCCCAGCGTCATCGGGTCCGGGCCGCAGGGGAGCGGGAAGCGGCGCTCGGGGTTGGGCAGCAGCACCGTGATCGCGCCGGGCAGCAGCTCCTCCAGCGCGGCGGCCGTGCGCGGCTCGAGCGCCGGCAGGGCGGCGAGGGCGAGCTCGAGCTGGAAGAACATGACCGCGGCCGGCTTCTGCGGCGGGCGGCCCTTGAGCTCGTAGATCCGCTGCACCGCCTCGTCGGACTCCGGCTCGCAGGCGACGCCGTAGACCGTGTCGGCGGGGAAGATCGCCACACCGCCGACGGCCATGCACCGCTCGAAGGTCGCGGCCTGCTCGGGGGTGATCAGCGGCATGCCACCACCACCCGCTCGATGCCCGCGAGGTCACGGACCACGTCGGTCTGCCAGCCGGGCAGCAGCGCGCGGACGGCGCCGGCCTGCCCGGCGCCGATCTCCAGCGCCACCCAGCGCGCCGGGTGGCCGGCGAGCTGCGCGCAGAAGCGGCGCAGGACGTCGAGCCCGTCGGGGCCGGCGAACAGGGCCGCGGCCGGCTCGTGGCGCAGCTCGGGCGCCAGGGGCGCGCCGGCCTCGACGTACGGGAGGTTGGCGACGACGTGCTCGGCGGCGACGCCCTCGAGCAGGTCGCCACGGTGCAGCGCGACGTCGATCCCGAGCCGCGCCGCGTTGGCGCGCGCGACCGCCAGCGCGTCGTCGCTGACGTCGCTGGCGCTGACCTGCAGATCGGGACGCTCGTGCTTGAGCGCCAGCGCGACGGCGCCACTGCCCGTTCCCACGTCGTGGACGTGGGCTCCGGGCGCCAGCGCGTCGAGCGCCGCCTCCACGAGGTGCTCGGTCTCCGGCCGCGGGATCAGGACTCGCTCGTCGACGGCCAGCTCGAGGTGGCGGAAGCCCTTGCGGCCCAGGAGATAGGCGATCGGCACCCGCTCGGCGCTGCGGCGGCGCACCGCGTCGCGCAGGCGGCGCACCGCCGCGCCCTCGACGACCGGGTCGTCGATGAGCAGGCGCGTGCGGTCGATGCCCAGGGCGTCGGCGAGCAGGAGCTCGGCGTCGAGCCGCGGGCTGTCGAGCCCCGCGGCGCGCAGCGCCACCAGCGCCGAGTCGAGCGCCTCCCTCGCGGGGGTGCCGACCCGGGGCGTCACGCGGCGGTGGCCTGCTCCTCCAGGCGCCGGCGCTTCTCGTCGTCCTGCAGCGCGGCGGTGAACTCGCCGAGCTCACCCTCGAGCACGGCGTCGAGGTTGTGCGCGGTGAGCTTGATGCGGTGGTCGGTGACGCGCCGCTCGCCGTAGTTGTAGGTGCGGATCTTCTCCGCGCGGTCGCCGGTGCCGACCTGCGACCGGCGCTCGGCGGCGGCCGCGGCCTGCTGCTCGGCCTGGGCGCGCTCGAACAGCCGCGCGCGCAGCACGCGCATGGCCTTCTCGCGGTTCTGCAGCTGGCTCTTCTCGTCCTGCATCGACACCACGGTGCCGCTGGGCTTGTGCGTGATCCGCACAGCCGAGTCGGTGGTGTTGACGGACTGGCCGCCGGGCCCGGACGAGCGGTAGACGTCGATCTGCAGGTCGTTGGGGTCGATCTGGACGTCGACCTCCTCGGCCTCCGGCAGGACGGCCACGGTCGCCGTCGACGTGTGGATCCGGCCCTGGGACTCCGTGGCGGGCACGCGCTGGACGCGATGGGTTCCGCCCTCGAACTTGAAGACGCTGAACGCGCCGTCGCCCTTGACGGCGAACGTGTGCTTGCCGTCGGAGGACTCCAGCGGCTCGGCCTTGAAGCCGCGGCGCTCGGCGTAGCGCGTGAGCATGCGGTAGAGGTCGCCGGCCCACAGCCCGGCCTCCTCCCCGCCGGCACCGGCCTGGATCTCGACGATCACGTCCTTGTCGTCGTTGGGGTCCGGCTCGACCATGGCCAGGCGGATGGCCTCGCCGAGCTGCTCCAGGCGCTCGCGCGACGCGCGCAGCAACTCGCGCAGCTCGGGGTCGTCGCCGTCTTCGAGCAGCTCCTGCGCCCCCGCCGCGTCGTCGTGGGCGTGACGCCACTGCTTGGCCAGCTCCGCGGCCGCCTCCAGCCGGCGGTACTCCCGCCCCGCCTCGGCGTAGCGGTTGCGGTCGGAGATGACCTCGGGGTCGACCATCTGCTCGCCGAGCTCGGCGAAGCGCGACTCGATCTGGGTGACGAGGGACTCGATCATCGACGCGCTCCGCAGCGGCGGCGGAGCAGGGGTGCCGCGGGCCTACTTCTTGCCGGCGCGGGCCTGACGGCGCTTGAAGCGCTCGACGCGGCCGCCGGTGTCCACGAGCTTCTGGCGACCCGTGTAGAACGGATGGCACTGGGAGCAGAGCTCGACGTGGATCTCCGCCTGCGTCGAACGGGTGTGGAACTCGTTGCCGCAGGTGCAGCGGACGTGCGAGCGGACGTACTCCGGGTGGATCTCGGTCTTCATGGGCGACCACCCAGGATAGCGCCGCCGGTCAGCCGACCGACCCGTGCCCTGGCTCAGGCGCCGAGCGGGCAGGACGGGCGGGCGGCGTTGTCGCCCTCGTGCGGCTCGGCCACCGCGTCCTCGGGGTCGACGCGCACCGTGATCCGCGACCCCGGGGCGCAGCGCGGGCCGAGCACCTCGACGGTCGCCCGCTGACCGCCGCCGACACGGTCGACGACCGCGCGCGGCAGGGCGGTGCCGTCGATGACGAGCACGACGCCGAACGCGCCGGCCGGTTCGAGCCCGTCGTTGTGCACCCCGATCCGGTAGCGCGCGCCGTCACCCGCCGGCACGGCCTCGACCTCGCCGGGACGCAGGTCCGGGCGCGGGTCGGGCTGGCGGCACGTCCGGGTGCGGCGGACCGTCTCGCGCAGCACCCGCCCTCGCTCGTCCAGCCACCGGAAGCGCACGACGGCACGGTAGGCAGCCGGCGCCGCAAGCGCCTCGACCTTCTTAGTGAAGACGAGCCCGGCCCGCTGCGCTGAAGCCGTCTCCCAGCGGTCCCACCCCGGGACCCGCACAGGACGCAGCAGCCCGAGGGCGCCCAGGCGCTGGCGCAGCGAGAAGCGCATCGCGAGCCTGGCGGCGCCGGGCACACGCGGCATCGACGCGCGGAAGGTCGCGCTGCGACCCTCCGGCGCCACGGCGGTCTGGCAGCCGGCGAGCCGCGCCTCGAGACGGGGGTCGGCGGCCGCGGGCGCGACCGGAGCGCCCAGGAGGGCGCCGGCGGTGAGGGCGAGCAGGGTCCTGCGCATGGCGGCACGTGCAAGAACGCCTGACAGGCGGCGCAGTTGCGGCGCGCGTCCGGCCGCGGGCGCCGGGGCGGTGCGCGGGTGGGCCGAGGCGGCGGTGGCGCGCAGCTCATGCGCTCGTGGACGACGAAACGGCCGCCGTCGTCAGCGAGGGAGGACCCGGGCTGCCGGCCGCCGCGGGCGGCGCGGGGCGGCGAGGGGCGGAGCGGGGCGCGAGCACCTGTTGACGGATCGACCGCGAGATCCCGCGGCGACCGGCCAACAGGCGCCACGGCGGGCCGCGCTCCGCGCCCCGACGCCATCGAGTGGCGCGTTTGCCCCGAGATACCGAGGAACGGCGCCACTCGATGCCTGCGGGAGTGGCCGCCGGCGCCGAGACCACGGACCCCGTCCTCCCTCGCTGACGACGGCGAGCGCCGCGCGCCACCGCCGCGCCCGCGCGGAACGCCACCGGGCGCGCGGCGACGGGCGCGAGCACCTGTTGGCGGATCAACCGCGGGATCCCGCGGCGATCCGCCAACAGGTGCCACTGCGGCCCGGCTGCGGGCGAGCGCCCCGCCGCCGCGCCGCGCCCCGCCGCCAGAACGACGGAGGGCGCCGCTCGCGCGGCGCCCTCCGGCACGCTCGGGTCGCTCGGGCGGCCCTACGTCAGCTGGTACAGCGGGCCGTCGCCGCCCTCGGGGGTCGTCAGGCGACCGCCCTTGGCGGTGATCGCGCCGCACTGGACGCAGTTCGTGTAGTTGACGATCACGTCGACGTGGTCGTCCGGGCCGGCCGTCTCGAGCTGGTCCTCGGGGATCTCGTACACGCCGGCCGGGCACATCCAGCGCCAGGTCTCGGCGATCGTCCGCGGGACGCGCTTCTGGACCCGGATGTGGTTCGGCGCGTCGTCGCGGGTCGCGTTGCCCGTGATGAACACCGAGGACAGCTTGTCGAACGTGTACTTGCCGTCCGGCTTGGGATAGCCGTCCTTGGTCTTGCCGATGAACATCGGGTGGGTGTCGTCCCGGGTCCAGCTCTGCTTCGGGAACGGCAGCTTGCCCTTGGTCGCCGTCAGCATGCCGGTGACCGGCGCGCCCATGATGAGGCCCTTCTGGGCCATCGGCTGGCGGGTGTTGCGGACCTCGTAGAGCTCCTTCCCCACCGACGACTGCTCGATGGCGTCCTCGTAGGCCTCCAGCGACGACTCACCGCGCTTGATGGCGTTGTAGATCGCCTCGCCCGCGAGGTACCCGGACTTGATGCAGTGGTGGACGCCCTTGAGCGCCACCGTGTCGACCATGCCGCCGGCGTCGCCGACCAGCAGCGCGCCCGGCATCGACAGCTTCGGCATCGACCAGTAGCCGCCGCCCGGCAGCGCCTTGGCGCCCCAGCCGACGCGCTCGCCGCCCTCGAGGATCTTCCGGACCAGCGGGTGCAGCTTGAACTGCTGCAGCAGGTCGTGGACCGACGTGGTGGCGTCGTTGTAGTGCAGGTCCGCCACGAAGCCGATCGACACGTAGTCGTCGCCCTTGGCGTCCTTCATCGGGTAGATCCAGGTGCCGCCGGTGTGGCCGTACTTCTTGGAGATCTTCAGCGGCCACGGACCGAGTGTGTGGATCACGCGGTCCAGCGCCTTGGGGACCTTCCAGATCTCCTTGACGCCGAGCTCCCAGACCTGGGGCTCCGCGCCGGCCGAGAGGTCGAACTCCCGGATGGCCGCACCCGTCAGATGGCCCCAGCAGCCCTCTGCGAGCACCGTGGCCTGCGCCGTGACGTCCGTGCCGGGCTCGAAGTTGCCCAGGGGCTCACCCTCCTTGCCCCGGCCCTTGTCGCCCGTGCGCACGCCCTGCACGCGGCCGTCGGCCACGAGCAGCTGGGTCGCCGCGGTCTCCGTGAGGATGTACGCGCCGCCCTCCTCGGCCTGGCGCTGCTGGTAGCGCGCCAGCGCCGCCACGGAGACGACCTCGGCCCCGTGGTTCTTGAAGTTCGGCGGCGTCGGGACCCGCAGGCTCGTCTTGCCGTTCGGAAGCATGTAGACGGCTTCCTTGGTGACCTCGCCGAACGCGAAGCCCTCCTGGCGCCACTGCTCCCGCGTCATCTCCGGGAAGAGCTCGAGCAGGGGCTCGGGCCGCATGACGGCGCCGGACAGGTTGTGCCCGCCGCACGTCTTGGCCTTCTCGATGACCGCGACCGGGACCTCCCCGAGGCGCTCCATCGTCTCGGGGTCGTCGGCCAGCAGCTGCAGCAGCCGGTTGGCCGTGGCCAGGCCGGCGGTGCCGCCCCCGACGATGGCCACGCCAACCTCGATGCGCTCGTCCTCGGCGTCGAGCTCGCGCTTGATGAACTCGTCAGGCGAGTTCACGGGCGGCGGAAAGGCGGCCGGGACCGCCTTTCCGTTGCCGTTTCGACCAGCCATGGCTAGGAGCCGCGCTTGGCGGCGACCGCCTCGGTGAGCTTGGGCAGGATCTTGTTGAGATCGCCCACGATGCCCAGGTCGGAGAACTCGAAGATCGGGGCGTTGGCGTCCTTGTTGATCGCCACGATGTTCTCCGAGGCCTGCATGCCGACCTTGTGCTGGATCGCGCCGGAGATGCCGGCGGCCAGGTAGAGCTTCGGCGCGACCGTCTTGCCGGTCTGGCCGATCTGGGCGGCGTACGGGTACCAGCCCGCGTCGACCACCGCGCGCGTCGCCGCGACGCCGGAGTTGCCGCCGAACGCGTCGGCCAGCGCCTGGCAGAGGTCGAAGCCCTCGGCCTTGCCCAGGCCGCGGCCGCCGGCGACCAGGATCTCGGCGTCCTCGATGTTGACGTCGGCGCCGCGCTGCTCGCCGCGGACCTTGATGGTCGCCTTCGTGCTCTGCGGCGCGAGCTCGACCGTCACGTCCTCCACGGCGGCCGCGCCGCCCTGGCCCGCCTGCGCCTCGAAGGCGTTCAGGCGGCCGATCACGACGCCCTTGCCGCGCGGGAACTTGATCTCGGAGATCGCGGTGTCGCCCAGGATCGGGCGCTCGGCGATGAGCTCGCCGCCCTCGCCGCGGACCGCGGTGACCTCCATGGCCACGCCGGCGCCGAGCCGGGCGCCGAGACCGGCGCCGACCTCGAAGCCGAGCAGGCCGCCGCCGAACAGCGCGTAGCCGATGCCGTTGTCGTCCATGACCTTGGCCATGGCGTCGACGACCGGCTGGGCCAGGCCCTCGGGGGCCTCGACGCGGTAGACCTTCTTGGCGCCGTAGTCGCCGAGCGAGCCGGCCAGGTCGTCGCCGACCCCCTGCCCCACGACGATCGCGTGCGCCTCGCCGCCCATGGCGGAGGCCAGGCGGGCGGCCTCGGAGACCGCACCGAGCGAGTTCTTGTTGATCGCGCCCTCGTAGTGGAGCGCGTAGACCAGGATGTTCGCCATCTTCAGTTCCTCTCTCAGATCAGCTTGCGCTGCTCGAGCCAGGCGACGATCTTCTCGACGGTCTCGCCCGTGTCCTCGTCCTCGATGATCTCGCCGGCGGCCTTCTGCGGCGGCGCCTTGGCGGCCGTCCACTGCGCGGCGGAGTTCTCCTTGCCGACCTGCGAGGCGTCGATGCCGGCGTCACCGATGGCGAGCTTCTCCAGCGGCTTCTTCTTCGCGCCCATGATCGCCTTCAGCGACGGGTAGCGCGGCTCGTTGATGGCGTCGCCGACCGAGATGACGGCCGGGAGCTGCACCTCGACGGTGTCGTAGCCGTACTCGGCCTGGCGCTCGCAGGTCAGCGAGCCCTCGGCGACGTCCATCTTGATGACCTGCGTCAGCGACGGCATCCCGAGGTACTCGGCCACCACGGCGCCGATCGTGTAGCACTCGCCGTCGTCGGACTGCTGGCCGAGCAGGACCAGGTCCGGGCTCTCGCGCTCGAGCGTCTTGGCCAGCGCGTAGCCGGTCGCAACGACGTCGGAGCCGGCGAGCGCCTCGTCGGAGAGGTGCAGGGAGCGGTCGGCGCCCAGCGACACGGCCTTGTGCAGCGCGCGCATCGCGGAGTCGGGGCCCATCGTCACGGCGACGACCTCGTCGACCTGGACGACCCCACCCTCCTTGATCTGCATCGCCGCCTCGATGGCGTGCGTGTCGTAGGGGTTGAGGTTCTTCTCCCCGGAGCGGTCCATCAGGCCGGTCGAGGGATCGAGCCGCTTCTGGACCGCGGCGTCCGGCACTTCTTTGACCAGAACGCAGATCTTCACTGTGGTGGCCTCCTCAGGCGTACGAACGTTCGGAACGGTAGCGGACCGTTGACTGACGAGTCAGTCGGGTGCCGGGCCGCAGGCGGCGGGCCCCCGAAGCCGGGCGCGACGGCGCCCGGGCGGCGCCGGCGCGCCCCCTAGGCGCGGGCGCTGACGCTGCTGCGGATGAAGTCGATGATGTCCTGCGTCGGCGAGCCCGGGGTGAAGACCTCGGAGACGCCGAGGCGCTTGAGCTCGGGGATGTCGTCGGCCGGGATGGTGCCGCCCACGGTCACCAGCACGTCCTCGATGCCCTGCTCGCGCAGCAGCTCGACGATGCGCGGCACGAGGGTCATGTGCGCGCCCGAGAGGATCGACAGCCCGACGGCGTCGGCGTCCTCCTGGATGACCGTCTCGACGATCTGCTCCGGGGTCTGGTGCAGCCCCGTGTAGATCACCTCCATGCCGGCGTCGCGCAGCGCGCGGGCGATGATCTTCGCTCCGCGGTCGTGCCCGTCCAGACCGGGCTTGGCGACCACGACGCGGATCTTCTTCTGGACAGGGGTGGCGCTCGGCATGGGGTGCGCGGATCGTACCCGCGCGCGCGCCTGAGCGGCGTCCCGCCCGGCCGGTAACGTCCGGCGCGCCATGGCGGAGATCGAGGTGGGCGACCTGGTGGAGGCCCGGGGGGCCACGGGCCGGTTCTGGGCCGAGGTGCGCGGCGTGCGCCTCGGGCGCCTGTCCGTCGCGCGGCTCGACGGCCGCCAGGCCGGGCCGCTGAGCGCCCGCGACGTCCTGCGGGTGTTCAAGGACGCAGGCTCGCCGGACGGCCTGCCGCGGACGGGGCGCCAGCGTCCGTCCGACCAACTGCGCCTCGAGCTGTAGCCGGACCGCAGGGCGGACGCTGGTCCGCAGACCTGGGACACGAAGTAGATACATCCCCGGCGGCGGACCCGGAAGCATCTCCCCATGCCACGTCCCCGCCTCACCGCCTCGACGCGAGCTTCCTGCGGGTGGAGTCCCCCAACGCGCACATGCACGTCGCCTGGAAAGGGCGCTTCCGGCCCGTGGGCGCGCGCCCGCACCCGACACTGGACCTGCTGCGCCGCTCGGTCGCCGCCCGCCTGGTGCACGCGCCGCGCTTCCGCCAGCGGCTGGCGACCACCCCGGGGGCCCTCGCAGAGCCGGTCTGGGTCGACGACGAGCTCTTCCGCATCGAGCACCACGTCCGCGCGCTGTCCGGCGACGACGAGGCGCTGCCCCGTGCCCGGTTCGACGAGCTGGCCGACCTGGCGCTGTCCGAGCCGCTGGAGCGCCACCGGGCGCTGTGGCGCGTGCACCTGGCGCCGCGCCTCGACGACGGGACGGTCGGCGTCCTGATGCAGATCCACCACGCGATGGTCGACGGCCAGAGCGCCGTGGAGCTCGCCCTGCTGCTGCTCGACGTCGGGGCGGACCCGGACGTCCCCGACGAGCTGCCGGACTGGCGCCCGACGCCCGCGCCGTCGCCCGCGCGCCTGGCGGTCGAGGCGCTGGCGGACACCGGCGTGGAGTCGCTGCGCAGCGCCCGCGCCGTGGCCCGGGCCGCCGCCTCGCCGCGCACCGCCGGGCGCATCGCCGACACGTTGCGCCGCACCGCGCTGACCCTCAGCGAGGACGTCCTGCGCCCCGCGCCGTCGTCCTACGTCAACACGGACATCGGGCCGCGGCGCACCCTCGTGCACCACACCGCGGCGCTGCCGCCGCTCCTGGAGGCCAAGCGCCGGCTGGGCGTGACGCTCAACGACCTCTGCCTGGCCGCCGTGGCGGGCGCGCTGCGCGAGCTCGCCCTGCGGGCAGGCCGGCCGGCCGAGCGCCTCAAGGTCATGGTCCCCGTGTCACGGCGCTCCGCGCAGGACGCGGCGGATCTCGGCAACCGCATCTCCTTCGTCTTCGTCGACCTGCCGGTGGACCTCGCCCGCGCCGCCGACCGCGTGGCGGCGGTCCACGCCGCGACGACCCGCTTCAAGCGCGACGGGCGCGCCGCGGGCGGCGAGGCGCTGATGGGGGCGCTCGGGGCGCTGCCCGAGCCGCTGCGCGACCGCGCCGCCAAGCTCGCGGCGAGCCCGCGGATGTACAACCTGGTGGTCTCCAACGTCCCAGGGCCGCGGGTGCCCGTGCACCTGCTGGGCTGCGAGCTGCTGGAGGCGGCGCCCGTGATTCCGCTCTCCGACGGCCACGCGCTCAGCATCGGCATCTTCAGCCATCGCGACGTGATCACGTTCGGCGCCTACGCCGACCCGACCGCCCTCCCGGAGGCCGCCGAACTGCCGTCGGCGCTCGCGGCCTCCCTGCTCGCGGTCGAGGCGCTCGGCCGCCCGCGCCTGGTCCGGCCGGCGCGCCGGCGCCCGCTGGTCACCGCGCCGGTGCCGCGTCGCGTGAGGGCCTGAGCCGGCGGTCCTCCGACGGATCGGCGGGTGGCCGGGGCGGCGCCGCGGAGGTAGCGTCGCCCCATGAGCCAGCCGTCCTACGCCCACGGCGCCTGCGCCGTCCCGCTGCTCGGCGAGACGATCGGCGCGAACCTCGAGCGCACGGCGGCCCGGGTCCCGGACCGCCCGGCCGTCATCGCCCGCCACCAGGGCGTGCGCCTCACCTACGCCGAGCTCGACACGGAGGCGGACCGCCTCGCCCGTGCGCTGCTGGCCGCCGGGCTGCAGCAGGGCGACCGCGTGGGCATCTGGGCACCCAACCGCGTCGAGTGGATGCTGGTCCAGTACGCGACCGCGAAGGCCGGCATCGTGCTCGTCAACATCAACCCGGCGTACCGGACGCACGAGCTGGCCTACGCGCTGCGCCAGTCGGGCTGCCGGATGCTCATCGCGGCGCCGGCGTTCAAGACGTCGGACTACGTCGCGATGGTCGAGGAGGTCCGCGGCGAGCTGCCGGCGCTCGAGCGCGCCGTCTTCTTCGACACGCCGTCGTGGGAGGACCTGCTGGGCGGCGCCGAACGCGTGCCCGAGGCCGACCTGCGCGCGCGCAGCGCGCAGCTCGACCCCAGCGACCCGATCAACATCCAGTACACGTCGGGCACGACGGGCTTTCCCAAGGGCGCGACGCTCAGCCACCACAACATCCTCAACAACGGGTTCTTCGTGGGCCAAGGCTGCCGGCTGACCGAGGAGGACCGGATCTGCGTGCCGGTGCCGTACTACCACTGCTTCGGCATGGTCATGGGCAACCTGGCCGCCACGTCGCACGGCGCCTGCATCGTGCTGCCGGCCGACGCGTTCGAGCCGGGTGCCGTCCTGGAGGCGGTGGAGGCCGAGCGCTGCACGGTGCTCTACGGCGTGCCGACGATGTTCATCGCCGAGCTCGGCCACCCGGACTTCGAGCGCTTCGACCTGACCTCGCTGCGCACCGGGATCATGGCCGGCTCGCCGTGCCCGGTGGAGGTCATGAAGCAGGTCGTCGACCGCATGCACATGGCCGAGGTGACCATCTGCTACGGGATGACGGAGACCTCGCCGGTGTCGACGCAGACGGGCGCCGACGACGATCTCGAGCACCGGACCGCCACCGTCGGCCGCGTCCACCCCCACGTCGAGATCCGCGTCGCCGACCCGGTCACCGGCCGGACGCTGCCGCGCGGCGAGACCGGCGAGTTCCAGACCCGCGGCTACAGCGTGATGCTGGGCTACTGGGACGAGCCGGAGAAGACCGCGGAGGCGATCGACAAGGCCCGCTGGATGCACACGGGCGACCAGGCCGTGATGGCCGAGGACGGCTACGTCCGGATCGTCGGGCGCATCAAGGACATGATCATCCGCGGCGGCGAGAACGTGTACCCGCGCGAGATCGAGGAGTTCCTCTTCACGCACCCCGACATCGCCGACGTCCAGGTGGTCGGCGTGCCGGACGAGCGCTACGGCGAGGAGATCTGCGCCTGGGTCATCCCGCGCGAGGGCGCGACGATCGACCCCGACGAGGTGCGGGCGTTCTGCCAGGGCAAGATCGCCCACTACAAGGTCCCGCGTTACGTCCGCCCGACCGCGGAGTTCCCGATGACGGTCACCGGGAAGGTCCGCAAGGTCGAGCTGCGCGAGCAGGCGGTCGAGGACCTCGGGCTGCAGGACGCCGCCCGGGTCGTCACCGCCTAGGTCCTAGAAGACCGGCGACTCTGTGTAGTCGCCCCAGACGTCCTGCAGGGCGTGGATGATCTCGCCCTCGGTGGCGTGCGCCCGCGCGCACTCCAGCAGCAACGGCATGAGGTTCTGCGGCGTCGCCGCCGCCTCGCGCAGCGTCTGCAGCGTCGCCCGCACCGCCTCGCTGTCGCGCCGGCCGCGGACGGCCTTGACGCGGTCGATCTGCTTGCGCTCCAGGGTCGGGTCGATGCGCAGGATCTCCAGCGGCGGCTCGTTCTCCTGCTGGTACTTGTTGACCCCGACGACGATGCGCCGGCCCGCGTCGATCTCGCCCTGCAGCTCGTAGCTGGCGTCGGCGATCTCGCGCTGGGGGTAGTTCTGCTTGACCGCCTCGACCATGCCGCCGAGCTCGTCGATCTTGCGGAAGTAGTCGTAGGCCTGGCGCTCCATCTCGTCCGTGAGCGCCTCGACGAAGTACGAGCCGCCCAGCGGGTCGATCGTGTTCGTCACGCCCGTCTCGTGGGCGATGACCTGCTGCGTGCGCAGCGCGATGCGCACCGCGTCCTCGGTCGGCAGCGCGAGCGCCTCGTCGTAGGAGTTGGTGTGCAGCGACTGCGTGCCGCCGAGCACGCCGGCCAGCGCCTCGATCGCGGTGCGGGTGATGTTGTTCAGCGGCTGCTGGGCCGTGAGCGACACGCCCGCGGTCTGGGTGTGGAAGCGCATGAGCCAGGACTTCGGGTTCTTGGCGCCGTAGGTGTCGCGCAGCTCCTTGGCCCAGATCCGGCGGGCGGCGCGGTACTTGGCGATCTCCTCGAAGAAGTCGATCTGCGCGTTGAAGAAGAAGCTCAGGCGCGGCGCGAAGGAGTCGACGTCCAGGCCGCGGTCCATCGCCTGCTCGACGTAGGTCAGGCCATCCTTGAGCGTGAAGGCGAGCTCCTGCGCGGCAGTCGAGCCGGCCTCGCGGATGTGGTAGCC
>Ga0196964_10001192_pt1 | contig 13432 bp, 9 predicted proteins | sample S1_10metaG_FD_148615 | JGI IMG/M metagenome (GOLD analysis project Ga0196964, IMG submission 148615) | Soil microbial communities from Anza Borrego desert, Southern California, United States - S1_10 | ecosystem: Environmental > Terrestrial > Soil > Desert | place: USA: California | collected...
AATTCCTTCATCGGCCAGACTCCTTTTTGTGACGGGTGCGCTTGAAAGTGTATATCCGTTTGATGCCGCTCGTGATTAAAAGTTTCGAGAAATCTGTTCGTGCGTGCACAGGTGGCTTGCTTTCTGCAAACTCTTGAATTCAGTGACTTTTCGAGAGATTTGTGTTGAGATTCCCGGCGGCTGCGTGGGTCTTTCCTACAGTGCACACCGTGCGCGTGCCGGATATTGCTATCGACGTGGAGGCAACAAAATGAAAGAGTTCCTGGCCGTCATTCTCGTGGGTCTTTGCGGGCTGAGCCTGTCAGCGGCGGATTCAACGATTACGTTCAACAAGCACATCGCTCCGATCATGTTTCAGAACTGCGTCTCCTGCCACCGTCCCGGGGAGGTCGCGCCGTTTTCGCTGATGACCTATGAAGAGGTGAAGAAGAAGCTGAAGATGGTCGTGCGGACAACGCATGAAAAAATCATGCCGCCCTGGAAGGCCGAGCCCGGTTACGGCGAATTCTCGGGCGAGCGCGTCCTCAAGCCCGAGCAGATCGCGATGATTAAGAAGTGGGCTGATGCCGGAGCGCCGGAAGGCAATCCGTCGGATCTGCCAAAAGCGCCTGTCTTCACGTCGGATTGGCAGCTCGGTAAGCCGGATCTGGTCATTGAAATGGCTGAAGAGTTCACGGTTCCGGCGGAAGGCCGCGATATTTACCGTTGCTTCGTCATTCCGATCAACAATACGGAAGACAAGTATGTTTCAGCGGTGGAGTACCGCCCAGGCAACCGCGCGGTTGTGCATCATGCGCTGCTATTCCTTGATAACACCGGCAAGGCGCGTCAGAAGGATGCGGCCGACCCGAAGCCCGGCTACAGCAGCGGCGGCGGACCGGGTTTCGTTCCGACGGGCGGTTTGGGCGGTTGGGCCCCCGGGCTCTTTCCGCACCCGTATCCGGACGGGGTCGCCGCTGTGATTCAGAAGAATTCTGATCTGATCATCCAGACTCACTTTCATCCCAGCGGCAAAGTCGAGACGGAAAAGTCACGCGTCGCGATCTATTTCGCGAAGAAGCCGCCGACGCGCATTCTCGTTGGCAGCGGGCTGACTTCGATCAACATTGACATTCCGCCGGGTGAGAAAAATTACAAGGCGGCCGCGTCGGTCACGCTGCCGGTTGATACGGAGTGGGTGAGCGTCACGCCGCACGCGCATTTGATCTGCAAAGAGATCAAGGCCGACTATGTTCTCCCGGGCGGAGAAAAGAAGCCGCTGATCTGGATCAAGAAATGGGACTTCAACTGGCAGGATCAATACATGTTCAAGCAGCCGCTAAAGCTGCCAAAGGGCACGAAGATCGAAATGGAGTTCACGTACGACAATTCGTCCGAGAACGAGAACAACCCGAGCAATCCGCCCAAGCGCGTGCGATTGGGCGAGCAGACTGTCGACGAGATGGCGCTGCTGTTCATGAATGCGGCAGTCGCCAATGCCGAGGATGGCAAGAAACTGGCACAGACGATGTTCGGACAGTCCATTGCGCAGGGAATTGGTGAAAACATCGACCGCATCACCAAGCTGCCGCCCGAAGAGCAGAAGAAGGCGATTAAGGACGCGCTCGAGCGTTTCCGCAAAGCAAACCAGGCCAAGTAAGCGGGCTGTTCAACTTTCCTTCGCATGCGACGGAAGATGAATCAGTACTGAGGGGCAGTCCCTGATGTATGCAGCAGGTGTGGCTAAAGCACCTGCTTTTTTTATTGGGGATTTTCCGACTATGACTCCTGCCTTCACCGCTTCAAAGTCTCTCAAGTGGTTTATCGCAGTTGCTGTGTTGACATGCCTGCGACACGGCCCCGTCTTAGCCGAGGTCGATTTAATCGTTAACGGACAGGCACGCGCAAAGATTTATATCCAGGGTCAGCTCACGTTTGATCTCCAGAGTCCGCTCGGTGGCAGTGCTCCCGAGTCGTCGAAAGATAAGAAGAAGAACAAGCGTGCGCCGGGCAAAACAGAGGAGGAAATCAGGCAGGAGGTCGAGGCGGCCACACGCGGAGAAACCCTTCGCGAGCTCAATGATCATCTGCTGAAAATGTCTGGCACGAAACTAACCGTGGTGCTCACCGATAATGTCAACGAGATTAAGGAGCCCGCCATCGTACTCGGCGCGCTCGCCGTGCAGCTTGGCGCTGTTCCGCAGAAAACCAGTCAGTCGAAGGAGGGTTTCCGCATCCTTGTTCGCGATCAGCGCGTGCTGATCGGGGGTGAAAGCGAAGATGCGGTGCTTTTCGGGGTCTATGAACTGCTGCGGATGCTGGGCTGTGAGTGGGTGATGCCGGGCGAGATCGGCCAGATTGTACCGACGCAGGAAACGGTGAAAGTCTCATCCGTCGACATATCGTCTGCACCTGATTTCCTCATCAGGCGCCTCTGGTACAAGGGCGTGCGCTCGAAGGAATTTCCCCCTGAACCCGGTGAGAAAGAGCGTCTGAGTCGCTGGCTGCGGCGGCAGCGAGGCAGCGAATTCAGCCTGCCCGTCTCACAGACTGCAGGCCACGCCTGGGATCACTTCAGCCGCGTACATAAGGCGGAGTTCGAGAAAGATCCGACCATGTGGGCGCTGCGGCTCGACAAGAACAATCAGCTCACGCGCGGCGGCCCGCAGATCGAGAGTACGCATCCGCGCGTGCTCGAGCTGTTCGTAAAAGACATCTGCAACACTTATGAAAAGAATATTGCTGCCGGCAAGTGGACGCGTGAAACAGCCGCTGGCTTTCCGATTGGACCCGCCGACGGCCTGGGCTACAGCCGCAGCAAAGAAGCGCAAGAAGCAGCCAGCGGAAAGATTGATCCGGCCACCGGCGAGCCCGATCAGACCGATCTGCTTGTGCTGCTGGGCAACCGCATTCTTGAGCAGGTTCATCCCAGGTACCCCAACGCCTATGTTGGATTCTATTCGTATTCGACGCACGCCGATTACCCGAGCCGTTACGTGCCAAATCCAAAAATGGGCGTCATCTTCGCGCCGATCAGTTACTCGCGCTTTCACAGCGTCATCGATCCCAATTCGCGAACGCAAGCCTGGTACCGCGAGGTCGTGGAGAAGTGGAGCGCCCTCAGTGCCAAGCAGGGAAATCCGCTGCTTTATCGCGGCTACAACTGGAACCTGGCGGAGAACTTTCTGCCGTATACCAAGACGCGCATCTGGGGCGAGGAAATCCCGTACTATAAGAAAAAAGGATTCCTCGGCGCAAACGTTGAGGCCGTCGATCAGTGGAATACGCTCGCCCCCGGCGATTACATCCTGATGCGTCTGTGCTGGGACACAACGCTGGACTGGCGCGCGCTGCTGCGGACCTACTGTCAGAAAGCCTATGGAAAAGGTGCGGCGGCGATGGAACAATACTGGCTCGCGCTGGGCGAGCGGCAGAGCGACGCGCGCCAGGAAGCCGGTTCGTACCATGCCTATCACCTGATTTACGATGCGCGTTTTGTCGAAGCAGCAAAGCAGCGTCTGGCCGAGGCACGGCAGCATGCTGATAGCGCTGACGACCGCACGCGCATTGATTACGTGGGCACCAGTATGGAGGCACTGCGGCTGTATCTGGCGTACCATCGAAAGACGCTTGAGTTCGATTTTCAAGGCGCCAAAACGGCATTCGAAGCCATGCGCGAACAGTGGCGCCAGACGCACCACCTAAATCCTGATCTGGTTTCCACCCTCGCGTATGAATATTTCAAACGCTATCTCGAAAAGTTCGTAGATGAGGGCGCAAAGTATTCAGCAGCTCCATACGAGATGACTATTCGCATTCCTGATGAACTACCTACGGCATTCGATCCCGCAAGTGATGGCGAGACACGCAAGTGGCACGAAGCGACCGTGAATGATTCAAGCTGGCGCAAAACGAAAACCTTTTCAACGACGTGGGACGCGCAGGGGCTGAGCGATGGCAACAGGACTGGCTCAGTCTGGTACCGCTACCGGTTCGTGGCCCCGGCATCGATGAATGGCAAACCGGCAGGATTGTTTCTGGGGGGCTTTGAAGATGAAGCGCGTGTCTGGCTGAATGGGCAGTACATTGGCACAAGCGGGCGCCGCTTCAGCAATCCCGCCGCTTTCGATCTGACCGAAAATCTAAATGCCGGAAGCGAAAACGTGCTGGTGCTGCAGATCATCCGCAATTCGGCTGCTAACGAACTCGGCCTTGGCGGGCTCATCCGTCCGGGCTTTATTTTTACAGGCCCCCGGCTTGAGACAAAGGCGCCGGTGCAGGGTGAGACCCGCCGTGTACTTCCGGGTGGGGAATTGGGCGACGTAGAGAAGTAAGTATCGAAATTTTTCTGAATGCCAGTTCCAGGCGGGTGCTGATGTAAAAGCATTCGGTGTCTTGTTACCTGAATCGGCAGCCCTTTGTTTTTGTATAAACAATAGACGTCTTCGCACGCTCGACGAACGCGAAGCGAGCGCACATTCGATCCAACGACACAGGCTCAGGCGTGTCCTGCTTCTGCAAAACGCATGGCCCTGCTTTCGCATTCCGGCACCAACGGAAATGAAGGAGGTGCCCTGCTGCATGCTATTGAAATCGTTTGCCCGTAAAATCGTACCGACTGCCATTTGGAACAAGGCCCGTCTCTGGCGGCTGAAGAGCCGAGTGCGCGCGTTTCCCAAGCGCGTGGTGAGACACTGCTACATGGGTTTTAATCTCGATGTACATCTTGAAGACCCCCTTGCTGCCGGCTGGTATGACAACGACTGGTCCAATATTGCTCCTTTTGCACTGATGAAAAATAGCCAGCTTCGTCCCGGTGCCCGCGTTTTCTATCTGGGCGCACACCAGGGCGTCGCCGCGATGCTCCTGTCGTGTATCATCGGGAAAGAAGGCTCGTTGATCGCCGTCGAAGCCAATCCCCACAATGCCGATGTGGCACGCCGCAACGCAGAACGAAACAAGCTTAGCCAGATGCATGTGATCAATGCGGCTGCGGCGAGCAGCCCCGGGCATATCACGGTCAGTGAATGTCTTAACGCGCAGATCGACGATGGTTCTGAAGGCTGGGGCTGTGTGAAAGTTCCGGCCGTCTCGGTTGATCAACTCAGTGCCGAACACGGCCGGCCGGACGTGCTGGTCATCGATGTTGAGGGCTACGAATGCCAGGTGCTGATGGGCGCACGGAAAACGCTTGCACACCTGCCGGACTGCTGGACCGAGATACATGTTGGTTGCGGGCTGGAGAAATTCGGCGGCAGCTGGCAGGAGGTTCTCAGCTATTTTCCGGAGTCCTCTTACGAGCGGCTCACCTGCGCGCGCGATGGCGAAGGGCCCTATCTGCCGATGAGTTCTGAGAGCATCCGCGACAGACGATTCTTTGTGCTGGCGATGCCACATAAGACGAAGGCGCGCTAATCCGACACTTTTTTTCAACGGCAGGGAAACTCCGGTGTAACTGCTATAGTGATGTATATCACTAAACGTGGTTGGGCGGGGGGGGGAGTTTCCCATGAGCAGACCGACTGGAGTTATCCATCTACTGGCGGCGGCGGTACTTGCATTAAGTAGCGCAGGATGGGCCGGGCAGCTGGGTGAAGGAAGCGATCTGGAGATTGGCGGGCCCGGCAGTGGGCCCGGACAGTTTCTTGAGCTGCGCGACATGGCTTTCGACGCGCAGAATAATTTGTACGTGCTCGACGGTGTTCGCTACGCCAAAGACAAGGCGCCGATCGGCAACCAGCGCGTTCAGAAATTCGACACAAGCGGCAAGTTCCTGCTCGAGTTCTCCGTTCACGACGACATGCTCGGCGAGAAGAACAATCCGCAGCGCATCGCCGTTGACAGCCGCGGCATTGTGTACGTGACTCAGCCATTGGCCAGCCAGGTCCAGCGCTTTTCGCCCGACGGCAAAGCGCTGCCGCCGATCGATGTTCCGCAGGCGCATGCCATCTGCACCTGGACTGTGAACGGTTCCGAAAAGATCGCGGTCATCGGCAACCGGCGCGAAGTCGTGAAAGGCAAATGGGCGAATCTGGGCGGCGACCAGGTCTTTGTCATCGATCCGCAGAGTGACAGCGCGCCGCTGGGCAAGCCGGTTGTCCTCAGCCAGCCTCTGACCTCCTGCGAGGATGTGACGTCCGACGCTAAAGGCAATCTCTACGCCCTCGCCGAAACCAATGCGGTCTACATGTTTGATTCCACAGGCAAGCTAATCCGCACGCTTGGCTCGCAGGGAAAGTCACGCGCCGAAGATGGCAGCGAACTGCTGCATGCAGTGGCCGTGGATGCGCAGGGCAACGTCTATGGAATGACGTGGGGAAATCCGGGCTGGGTCGCCAAGTTTGATCCAGAATTCAAAACCGTCACGCGCCGGCAAGGACAATTCAAGTGGGCCGATTCCTGGAGCATCCACAGCGGCTACACGCCCATTGCCATCGACGGCAATGGCCGGCTTTGGGCGGCCGCGACGGGAGTTATCGAGTCGACCAATCCGAACTTCAAGCACTACCGTCCGCGGCCGTGTGTTGTCCGGACTCGCGCCGACTATCTGGACCTGGAGAAATCAAATTCGATCCGCAGCAACGCGCAGTTGCTAGGCTTCAAGCCATCGATTGAAGTCAAGCTGCCGTACAACATTGCTTATGATTTCTCGCCCGTTCCGGCTGAATTCGTGGTTGCTGCCGCCAACCGGCAGATCAGCGATATCACCGTGAATTACACGGCCGTCGACATGTACCGGACGGAAATCGCGAAAGGCTCGTTTGAGCTCAAGCTTCAAAATAACGTCGAGGCACGCCAGGCGTTCAGCATCACGCCGCCGCGCTACGGCTGGTACACGATCATGTGCGAAGTGGTCAGCGGCGGGCAGCGCCTGATGGCTACCGGCGAACACTTCGGCGTGACGCCGAAGTTCCCGAACATGGTTGCGCTCGCCGAAGGGCAGTCCAAAAGCGGATGGGACGACGTAGCGCGCCAGATGTTCGTCGGGCTGCCGACCATTCGCCTGCATCCGGCGACCACGCCTGAAAAAATCGAGGGAGCGGTGGCCGAGTGCGAAAAATATGGCGCGGTGCTCTTCTGCCAGTTCTCCGATAAGAAAGACTGCACCGTTGAGAACGTCCGCAACACGGTCACGCGCTACAAAGGACGCGTGAAGTACTGGGAGATCATGAATGAGCCAAACTTCTCGATGAAGCCCGAGCAGTACGCGGAACTGGTCAAGCAGCTCTACCCCCTGATCAAGAGCATCGATCCGGCGGCAAAAGTGATGGGCCCGGATGTCTGCGGTGTGGATCTGAACTGGTACGACATCTTTTACAAGAATGGCGGAAAAGATTTCATCGATATCCTCTCCATCCACGACTACGAAGGCCACGAGAGCGTTGATCCGGTTCACTGGGCCTGGAAGATCGGCGCGCTCAAGCAGCTGATGGCGAAGTACGGCGATGAGAAGAAAGAAATCTGGCAGACCGAACGCGCCATTACGGGTGTGCGCGGTAAATCATTCCTCGGCAGCGCACAGGCCGTCCGTGTGATGCTGCACCGCGATCTGCTCGAGACTCTGGGCATCACGCCGGATCACAACGTCCACTATTATCTGAACGAAGGCGGCTACACAACCGTTCCATCGTACCTGTGGTCGCGCAGCGGTCCGCATCCGGGTGCTCTGGCGCTGCGAACGCGCTACGCGATGACGCAGAACCGTGCGTACAAGGGCACGCTCGATTTCGGCACGCACGGCAACCGTATGCTGATGGCGCTGCGCTACAGTGGAGCAGAGGGAACGACAATCGTTTTGCGCAATCTCGGCACGCTCGATCTGCCGCTGGAGTTTGCGGTCAGCGGCGGGACGGATGTGGAGATCGTGGATGCTTTCGGCAACGCGACACGGCAGGCTCTCAAGAATGGCAAGCTGAGCGTCACCGCGAATCAGATCGGAACGTTCATCCGCCTGGCGCCGGGGCAGGAAATCACGGCGCCGAAGTTCGACTTTGGCGAAAATGTCGCGGCCGGTGCCAGCGTGAGCTACTCAGCGAAAATCGAGCGTGACAATGGCGCGCTGACCAACGGCATCATCGAAACGTTCCACGCCGGCCATCCGCATGGCGGCACGGGAAATTCGCCGATCTGGACGGGAGAACTGTCAGGGTCGCCGCAGAGCCTCGAGATCACGCTGAAGGAACCAAAGACAATCGGACGCGTCTTGATTACCAGTGTGCGCGCGGACAACGCATTCTGTGCGCTGCTCGACTACGACCTGCATGCCTTCGACGGCACGAACTGGGTCGAGATTGAAAAAGTGCGCACGCCAATGCCGAAGAGTGACGAATGTGAAACGACACAGAGCCAGGCGAACACGTGGTACCTGGACAACAACATGTTTGTTCACCAGTTCAAACCGCTGAATGCCAGCAAGCTGAAGCTCACCGTATACCGCGCGACGCATGGATTCATTCCCGATTCATCCGGCAAAGCCTGGGACAACAAGCTGCCCCCGATGAAACTGATGCTCCGCGAAATCGAAGCGTTCGCGCCGTGAAGTACATGTGATTAAAAAAGAGGGGCGGATTCGCTGAATCCGCCCCTTTCTTTTTGTGCGCAAATCGAAGGTGAGTCAGTGCGTGACCTGGTCAGCGACCGCTACAGGTTCAGGCTTTGCAGCCTCAGCCGTCTCACGCAGTGCGTTGCAGGCAAATGCAGCGAGGCAGGCGCCAATTACCGGAGCGGCGATATAGACGGCGATGTGATTGAGTTGTCCCGACACCAGCGCGGGCCCGATAGAGCGCGCAGGATTCATGGATGCGCCCGTAAGAGGACCGGCAAACAGAATCTCAAGCGTAACGACCGAGCTGATCGCGATGCCCGCGGTGATGCCCTTTTCCTTGGCGCCAGTGGTGACGCTGAGAATGACGAACATCAGGAAAAACGTAAGCACCGTCTCCAGTATGAAGACTTGGGTCACTGTAATCGACGCGCCTGGCAGGGTTGCACCGAGGCCCTTATCGTTTGGAAAGAGCGCATGCAGGAGCAAGGCTGCGAAAATCGCGCCGGCGCATTGCGCGATGACATACGGGGCCACCGTGGCTGCGTTAATGCGCTTTGCGACGAAAAGTCCAATCGTGACTGCGGGGTTCAGATGCGCACCCGATACGTCGCCCAGCGCTTGAATGAGTGCAAGCACCACCAGTCCGAAGGTCAGCGCGATGCCGATCAGGCCGACGGCGCCGCCGGTTGCAGTGTTCGTAACGACAGCACCGCATCCGAAAAACACCAGCATGAATGTGCCGAGCAGCTCGGCCGAATATTTTTTCATAGCCATTCTCCAGGAGGTGGTCGTTAGTGGATAGCGTCGAACAGAGAGAAAAAGGGCCGGGAGCACATGTACTCCCGGCCCTTGATAACAATCGGTCTTCGCGTTTACGCCACCGTCTTGTGCGGATCGATGACGTACTTCTTGGCAGCGCCCTTGTCGAAGTCAACGTATCCCTTCGGCGCCTGATCGAGGCTGATCATCTGCACGTTCACGGCCTTGGCGATCTGGATCTTGTTGTGCAGAATCGCCATCATCAGCTTGCGGTGATAACGCATCACCGGGCACTGACCGGTCGTGAAGCAGCAGCTCTTGGCCCAGCCCAGGCCGATGCGGATCGAAAGGCTGCCGACCTTGGCCGCTTCGTCCACCGCGCCCGGATCGCCGGTGACGTACAGGCCCGGAATGCCGATGTTGCCGCCGGCCTTGACCACGGTCATCACCGTGTTCAGCACCGTCGCCGGCATTTCGACAGACGCATCGCGTCCATGTCCGCGCGCTTCGAAGCCGACACAGTCGACGGCGCAGTCCACTTCAGGCACGCCCAGGATCTGCTCGATCTGCTCGCTCACGCTTGCGCTCTTGGAGACGTCCACGGTCTCGCAGCCGAACGAGCGCGCCTGCGCCAGGCGTTCTGCGTTCAGGTCGCCGACGATCACCACCGCCGCGCCAAGCAGATGGCACGAAGCCGCGCACGCCAGACCGACGGGACCGGCACCCGCGATGTACACCGTCGCGCCCGGCCCGACACCCGCCGTGACCGCGCCGTGATAGCCGGTCGGGAAAATGTCCGACAGGAGGGTAAGGTCCTTGATCTTCTCCATCGCCAGGCCGCGATCCGGGAACTTCAGCAGGTTGAAGTCGGCATACGGAACCATCACGTACTCAGCCTGTCCGCCAACCCAGCCGCCCATGTCCACGTATCCGTACGCCGCGCCAGGGCGGGCGGGATTGACGTTGAGGCAGATTCCGGTCTTGCCTTCCTTACAATTGGTGCAGCGTCCGCAGGCGATGTTGAATGGAACGCTGACGATGTCGCCCTTCTTGATGAACTCGACATCACGTCCGCACTCGATCACTTCGCCGGTGATTTCATGGCCCAGGATCAGGCCGGTTGGCGCTGTTGTGCGGCCGCGGACCATGTGCTGATCCGAACCGCAGATGTTCGTGCACACGACTTTCAAAATCACACCGTGCTCGCACTTGCGGTTCTGCTCTTTCAGCTCCAGCTTCGGGAAGTCGATGCTCTTGACTTCGACTTTGCCCGGCCCCATGTACGCAACTCCACGATTGGTTGGCATTGTTCCCCCCTTTTTGGGAAATGAGTGATAAAAACGAACACAATATTTTTGTATGACAATAAAGGGCTTTTGCACGGGTGCAACGAGGATTATCAGGAATTCGTGATATTTTTTGTCAGACGCAAACCTGCGATCGCAAAGCCTTAATTTTTATTGGCTTATACGCAGTTGTGCTTCCTTGGGAAAGGCTCAACTTGGCTGAGCTTACGGCTTCGTTTTGAGCAGTTTCCAACGCTTCGATTCTACGCGTGTCTCTTTCTCGCCCTCCTTCTTCACCATTAGCGCTGCCGCACCGGGTGTTTCATCTACAAGCTTCACTCCACGTTCGGGAGTGATCACGCTCAGCGCGGTCGCCAGCCAATCCGTTTCCGTGCACGTTTTCGCCACGACCGTCACGCGGCTGTGTCCGATCAGCCCAAGACCGGTAGCCGGATCGACGATGTGCGAATAGCGCACACCGCCGATCTCGACGAACTGTTCGGCATCGCCCGAAGTCGACACGGCGGCATTTTCGAGAATCAAAGTCTGAGCCTGCTGCTGCTGAGCTTCGCTCTTGCCCTGAACGGCTCCGAGCGGCGAGACTTCGACGTTCCAGCCGTCGCTGCCCGGCGGCGCATCGCTGACGGCGATGTCACCTCCCGCCGCAACCAGCGCGCTGCTGATGCCGTGTTTTTTCAGCACCGCGAGTGCGGCATCTGCGGCGTAGCCCTTGGCGATGCCGCCCAGATCGAGCACCATTCCTTCACGCGCGAGCTTCACGGTACGAGTCTTCTCATCGAGCAGCAGGTCGTCGATGCCGACCAGGCTCTTCGCTTCGGCCAGCTTCTCCGGCGCGGGAAGAGCGTACTGGCGCCGCGCGCGACGCCAGAGCCGGATGACGGGCCCGAGCGTGACATCGAACGCGCCTCCCGATTTAAGCGCGGCCTGTTTTGAAATCATGAGCACTTCAAAAAAGTCCGCGCTCGCCGGAAGCGGCTCGCCGCCGGCTTTGTGCACGGCATTCATGAGCTCGCTGTCGGATTTGTAATCGCTCATGATATTGTTGAGCTGTTCGATTCGCGCGAAAGCATCGGTGACCGCCGCCATGGCCGTGGCTTCATCTTTGGCGTAGAGAACGATGCGAAAGCGCGTGCCCATATGCGGCTGCGCCGCTTCAAAGCGCGAGAGGGCGGGGGGCTCGGCGGCGGAGGCGACATTCCACTGCAGAGCAATGATTAGAAGGAGCAGCAAACTCATGGGTCTAAGCATGAAAACATTCACTATGGCGTGACGTCGAACGTGACGTATAATTCATTTAAGGAGTATGTCATGACCACCGTGGCCATTCAATTACCAGACGACCTTGCCCAGAGAGCAGAAGCTGCCGGACTGCTTGACCCAAAGACACTGGAAGGGATCGTGCGGGAGGAAATCCGCCGCAGACTGGGCGCTCAACTTCTGGAAACGCAAACTCGGGTAAATGCCAAAGGCATCGCAACGATGAGCCTTCCGGATATTCAGGCAGAGGTGAATGCCGTTCGGACTGAACGCCAGGGCCGGCATGCGCGCAGTTTATAATTTCCGCACTTACTTCGAACCAACATTCCAAGGCACTTCTTTTAGGTTCAATTTACGACGCTCGCCGTTAAGGTAGTCAACCACGTGTTTTGCCCAATGTCGTCCACTTCCAACTCCGTCGAGTGGCGTTGAAATCAAAAGAAACCCTCCGCCTGACCTGCAATTAGAAAATACTTCATCCATCGGAAATTGTTCGACGTTCTTTTGAATCGCTACCTTCCACGTTTTTGTGTGGACTCCGGCAGCCTCAAGATCGCGAACGTCAATCAATAAATTTTCATGGCCACAAGCATTCGCAAATAGAACAAATTCCATTCCCTTTTGGCGCAATCGAAACTCACCTCCAGCAAGCTTTGCAACCCATCGCAACGACTCTTCTGCATCAAAATCCATCACCTTAAGTGTGATCTTTTCCTGAGCGGCGTTTTCGTACCGTTCATCAATTTTAATCGACACTCCAAGAATCTTTGCGAGTGTCGCGACGACATCGATAAAAGCTTCATCCATAAACTCGAAAGACAGTTTTTGCTTTAGCCTGTTCTGAATGTCGTGGACCCAATGTGGGTCAACATTGGGGAGTGCATTGAGTTCCTGGTATGCGAGTTGTGCACTTCGGCGAACACTCACATCCTTATCCTCTAGTTTTTCCCAGATTGCCGGCAACGCGGGACGTTTAAGTTGGATCAACAGAATGGTGGCATCAAACTGTTCCTTTAGATTCCCAGCACGTATGCGATTGAATAGATTCTCTGCTTTGGCGATAGCTTCCAAAACGCTTTCGTACACGTACTTCTTTGCAAATTCTGGTTCACTGACCTTACTTTGATTTAAGGCTCTGACCGCAAGATAACGGACAACGACATCGGAATCGCCAGTAAGTTCTTCAAGCATAACGCGCGCGGCGCCATCTTTAATCTTGCCCAACTCCATCGCAGCTCGTACACGACGCCAGACTTCTACGGCCACGAATTCTTCGTTTAGTTCTTTAAGCTTTTCGTTGTCATTCTTGGCATTCCACGTTTGATCCGTAACTAAAGCATTCAATTCATTGAAATACTCGTCGATCTCATCCGCTGCAATTGACTCGAAGGATGTCATGACAATAAAGAAGAGTATGAATTTGTATCGCATACTTGTTCGAATGCTCTGGCGAATGCGCCGTCCTGATTCTTAGACGCTAAGGGTAACCGCGCATTCAGGGCAAAGGGGAGTGAAAAATTGGTTTTCAACGCTCTTTCGCCGGAGTAAATTCTGCTCTTTCCAAGAACGTCACGTTACGGTCTCT
>Ga0196964_10001193_pt1 | contig 13429 bp, 16 predicted proteins | sample S1_10metaG_FD_148615 | JGI IMG/M metagenome (GOLD analysis project Ga0196964, IMG submission 148615) | Soil microbial communities from Anza Borrego desert, Southern California, United States - S1_10 | ecosystem: Environmental > Terrestrial > Soil > Desert | place: USA: California | collected...
GATCGAAGACAACCCCGCTCTCTTCGAACGTGACCCGCTCTACAAAAAGCGTCTTCGTGATCTGGGGCAGAAAAAGTATTTGGCGTTGGCCTTTGGCCGTTGGGACGTTTTTGAAGGCCAGTTCTTCGACAATTGGGACCCGAGACCTGGTTACGGTGTTCTCTTGAAGCCACGGAAACCTGACACCTACACGGTAAAGTTTCTCTCTCTGGATTGGGGGTACATCGATCCCGCTTGCGTCTTGTGGTGGGAAGTTACGCCTATGGGGCGCGTTTTCGCTTACCGGGAACTCTACATTACGCAGCGGGGCCCCAAAGAACTCGCGCATGACATTTTAAACGCCTCTCCGTTGGATGAGGACTATCAGTACATGATGGCCTCGCCTGAGATATGGGGGAAGAAAGCGGACATGGACGGCGGAGGCGAGACGATCCAGCAGAGTATGCAGCTTGTTCTTGGGGACCGAATTCCGATGCAGAAAGCGAACAACGCCAGAATCGCTGGCTGGAACAAGATGCGGGAGTACCTGAATAAGGCTCCGGACGGGTATCCGTGGCTCCAGGTCTCTCCCAATTGCACGAATCTGATTCGAACGTTGCCGATGATGGTCTACAACGATACCGCCTCGAAGAACGGCGAGGACATGGATCAGGACAATGAGGACCACGCTTGCGAGGCGGCGAGGTACGGGCTTGTTTCGCTCAACACGATTCAGCAGCCAAGCGTGAATCCGTTCGGCGACCCTGACTACCACAAGATTTTTGGCGTACCCGAGAAGGGACAACGATACGAGCCGGTACCGATGGGAAGATCGGGCTACGGTCTCTAAAGGAGCGACGATGACAAACGAGGAGATTCTAAAAAGGATGATGCAGAAGCCATCTCCCGAGGAAGTTCTGATTTCAAGGGAACTTCGCTTCGGCGGTTTGGAGAAGCAAATGCAGATGATGAAGGAGGCGCAAACGATGAAGACGAAGAGCAAGAAAAAAAAGAAGCGGGGTTGCTAATGCCAGAAGGCTTTAAGCTGATTGGCCGTAAGTTTGTGGTGAACATCTCCCGCCCTTCCGAGGCGGCCGGAATCACGGTTATTAATCGAGATCCGAGAAAGGAGCGCTATATCCCGGACGCTTTCCCAGGCGTTGTGGAGGAAGTCTCGGAGGGTTGCCAGTTGGTTAGGCCGGGAGATCGCGTGGTTGTGCAGCGCTTCAAGTGGACGCAGATGGATTTGGACGATCAGCGGCTCATTGCTTCAGAAAAGCATTTGCTTATCTTCGGAGAGAACCTGGCGGCACCCGGCGTTTGCGTTATGCAGCTCTCCAAGTACGTGACGCAGGAGCAAGATTTGAAGCTGATCGTACCCGACTCGGTTATCGAAAAGAAGAAAAGAAAAACTTCCTACTACTACGGGCGTGTGATATCGTCAGGAATTTTTGACATTGAGCCTGATATGTTACTGTGGGTCGAGAAACGGGAAACAGGTCAGTACTTCCTGAATCCAGAGGTCTTGATTTTCAGGAACATTCCCGATAGTTTTAATGGCGATTATCCGATTTTCATGATTGGGGAGATGGATGCAAAACGGAACTAACGGACATGAGGAAGAGGCGAGCGCGGAGAATCAAAACGCAGGAAATGAAAAACCTGATCCAAAAGCCAAGTACGTTAACATCACTAAAGATGGATGGCTTGAAACAAGAATTCATCTCTCCCATGGGATATACACCATCTACGGATTTTTCAAAGAAGTCGAAGACATCGCGAAAAACTTCTACGAGCAACTGAGAAAAAAAGAGGAAGAGAAGAAGTCGCTCCTCCGCCCCGGATTCCGGGGATTCAATCCGTTCGGAAAAAGGTAAATGTCCGACGACATATCGCTCTACTCGGTAAAGAAAGCGCCTCTCGAATACAAGGAAGCTGTCGAGCAAGCGGAAGCTGTTTCTGATCGATTTAAGCGAAGAGCGATAAAGCTCGACCCCGACAAGAAACAAAAGTGCGAGTTTGAGTTGGACCGGATTATCGGGGAATGGGAAGACTCTCGAAGCCCGTTTAATCAGAAGCTGCGGGAGTGGAACGACTTAGCTGAAGGCGTTACGAAGGTTTCTGATTTTCCTTGGCGCGGCGCATCTCAGTTGCATGTTCCCTACCCGAAAATCAAGATGCGGGAAATCCGCTCCGCCATTAACCGCACCACTTTCCGCCCCATCCCTTTCCTCATGGCTCGTTACGCGGGCCCTGACGAGCTTTACGAGAAATCGAGAGACTCCGTTAAAGACATTCAGGACTTCCTCGAAGACAAGATCAAGAACGATACGAACGTTCACCGCACCCTAAAAGAAGGGATCAATCCAGTTACGCGCGACGGAACCGCCGTTGTCCAGGTGGTTTGGGAAACTGATTTGGAGCGCGTGAACGATTTTAAGTTGTACTCGACGGTGGATGAATTTATTACTGACTACCCAACCGCAAATGACGCCGGCGTTTCAGAGGAGCGGTTTTCGGAGATCATTGACCAGTTAAGCCAGCAAAAAGGCGTTGAGCTTGCCTTCGAGATGGACTTGCCGATTTACGACGGTCCCAAAGGTTATTTGGTCCCCGCGATTGATTTCGTTCATTGGCCGGTATATGTCCCGCAAATTAAGGATCTCGCATTGCACGGGAAGCGGGTCTGGCTTACCGACTACCAGATCGAGGACTATCACACTTCCGGCAAGTTCGAGAGTGAGGACGACGTTCAAGCGGTTATCCGCACCGGTGGCGACGTCCGAGAAGACCAACTTACCTCCTCGCGGGACAACATCGAGGGGATTAGCCGCGAGGTAGGGACCTCTAAAGAGTACGAATGCTACGAGCTTTGCTGGCGGAAAGATTTGGATGGAGATGGCGTAAAGGAAAAGTATCTCGTCAATTTCGCTAGGAAGGCCAAGAAGATTTTGCGGATCGAGAAGTACCCGATAAGGAAGGGGAAAAGCACCTATTTCCTATTGAGGTTCATCGTCCGTGACGGCCGGCTTCTCGGGATGTCGCTCATGGACGACATTTCGGATTTGTCGCTGGAAGCCGACACCATCCACCGGATGCGGATTAACTCCAGGACGATTACGCATGTCCCGAGTTTTAAAGCGAAGAACTCCGCTAAGGGCAAGTTCGACCCATCCCGCCACGACCTCAGCTTTTATCCCGGCGTTACGTTTTGGGTCGATGATGTTGAATCGATCAAACAGTTCGAAATCAAGCCGGTTGACCTCTCCGGTTCCGTCGACGAAGAGACACTTCTTTATCAGCTCATGGATCTTGTTACCGGTGCAAGTTCTGGTTTATCCGGTCAGTCCAATCCGCTCGATCCCCGCGCTCCCGCTCGAAAACAATCTGAACTCCTTCGCCAGTCCACAAATAGACTCGACGATTACGTTGAAAACCTCGTGGACGTTTTCTCCGATATTGGGATGTTCATGTTGGATCTTTACTACCAGTACGGTCCTGACCGGATCAAATATTACGTCTCGAACGAGAGCGGAGAACTGATCCAGAAGGAGATTGAGCGCTCGAAGCTTTACAACCCCAATGTTCGGTTCGTCGTGAATGGGACATCGGTGTTCTTAAACCCCGATTCCGAGTTCGACCGGAACAAAGAGATCATGGCGCTGAGCCTTGGGAATCCCGTCACGGCTCAGAATCCGCGAATCTTGAGCGAGATGCAACGCCGGCTCCTCGAATCGGCGCGTATTAAAGACGAGCGAGCGCTTCTGCCTAACAAAGAAGAGTTGGCCGCTTTGACGGGTGGGAATGCGCTTCTTGCTTCCGAGCAAGAGAACGAGATCAAGGCGAAAGAGAAGTTGGCTGAGGAGCGCATCGCGCAACGGGTTTATCAGGATGAAGCAGCTAGAAAACAGGAGCGAGAACTTGCGCTTCTAGACGCCGCTTTGCAAGTAAGTCAAAGAAGGAGTGAGGATGCCGCACAGGTACCTGGACCCGAAAGTTATTGAGAATCTAGACAAGGAAATCTTCCGGCATTTGGAAGCGCTTCGAATGTCGGCGGAATACAAAAAGGAATTGGACCGTCCCGTGATTTCGGATTTCGTAAAGGGACTTAAGGGCAACTTGAATTCGATTCGTCTTGAGAAGGATTCCTATCTTATAGAAGGCACAGACCAATCGATTCGAAACGCGACTCTTCTTCTCGGGAAAGAGCTTTTAGCGAAAGAGATTGTCGATAGTTTTGAAGGATCGGAGTCGTTCGTAAGGTTTCACCGAAACGAAGTGGAGAGGCTGGAGAAAGAGCGTGACACAATTAAACGAAACGCAGAAGTTAGAGAAGACTGAAGCGATTGCGAGAGAACCGATGCTTCGGTTCTGCCAGGGTTGCGGCCAGTTGTTGTTCAAGTACCGCTATATGGACACGAACACGGAGGCGAAAAATCCTCCTTGTTTTAGCGTAGCACTCGACATACAATGCAATCGTCGTAATTGTAAGCAGCACAAGAATTCAATTTTTCTTTGATACGGGCAAAATAGTCCACAAGCTTTAAAACAGGACAGCCGTTAAGCCCCATTCCCGGAACGCCGGGGGTGGGGCTTTTTTTATGCCCTTAAACCTTCGAGGAGTGGGAATGAAAGTAAAAGCAGTCTCAAGTGCATCCGCCGATCCAGGAGTAATGGAACCAAACGCGCAGCCAGAACCAACCCAAGACGAACAGAATCAGCTTCCGCCAGAAGATTCCCAGAACGCGCCACCAGAGAACCAACCCGAACCAGCCGCTGAAGCATCCAACCAGGAAGAGCTTTTAAACGAGATCAAGTCGCTTCGAGCGAAAGTCGAATCCTTTGAGAATCGCCCCTTTCCCCAGGCAGCTCCTCAGCCGGCGGCTGTCGATCCTAAAGAACAGCAGGAACAAGCGACAAAAGCGCAGGTTTTGGCCGACATCAACGCCATGGACGAGGATGATTTTGTGGCGAAGTACAAGATGAGCCGGATTCAAGCCAACAACGCTCTTATCCAGCATGATTTTCAGAAGGAAAAGCAGCGAAATTCCGAGCGAATCGCCGAACTTGAGGCGAAAAACGAGCTGATCGCCAAATACCCAGAGTTTTCCCGTTACTTCGACCGCATACGGAACGTGGTTTCTGACCTCTCGCCCGAATCTCGTCAGCAAACCGAGAAACTGAAACAGGTCATGGAGCGGGAATTCATTTATATCACCTCGCTCGACAAGCCGAAGGCTTCCGCCGACGGCCAGAGACGCCAAATCGTCAACGATTTCCACAAGCCGACTCCGAAACCCATTAACGGCACCCAAAACAAGCCGCTTTCCGACGAGATCGACCCCGAATACCGGGAGATTTGCGGCCATTTTGGGATCACAAAGGAGTCCGAGCGCAAGAAGTGGATGAGTCCCTACATTCCGACGAAGCTCGGCGTGACCTCAGACGGATACGAGGTGGTGATCGATGATCCTAAAGGCGCGCTCAAGAAGGTCAAGGTTCAATAGCGACGTTGGGATCGGGCGGAATATCCACCCGACCCCGACGGCGGGTAATGGTCAGCTAAAGGAAGACGGCTATTACGATTGCAAGCAGTGCGGATTTGAAAACGAAGCAAAGCTCGTGGTTAGTCCCGGTGGTTCACGGGACGGGAACGGTGGCGTGACAGTGGTTAGCGATGAACCGACTGTTGGGTCGGGATGCGCTTTTTGTGGCTCCTACAACAGTCGCTAAGAACGAAAAAGGAGAGTGCAGATGAAAATTCTTGAAATCACCGGCCACGAGCCAGTAACTGTCGAGGTTCCTGTGTTGGTCTCATCGACAGCGGAACCGGGTACTTTGCTGATGCCGGGAACGACCGACGAGACGGACAAAGGCGCAGCCATTGTCGCCACGGGCGCAGCGGCGGACGCTATCGGAATCCTGAAAGAGCAAGTGACGACCTCGAATGACGTTGCCATCAATGGAACGGCGTGGTCGTTTAAAAAAGTTGAACTGATCGACCGCTATTCCATCCTTCAATTGGAATACGACCAGTCGGATACAGCGGCCGTTGCTTCGACGTCCGGCACGACCGTCACGATCACAAGCCTTGAGGACGAGATCAGCACTTCTTGGCTGTACTCGACCGTTTCGAAGACGCTTTTCTTCGTCGATACTTCCGCCTCCGGATCTTGCACGACCAAAACGGCAACGGGTTGGTCTTCCTCGGATACCGTCATCAAAATCCTCCGAATCTTCCATCCGCTTGTGAAGCTGAACAGCACGGCGACGGGAATCGGAACGGATGCCGGCGCTGGATCTTGGACGGTTTGCATCCTGGAAAACTGGTTTGAAGATACCGGCTATCCGCCTCAGATGCTCGATCCGACCAAACACAACGGCATCACGCTTGTTAACCCGCGTTTCTATACGAAATTGCTTGTCCGGAATACCGCCGGGCACACAATTGATTAACGGTAAGGAGGAATAACTTAAATGGCACAACTAACATCAGGTCAGTTCGCGAACAGCGTCGAACCTGGGTTGAGGATGGTGTTTGCGAACGAATTCAACTCCGTTCCTGACTCGCTGATTGCTCCTCTCTACCGGATCGAAACCTCGAACAAGAAAAACGAAGACTACTTGGAAGTTGAGGACATCGGAAACGTTCCTCAATTCACAGGAAACCTTCAATACACGACCGCGCAGGAAGGAAACAGCAAGTCCGTCTCGAACGTTGCTTATGCGCTCGGCCTTAAGATCCAGCGGGAACTTTCCGATGACGATCTTTACGGCGTAATCGAAGAGCTTGTTCGTTCGATGGGTGAAGTTGCCCGTTATCGAATGGAACAAGACGCGGCGGGTCCGTTTGTGAGTGCGTTCACCACGACTTACACAACCTTCGATGGTTTGAGTCTCTGTAACTCGGCTCACACCTACGAATCGACCTCGACGACTCAATCGAACAGCGGAACCTCCGCGTTCTCGTATTCCGCGTTGGATGCCACTTGGATTCTCATGCGGAAGTACAAGAACTCTCAGGACCGGACGATCTTGACGATGAAGCCAGACATGTTGCTTGGCCCGGTCGATCTCGCGTCCCAGTTCCATGAAGTGATTGAGTCCAAGCTTCGGCCTGGAACCAATAACAACAACAAAAACGCCTATGAGGGAGCGTTCACGTACAAGACGACCACGTTCCTCCAGGACACGAATAACTGGTTCATGATCGACTCGAAGAAAATGAAGCGGTTCCTCCTCTGGCAACAGCGGATTCCGCTTGAGTTCGGTCGGGACGGTGATTTCGACACGTTCGTTAAGAAGTACGCGCTTTACATGCGCTACGCAAACACCCCGCTTAGCTGGGTCTTTGTGTACGGGCACAACGCGAGCTAAATCAGAAAGGAGACGACATGAAAGTTGGATCGGCGAAAATACCTTCGATGTCCTATACGGAGGAACAACGACTGAAACAAGAAGCGGAGCATTTGGAAGACGTTATGCGCGGTGCTGAAATTCGCAACGAATCCGGGGAAAGCGTCCAGGGGCTTAATTGGAAACCGCAAGACCTGGACGCTTTGGAGAAGAGGTTGGATGGAATCCAAAACACCATCCGCGAGCGGGGGATCAATTCTCCCGTGCAAGGCAAAGAGCGCGAGTTCTATGAGAAGAAGGAACGCTTACTTCGGGAACACTTCCACAAAATCAACCCGACTTACAATGAATACATTATGTCTCGGCCGACCGACGGCCCTCGCTACACGAAATTGGTTCAGGAAAACGTTCGTCAGATGCAGGACAAGGATTATCAAGCGCTGGTTCGGGAATGGAAGGATGCCCGCCGGCGGCTTGATCCGGATAATCCCTATGCCGCAGACGTTCGAGAACTTTACAAGCAATAGGAGTCACAAATGAAAAAGCATTTCAGGATCTTCTTTGGGGTTCTGGCGGGTGTTCTTGTGGCCGCGGGCCTTTTGAAAGGAGCGTCCAACGAGTTCACGGATTACTGGACGATCCTCGGAATCGGGAGTCTTCGCAATACCGCCATCGCGTGGATCGATAGTGCGCGTGATTTCACGCTCTATGACGGAGACATCATTCTCGGTGGGAAAGGAGCTACCCCTTCCGCGACGGCGGGGGAATATCCGGCTCTTAAGATCCCGATTAAAAACGACGGCAATAGCACGTGGTCCCAAGGAACGCTTGTTACCGTCGACGATGATTGCGCCGGATGCGGAAAGGCTTCTTCTGCCAATGACCAGACCGACTGGATCGGTTTTTCGGAAGGGACCGTTGCTCATGGCTCCGTTGGGTACGTCATTGCGGCCGGCTATGCCTTGGCCCTTACGACGGGCACCGTGAATCGCGGAGACGTTCTTGTTTCTACCGCCACTACGCCCTCTTCTCCTGGCTACGTGGCCGCCGACACGACCCCGACGACGGGAGCCGATGTTGCTGTGGCGATTGCCTCCGGGACGACCGCCGGAGGACTCACAGCCGTAAAAGTCCGTTAAACATGAGGAGTTCCGTTGAACAAATTATGGCTCGTTCTCCTCATAGGGGTGTCGCCTAGCTTAAGCTTCGCTTGGGGCCGCCTTGGACACGGAGCGAACATCGTCACTCAGAATAGTGGCGATACGGGTAACGGCATTTCCGTTTCCGTTAGCTCCACCTCCGCGACGAAGGTTTATACCGGCGCAGCGAAACACCGGGAAATTCTCCTTCAGAATACCAACTCGACCTATGTCGTCTATTGCGGGACGCACTCTGCTGTAACGGCTTCAAGCGGTCCACGTTGGGCCCTTTGGACGAAGCCGTCCGGCAATTACACCAGTAACGGTACGTTTAGCATCTGGTGTATTGGCGAGTCCGGCGCGCCGTCCATCGAAATTCTCGGAAGCGTCGAATACGATGCGAAGGATTGAAGCGCTTGCGCTGATCCTTCTTTTCGCGTCTCCTGCTTTTGCGGCGCGGATCACTGGCGGAGGTTCGACAAGTTCGGGTAGCGGCGGAGGAGGCAGTTCGACTCTCGCTGTCGCCGACGACGGAGTTATCATCTCCAGCCCTACCGCAGCGATTGACGTAGTTGGAAACGGCCTTCAGGTCCTTTTAAGTGGATCTACTACGGCTCAGCTGCTTCTAACTGGCGATTCCACCCACTACATTCGGAACACGACCACTCTTCAGATTGCGACCTTCACCGTCCAAAGCGGAAGTGTTTTCGGGCCATTCGTCGTCCACTCGACCGATGTCATTAATGCCGGAGGGAGCCGACTCTTTTTTGATCCGTCAAATTCAAGTCCTCAGCTTCGACTTTCTCAAAATTCGGGAGGGTCGCCGTCAGGTGCCATTTATTTCAACACCAACAACTCTACGACGGCGGCATTTGGCACGACTTCAACCGGCTTCTTCTTGCAGATGGCGACGAGCGCTTCTTCCGGCTATGCCGTAGACCGAATCTCGTTTCTTGGAAACGCCTCGCAGGTTACCTTTCATCCCAACAACGAAGGATTTACTCAGGCGAATTCGTCTATCTCATTTGTCCAAGATGGGACGACAGCCGATCCGCAGCTCACGTGGGGGAACGACGGCGAACTCCGGATCAGCACCGGGATGTTCGCCATCTCCGGATTGAACTGCACGGGTAACTCCAATGGTGGCGCTGTTACCACAAATAGCTCCGGCCAGTTGATTTGCTCGGACGACGATTCTGGCTCTGGTGGTGGCGGAAGCTCTTCTCTCGCTGTCACGACAGGTGCAACGGCCGGATTCACACATCCTCCCGTATCAAGTCCAACTGCTGTCATCGTCTTTTCCTCTGACACTTTCAATGTCGCTTTAACGGGGAGCGCAACGGCTTTTGTCACCTTAAAAGCGTCCTCGGTAACCCTCGCTGGCGTCCTTAGAGCGGGAACCAATATCACTCTCACTCCTTCAGACGGCGGGACGACAATCGATGCCTCTAGTTCTGGAGGCGGGGACAATCTTGGCAGTCATATCGCTACGAAAACCATCGTCATGAACGGCTTTAGCATCACGAATATTGGGGCGTCTAGCACATCATTCAACTCGAACGGCGATTTGGATGTGGCGACAGCAACAATCTACCGGGGACTCAGAATCCCGTTCTCCTCTACCCACACGACGACCTCTGCCGGATTCGTAGCCGTAGATACTAACGCCTTTTCCTCATCGATGGGAACAATGATTTACCACGACGGGAACCAGCAGTATTACGTGATAGCTACCACCGATACGCCATCAGATAACGAGATCCCGAGGTACGACGCGGGAAGCGGTGTGATGCGTTTCGAGCTTATTGGATCTATTGCATCGACAGGTACGTACACGGCCATTCTCAATGCGGAACAGGCGAAACTCCCGAACTCGAATCCCTGCGTGATTTCCAACGGGACGAACGCAGTTACTTCCATGCTCCTCTGTGATGCTTCCACAGACGAGTCGGTGACGTTCCCGACGTTACTTAAGCCGTACAACGGCGGGATTCTGACGGCAACAATTTACTTTTCCATGGCGTCGGCTACGTCCGGAAACGTTGTTACTGACGTTTCGCTCATGTGTGTTACGCCGGGCGATTCGGCGGACATCGACACGGAAAGCTTCTCTCCGACGAATACCAGCACGACAAGCGTTCCCGGTACGGCCGGCCATGTAAAAACCGCCACGACGACAATCACGCACACCGATAGCTGCGCCGAAGGCGACATAATGATTGTGAAGTTTAACCGTGACGCGAACAACGCCGTTGATACGGCCACCGGAGACCTTGAGGTTCGAAAGATCGTTATTTCGGAGCCGCCTACGGCGGACGACGGTGGTAGCCGTTTGCTGGCAACTTTCACGATCTACGACGATGGTGCGTGGGACAGCGAAGCGGTTCCGATTTGGATTGCGCCCGATGATACGTCCGTAACAATTACCGGTGTTCACGCGGCGGTTATGGGATCTTCAACACCGTCATTGACCTACAACATCGAAGAACGCGCCAAGGGTTCGCTAGGAAGCGCCGGAACAGACGTTTATTCGTCGGATCAAGCGGCGGACGCAACCGGAGAGGACGAATCCAGCTTCGCAAACGCAAGCATCGCGGCAGGAGCGCACTTGGTTCTGACGACGGGCGCAAGTTCCGAGTCGGGGACCGTGGACCTTATCACGGGCGTTGTCTACTACGAGAGGGACTGATGCGCGTGTTTCTTCTCCTTCTATTTTTCACCGGGATTGCCAATGCCAACGTTGTGGAGCAACGGATCAACCGGAACGGGATTTATATTCGGGTTCCATACGGCCGGGAAATCACGATCACGCGAGAAGAGATCCTGGCCGCGTTCCTACAGAATGGACGGGATAGTACGCGCACCATCATACGGCAGCGGATCGAATCCGAAATCGGAGCCGAGCTATTACCTGAGCATCTCATCGATATTGAATTCGATGACGATGGGACCCCGACTGAATTGACAATTCACAATGGGGAAAGATCGTTGTCGGCGGTGGTCTCTGATGCGCCCCAATAATCTCCTCGTGTTTATTGTTTTGGTGATCACCCCCGCCTCGCTTTATCCGGCCATTGTCAGTTTTACGGGCTTTGAATCCGGAAGCACGATAGAGGCCGCCGCCACGTCTGGAACACTAAGTATTCAGACGAGCACGAAGCGTACCGGCGACTACGGATTAAGAGTTAACCCGACGACGACGAACGTGGGCTATTTCCAGCACACGGGCCGAAACGGGGCTACTGGTTTAACTCTTAACGAAAATGACGCCGAGACGTTTTATCGGTTCTATTTTCAGTATGCCACAAAGCCATTGACCGGTACGGAGGACATCGCACAGGCGATCAGCACGGCAAACACAACAAAGTTTTCCTTGCGAATTAGCAGTGACGGCGTTCTCGCCGCTTACGATTCAGCAGGGGCAAGCCTATCGACTGGAACTACGGTATTGGCGGCCAGCACCTGGTACAGGATCGAGATGAAGGTTGGAACGGGAGCGGCTGCTGACTGGGAGGTTCGGATCAATGGTGTGTCTGAACTTTCAGGAACCGGAAATCTTCTGACTTCCAACAATGCCGTTCTTCGCATGGGGAAAGTCGTTAATCGAAACGGCAATAGCGTGGATTTCTTTTACGACGACGCAAAGCTTGACAATTCTGCTTATCCGGCAGAATCGGAAGTAAAGCGGATGGACGTTGATTCGGATGGAAGCTTTACAGCGTGGACGATTGGAACGGGGGCCGGAGACGATTACACGAATCTGGATGAAGTACCGACAGATGGCAACACCACGCACCTTATAAGTCTAACGCCAGGAAACGTTTCTACGGCTGGTCTTGAATCAACATCAGCCGCCGGTGTTTCCGGAACTGTCAATGCGGTTCTGCCGGTGACATACAGCACGATGGATTCGGCGAATTCAACCGCAACCGTGCGCTTCGTAAGCGGCGGAAGCAACTTCCATGTAAGTCCCACGGTCGCTGGCGGAGCGCGAATGATTGGCCGGTACTACTCGACGGATCCGGCCACAGGTTCGGCGTGGGTCCTATCTGCTCTGGATTCCGTGGAAGTGGGAATGGTCGAAGGAAGCTCATTGGACGAGACGAGATTTTCTACCGCGCACATGTTTGTTGATTACGTCCCGTCGACCGGTCGACGGCGCGTGATCTTGGCAAACTGATGAAACGGTTCCTTATCTTGTGTGTTTTAGTTCCCTCAATCGCGTTCGCGGATCTTGAGTTTCCCGGAAGCGGCAATTCTTACGTCGATCTTGGAACAGGGAACGTTGGCGCTCGCCTCAACGGAACTTCCTCAATAACGGTGGCGGTGTGGGTTAAGCCCGACGCGACAACGACGGGCCGGGTGATTACCGTCTACCGCGATGGATCGACGGAAGGCCTGACGCTCGGCTTTTCGTCAGGGAACATCGTAATCACCTATCCATGCGTGGTCGGAACTCTAACAGGAACCGGAATCGCTCCCGCTAATGGCGAGTGGCACCACATAGCGGCTAGATATTTGCTTGGTGGTGAACAGGCGTTCATTTACGTTGATGGAGTTCAGCGGGCATCTGGAAGTGACACCTGTGGCGGCACTTGGACGCAGGGAGCACCATCTGTCAGCGATTACATCGGGGCGCAAAATACAACCTCGCTGTTGTACGACGGCCGGTTGGCAGACTTAAGAGTGTATGCGCTCGACATTGGAGTGGCGCAAATTGAATCTCTCGCGAAGTCAAATGTGCGGCTCGCCAATTTTCGGGACCCGGTTAAATACTGGCGCTTCGACGAAGGAATAGAAGGAGCCACGGGCGGAACGACGATGGACCTAATCCAAATAACGAATGGGACGCTCGGGAGCGCTGTTATTTGGCGCGACTCGCAGTGGCTTAGTTATCCATGAGGTGAATTATGCCGACAGCAATTACCTACAACACAGGCACAGGGCAAGTGACG
>Ga0196964_10001194_pt1 | contig 13428 bp, 9 predicted proteins | sample S1_10metaG_FD_148615 | JGI IMG/M metagenome (GOLD analysis project Ga0196964, IMG submission 148615) | Soil microbial communities from Anza Borrego desert, Southern California, United States - S1_10 | ecosystem: Environmental > Terrestrial > Soil > Desert | place: USA: California | collected...
CCTTGTGGATGCGATGAATTTCGTCCTCGGCGCCCGCGGCGATGCGGGAATGGTGCGCCAGGGCGCCGCGCAGGCGGAAGTCTCCGCGCGCTTTGAAATTGCTGACCTGGAGCTCGCGCGCAGCCTCGCCGACGACCTGGGCATCGAGTTCGAACCGTTCACAGGCAAAACGCCCCTCGCAGAGCTGGTGATCTCGCGCATGATCCCGCGCAGCGGCCGTGCGCGCGCTTATGCAAACGGCCGCCCAATCGCTGTTCCCGCGCTTAAGGAACTCGGCGAGAGGCTTCTGGACATTCATGGCCAGCATGAAAACCAGTCGCTGCTCCGGCCACGGACCCAACTGGATATTCTCGACCGCTTCGCAGGAGCGGGAGCCGAACGCGCCGAGGTTGAAGGCCGTTTCGCTCAGGCGCTGGATGCCGCAGGCTCACTGGCTGATCTCCGCCGGGCAGCCCGCGAGCGCCAGGGGCGCGAAGATATGCTGCGTTTCCAGCTGAAAGAATTGCAGGATGCGCGCCTGGACGGTCTGGAGCCTTCCGCAATGGAAGGGGAGGTGCGGCTGCTTCGCGGAGCTGAAAAGATCCGTGAGGCGGCGGCGGCTGTTTCGGCGGCACTGGACGGCGAGGACGATTCGAGCGCCGCAACCACTATTGCCCGTGCTGTAAGGCACTTTTCGTCAATCGGCGAAGCCGGCCCGGATGCGGCGCGCATTCGCGAGCGGCTCGAAGCTCTGCTGGCTGACGCCCGCGACCTTGCCTCGGAAGCCGACGCACTTTCGCAGAAAGCAAGAAGCGATCCGCAGCGGCTGGCTGATCTCGAGGAGCGCCGTACGCGCTTGCGCAGCCTGGAACGCAAATATGGCCGCGAAATTCAAGGCCTTCTTGAATTGCGCGAGAAGCTGGCCGCGGAACTAATGGATTATCAGCAGATCGAAATCCGCACCGAGCAGTGCGAGGCCGCGCTGGAAAAGGCAGTTGAGGCGCTGCGCCATGCCTGTGAGAAGCTCACAAAGAAACGCAAGGCGGCAGCACGCGAGCTGGAAAAACGCGTCAATGCCGAACTTGCCGGACTGGGGCTGAGCGCCGCGCGGCTGCATGTAGCTCTGGAAAAAACGGCAGCCGCGGCGTCGGATTCAGCAAAGCCTGCAGCAAGTGAGTTTCCCAGTCCGCCGGGTGAGGATGGCGGACGCGAACTGCTGCCGCGGGATATAAATTCGACAGGCGCCGAGCACGTGTCGCTGCTGTTTTCTGCCAATCCGGAAATTGAGCCGCGTCCGCTGCGCGAGTGTGCATCCGGTGGAGAAATTTCGCGAGTCATGCTCGCCATCAAAGGAACGCTCGCGCGGGTGAGCGGCGCCGACCGTTTACCTGTCGTCATCTTCGACGAGGTGGATTCGGGTGTAGGCGGACGCCTCGGAGATGTGCTGGGCCGCAAGCTCAGTGAACTTTCGCGGGTGCGCCAGGTTCTCTGCGTCACGCATCAGCCGCAGATCGCCGCCTACGCCGAACGGCAGATCAAGATCGAGAAGACTCGCGACCTTGCGGCCACAACCGTGCGGGCGACTCACTTGGAAGGCGAAGCCCGCGTCGATGAACTGGCGTTGATGCTGCGCGGTTCAGCCGCCTCAGCGCACACACGTGCGGAAGCCGCAGCGATGCTGCGGGAGGCGCGTAAGGCCACCGAGCTATATTCACGCAAGAAATAGCGTCTTGGCGTGCCACTCTGGCAATATAAGCAGTACATTACTGCTTATAGTTTGCCAGTGCGGCAAAAAAACGTTTTTGACGGGGCGTTTATATTTTGACATTGGGGGTCAGCGGCAATAAAAATTCCAAGTCGAATCCGACTCGTCCTCCGGAGAGCGCCGTGGCCGCAAAACACAATTACTCCCAGAATGAAAACAAGACCGAAGGCCGGAGCAAGCGCGCTTACAGCGCGATGACAGAAATCCGCAACGCCCTTTACCGTCGCTATGTGGATTACATTCTCGCGAACGAATGTCGCATTCGCGACGAAGTGAATGGGGAAGATTCATACAGTTTCACGCTTCAGCAGCTCGATGAGCAATTCCTTAACAAGCTGAACATTGTTGAGCGCGCATTGGCCGAGCTGACGCGCTGCGAGTACCGGGAAGGCCAGACCACTACGACCACCTACGAGACCGTTGAAGTCATCGCCAAGCGCGATGAGCTTCCGCAGAAAGTCGCGGATGCACTCGCCGAACACGGCGACTCGGATTTCCTGGACATGTGCGTGCTTCGTGCCGACGAAAAGATGGCTGAAGTGCTGCTCGTTCTGGCGCGCGAAGAGAACGGACCGCCTGCCTCAGCTCAGCCGGCCGAACGCAAAAAGCACGGTGAGCAGGGTGAGCAGGGCGGGGAAGAACTCGGCGGCTCCGAGACCTGATCCAACTCAGTTCCGTATACAACCGATCCTAGAGACCATCTACCGGGGTGGCTCAACGCATTTGTAAATAGCCCGTCCACGTTGCACGCCCACGCTCTTGGCGTTAACATTCCCGTATGGCATTCCCTGATCACCGCCCACGGCGGCTGCGCCAATCCGAAGGCATGCGCCGCCTCGTCCGCGAAACGCGTTTGAGCGTCGACGATCTCATCGCGCCAATTTTTATCTGCGACGGGAAAAAAGTCCGGCGCGAGATTCCATCCATGCCGGGCGTGTTTCAGCTATCAATCGATGGCGCCGTCGACGAGGCCAAGCAGCTTAAAAAACTTGGAATTCCCGCCGTCATTCTGTTTGGCGTTCCCGAGCGCAGCCGCAAAGATGCGCATGGTTCAGAAGCCTGGTCAGCCGACGGGCTGGTGCAGCTCGCGACGAAAGCAATCAAAGAAAAGGTTCCGGAACTTCTGGTCATCGCCGATGCATGTTTCTGCGAGTACACCGATCACGGGCACTGCGGCGTGCTCAATGAAAAACGCGAAGTCCGCAACGATGCCACGCTTGAAAACCTGGCCGCTACCGCCGTTTCGCAGGCGCGAGCGGGCGCAGACGTGATTGCTCCTTCGGGCATGATGGACGGCATGGTCCGCGCGATCCGCCGCGGCCTGGATCAGAACGGCTTTGAGCACACGGCTGTGATGGCCTACAGCATCAAGTACGCGTCAGCGTTTTATGGTCCCTTCCGTGACGCTGCCGATTCAGCGCCCGCGTTTGGCGACCGGCGCCAGTACCAGATGGATCCCGCCAACCGCCGGGAAGGCTTGCGCGAGGCGAAACTGGACATTGAAGAAGGCGCCGACGTGGTGATGGTTAAACCCGCGCTGGCATACATGGACATCATCCGCGATCTGCGCGAGATTACCGATCTTCCCGTCTGCGCGTACAATGTTTCCGGCGAGTACAGCATGGTAAAGGCCGCGGCAAAGATGGGCTGGCTCGACGAAAAACGAACCGTTCTGGAAAGCCTCACAGGAATTCGCCGAGCGGGCGCGGACATGATCATCACCTACTGGTCCAAAGATCTGGCGGCGTGGTTGCGGGAGTGATTACCGCAGGGCGACAGCGACGATGAAAACTGAATCGCAGAACATTTTACCGCCGACGGCTGAAGCACGCGCGAAGTGTGCGCGGCTGGAAGCCATCCTTCGCGGCTATGGCCGCCTCATCGTCGCCTACTCGGGCGGGGTGGATTCGACGTTTCTCTCTGCGGTTGCCGCTCGCGTGCTGAAGGAAAATGCGCTGGCCGTTACGGCACAATCCGAATCGCTGGCGCCTGACGAACTGGAAGAGGCGCGTGCCTATGCGCTTCAATTTGGTTTTGCGCATGAGATCGTGCGCACCGAAGAGCTCAGCGACGAGAATTACGCGTCCAATCCGCACAACCGCTGCTATTTCTGCAAATCAGAATTGATGAACAAACTCGTGGAGATTGCGCAAAAGCGCGGCTACGAAAAAATCGCGCTCGGCGCAACCATGGACGACTTGGGCGATTTCCGGCCCGGAGAGAGCGCCGCCGCCCAGCGCGGTGCGGTCTTTCCACTGCGCGAAGCGGAACTGGGCAAAGCCGAAATCCGTTCGCTTTCCTTTGAGATGGGTTTGCCGACGTGGGACAAGCCCGGAGCAGCGTGTCTATCCAGCCGCATTCCGTTCGGTGAGCGCGTGACAGCCGAAAAACTCGCGCAGATTGCCGCGGGTGAATCGATCCTGCATAAAGCCGGCTTCCGCGAGTGCCGCCTGCGCCATCACGGCACGATTGCGCGGATCGAGGTTCCTCCTGGCCAGATTACCGAGCTGCTTGCGAAGTCCGCGGAGATCACGCAGGAGCTGAAAAGGCTGGGCTTCGTCTATATCACGCTGGATCTACAGGGACTTCGGTCGGGATCCCTGCATGAAGCGATGCTGCAGGCCAAGCCGATCGCCTGAGCGCGTTCCTCCCTCGCGAAATTTGCGCGGTATGTTACAAATCCCGTAAGTTTTCATGCGCAGGCGAGCGTCATTTCTAAGAACGGCAGCAGCTGCTGCGTCCCACTTGGGGAATTAAAACAGGCGATCGATGTCTGCAAGCGCGTCATCTTCCAATTCTGACCCGAACATCGTTCCTGCCGCTCCGGCCGAGGCGGCCGCGGTGCCTGCGTTACGTATTCCCGATCCGGTTGAGCCTCCGCCGCAGAGCGGCGCGCAGAGTTCACCGGTAATTCTTCCTCCTTCGAACAGCGCGAACACGTCCTCCGGAGGCGGCAAGCCGCCTGCGGCATTGCCTCCCGGAGGATCATCCTCTCCGAGCGGAGGAAAGGATTCGACGGACGAAGAAGGCCCGCGCATGAGCTTCATGGATCATCTCATGGAGCTGCGCCGCAGGCTGTGGGTGAGTGTGGTATCGATCGCCGTATGCATGGTTGTCGCGCTGGCGTTCTATGACCATATATTCGCCTTCCTGCGCCAGCCGCTCGACAAGGTCAATGCGGAGTACGCGGCAGATGCAACGCGATACGCGGAAATTGTTGCGCGCCTGAAGATTCCTCCCGGGTCGGACATCGTTCAGCTCACGAGCATCAAGCTGCTGGGAACGATGATGATGATCATGTGGCTGGGCATCGGCGCCGGCCTCGTCGTCAGTTCACCGATCGTCGTATACGAGATCTGGTCGTTTGTGGCCCCAGGACTGCGCGAAAGAGAGCGCCGCGCCATTCAGCCGATTCTCGGTGGCGGCATTCTGTTCTTTATCGCCGGCTGTGCTCTCGCCTACTACGTGCTGTTTCCGGTTACCTTGAATTTCATGGTCTGGCTCGACATTCAACCCGCACTGCGTGTTCGGCCCTCTTACACAGTCGACGAGTACCTTTCGCTGATCCTCAACATGATGTTGGTAACCGGCCTGATCTGCGAAGCGCCGCTGGTGATCGGGGTGCTCGCCCGGCTGTCCCTGGTCAGCGCGGTGGACCTGCTGAAATACTGGCGCGTGTCGGTACTTGTGGCATTTATCATGGGCTCGATTTTCTCCCCGGGCACGGATGTCATGTCGATGATAATATTCAGCGCTCTGCTGCTGAGTCTGTATGTCGTTTCGATTTTCATGGCCTGGTTCTTCTATCCGAAGCAGCAGCGGAAATAGTTCTTCGGAGAAGCGATGTCTATTCGCGGCGTACGGCGACCGGAAGAAGTGAAAGGACTCGGCCTCAGCAGCCGGCTCCTGATCCGCGTCGGCGCGCTGCTGAAAAAGAAAGTCGCCATCTCGCTCACCGTTCTTGAAACAGCCAAACCCGGTACGCCTGCCGAAACGCTCCTGCTTAACGGGCAGCTCCTCACCGGCTCGGACACGCTCGACACGGCCGCGCTGCAGCAGCTTGTCGCAGCGCAGGCTGATGCCAAAGATATGCTGCTTGCCATATCGTCCGCTGACGATGGCTTTCGCGTCGTCTGCTTTCAAGAGGAGCTCGACGCCGGGGAGGGCTGGGGCGCCGAAAGCTCGGACGCTCATGATGCGGCTACTGCCGCTGCTGCTCCGGCCGCGCTTACGCCAGTAGCAGGCTCGGCTCTCCGTAACGATACCACGTCCACATCCGAGACTTTGGTCAGCGGACCGGAGATTGAGCGGGCACGCTTGAAACTGATGACGGCTGCCGACCCTGCTGAACGCACTGAGGCCCTCAGAACACTGGCCTTCGCGCCGCTGTCCTCGACCCAGAAACTCGATGCGCTTCTGATTGGACTTTCAGATCGCGAGCCGCAGCTGCGCGCTGAAGCGGCGGGATTGCTCACCGGAATCGGCGCGGACCGCGACATCTCCGAGGCCCTTTCCGGACTCAACCATGCCGATCCGGCGCGGCGGCTCGCAGCGCTGGACCGCTTGGGCGTATTGCTCAAAAAGCCGGTGCCGGATCTGGAGATTGGATCGGTCGCCGTTCTGGCGCTTTCGATGCTCAAATTCCAGTTCGACAACGCACTGACCGGAAATCTGCTGGACCTGCTGCGCAACTGCGCGCCGGCGCTGGGGCGCAATCCCGAGCGGCTTGCCGAAGTCATCCGTGTTGTAATGGGGCTCCTGGCCACCGCGGTGAAAAACAAAGTCACCGCGCAGGAATTGGAGTCGCTGCTGATTCCCGCGCACCGGCTGGTAAACTCGCTGGCGCGGGCGGTGCCACAAGCGCTGTTCGCGGCGCTGGAAGCTGAGCGCGAGCGCAGTTCGGATCTTGTTACCGAGGCGTTCCTGCTGCAGTCCCTGCTGGATCTGCCTCCTGCGAGCGAGGATGGCGAACAGAAACTATTGGAACGCAGCGCGGCGTACATCGGGCGGGATACCGATGAAGGGCGTGATTCACGCGCGATCGGCGTTCGCCTGGCGCGGCGCGGAGACAAGGCCATTGTTGCGCTGTGCGATGCGTTCGCGGCGGCGCATATGGGTGCGCAGAAATATTTCCTGATTCTTTTCGACGACATCGCGCGCTTGAACAAGCTGACGGCGGCATCGCTGGAGCGCGCGGCTAAAGTAGTTTTGCAATGCATCGACACGGGCAGCAAGGGCGTGCGCATGTCGGCGATGGAATGCCGCTTCATCTGCGATATGGAAATTTCCGAGGAGACCCGCGGCGCGCTCGCCAAATCGATCTTCGATTCCATCTCTGATTTCATTTTCCGTACCGACATTGAAAAAGTGGAAGGCACGCTGGCGCGGCTGGGCCTGCCGGCCGCCGAGCCGCTCCTGGCCCGGCTGGCGCCCGAACGTCCGCCGGAAGACCGCATCAGAGCCGTGCGCCTGCTGGGCGAGTGGTCGCAGTGCGTGAAAGCGCCGCGCGGGCAGATCGCGCGGTTGCAGCAGACCGTCACCGATGTGCTCCGGCGTCTGCAGGCACTGACGCTGGATGAGAAGTTCCCTGATCGCGGCGAACTTCTGTGCGCGCTGGGCAAGCTTGTCTCAAGCCCCGCCGCTTCCAAAGATGCCGACACGGTCATCACCCGAACGCTGCTCGACGCCGCAAAAGGCACCGACTCCGCAATCGTTCCGCGCGCACTCGAAGGCCTGAGCTACGTGGCTTCGTCGCGCCGCGCGCAAGCGGATCTGATTCACGCCACATCGGAGCTGCTCCGCCACGTGCTGGATGAGCTGACGCTCGATATCGGCACCGACACGAAAACAGTGGACGGCGAAACGATCATCGAGATCAAAGGCGGCGAGAAGTTCACGAATTTTCTGCCGATACTGCTGCGCGGGATGAGCCGCATTGCATGTTCGTCGAGCTGTCCTCCGGCGATCATGCGCGATCTCGGGACGGAGCTGCTGCGGCGCTGGAAGAAAATCTGCAGCGGCGAGCTGATGTGGGGCCCGGCAAATTCAACACTGCTGATCCAGGCGCTCAAAGAGCTCGGCTGCCACAAGATGTTCCCGCCGGAACTGCGACTGGAGATCCTGCGCAGCTTCGCGCCCAAACACGTTCAAGCGCCGATCATGCACGCGATCACAGAAATTCTTGCCGCAGACGACACGCCGGCCACTGCTGTCGGAGCAGTGACGATCGGCTTTGCCATTCTCGGCCGTCGCGGAAAAGAGGGACAGTTCTCCAACGAGGACCGTGAAGAAATTTTGAAAGCCCTGGTCCGCATCGCCGGCCGGCGGGTGCTGGGCGCCACCTCGCCAGAGGGTCAGGAAAAGGGCGACACGTTGCGCAAGATGATCGTGGACGAAGTTTTCAAAGGCCTGAAGGACTTCGTGCCGCACACGTACGAGGCGTTGGTAGTTCTGCGCGAAAACGGCAACCTGCCTAAAGAGCTGCGCGAAGACATCGAGCGGCGCTTGAAGGATTACCAGACGCTCGCAGTGGCGTGAGTGTGGTGATTCATGATGCATAATGCATGATGCATGAAAAAGCGTGTTTCAACGCTCGTTAAGCATCATGCATCATGCATTAGACGTTCAAACCGTCTCGATCAGCTTCGAGACTTCCGCCCGTCGCGATTCCATCTCGTCTTTCGATGTGAGGCTTTCGAGGTTCAGGCGCACGACTGGCTCGGTGTTGCTCATGCGCAGGTTGAACCACCACGAGCCGAAGTCGATCGACACGCCGTCGACTTTACTGACGCTCTTGGCCGAGCTGCCGTACTTGGATTCGGCGGCGCTGAGCACCTTCGCGGCATCGTGTACTTCGAAATTGATTTCGCCGCTGTGGTGATACCGGCTGAGCGGCGCGATGAGCTCGCTGGCTTTCTTGTCGCTCTGGCTGAGCAGGCTTAAGACCAGGAAGAAAGCGGTCTCGCCCGAATCCGAATAGAAGAAGTCGTGGAAGTAATAGTGTCCGCTCAGCTCCGCCGCCATCACGGCCTTCTCGCGGCGCAGGCCGGCTTTAATGTGACTGTGGCCAACGCGGCTCTCGAGGGGAACGCCGCCGGCAGCTTTGACGGCATCGACGAGCGCTTTGGTGGCACGTACGTCATAGAACACTTTTGCGCCTTTGTTTTTCTTCAGGAGCACCTGCGCCATCAGCGCGCCGGCCAGGTCGCCGGGGATCAGTCCGCCCTTTTCGTCCACGAATGCGACACGGTCGCCATCGCCGTCAAAGGCCACGCCGATGTCGCACTTCTTTTCGGTGACGGCCTTCTGCAGATCGACCATGTTCTCCGCCTTCAGCGGATTGGCTTCGTGATTGGGGAAGCGGCCGTCGGGTTTGAAAAAGAGCGGCACGACTTTCAGCGGCAGGCCTTTGAGCAGTTCGGGCAGGATGTCGCCCATCACACCGTTGCCTGTATCGATAGCGATCTTCAGCGGCTTCTTCAGGTCGGCGAATTTAAGGCAATGCTTGATGTAACCGGCCCGCATGTTCTTCACGACCGTCTTGCCGCGCCTGGAACTCAGCGTGGGCGCATCCTTTTTGTAGAGGGCTTCGATGTCGCTGATGCCCGAATCGTAGCTCATCGGCAGCGCGCCGCCGCGGGTCAGCTTGAAGCCATTGTACTGCGCGGGATTGTGGGAGGCGGTCACCTGCACGGCACCCTGCAGTGCTTTCCCCAGCGTGCCCGTGGCGAAGTAGGTCATCGGCGTCGGGTTCATGCCGAGGTCGATGCAGTCGCAGCCGGCGGCGTTGATGCCGGCCATCAACGCGGCGGCCATGTCCGGCGAGTGAATGCGCGCGTCACGGCCGACGGCGAGCGTCTTGCCTTTCAGGTATGCGGCCGTCGCCTTGCCGATCCGGTAGGCGTCGCCTGTCGTGAGTTGCTCGGGAACGGTACCACGAATGTCGTACGACTTGAAAATACCTGCCATGACTTCAGATCCCCCCTCTTTCTATCTGCGCTCTGCTAATTCCCCACTAATTACTGCGTTCCTTGTACGAGTGTGGCTCTCTTGTGACGGGTGACGAGTGGCGGGTGACGGTGTCTTCGATGCTTGCGGCCCGTCACTCGCCACTCGCCACTCGTCACATTTGCCGTCGCGCCCCTCTGCGCGTACACTCACTTGAGTCAGTAAACGCTACGAGCAATGCCAAATAAACGCAACTTAAAGAGGACGTTCTCGTGCCCGGCATCCAAACGCTTCAGATCACCTCCGACGACAACTACCAGGAGAATTGCTACGTGCTGTGGCTGGACGGCCGCAGCGACGCGGTCGTGTTCGATCCGGGCGACGCGGTCCCCTCGATTCGCGCGGCGCTCACTGAGAACAAGCTGACGATTGCAGCCTTTCTGCAGACGCACTGTCACTTCGACCACATCGCCGGACTCGGCCCGTTGAAAGAGCTTTTTCCCGCGGCGCCGATATACGTCCCCGAGCAGGAAGAATCCTGGCTCTCGCGTCCAACGCTGAATCTCAGCTACTTCTGCGGAGGAGCGATTACGGCGCCGCCAGCAGACCATCTCGTGAAAGAGGAGGATCGCGTCGAAGTGGCCGGAATGAGCTTCCGCGCGATTCACGTTCCCGGGCATTCGCCGGGTTCGATGGTCTACTATGTCGAAAGTCCCGGAACGCCGCACGCGGTCGCCGGCGATACGCTCATGCGCAGCAGCATCGGCCGCGGCGATCTTCCCGGCGGCGAAGGCGAGGAGGTTCTGGTCGAAAACATCCGTACGAAACTGTTCGTGCTGCCGGACGCAACGATTGTTCACCCAGGTCACGGCAACGAAACGACCATTGGGCGTGAGAAAGTGTCTAACCCGTTCTGCGATTAATGTGGAGCAAGCTTCAGCTTGCGCCTAATTGTGTTGAGTCGTCTCCCATCCTGATTCGTGTATGCGCGCCTATAAGAATTCAAATCCATTAATAACTCGTATACGACTTTTCAAGTTCGGGCCACCACTCGATAAGAGATACGCCTGTGCTTGGTTCCTTCCCGTGGGCCTCGTATGCATGAAGACGAAGCCGCTCAAATTCATTGTAGAATTCGATATTTCCGCCCCAACCACCGAACTCCATGTTTTTTGCAGCCCAGATTTGCGAAGTAACTTCGTACTCCTGTTCATTGGGAGTTTCCGGAATGCATTTCGCCATGCGTTGACGCCAGCCAGCGACGCTCCTGACGGCGGCGTGCGCATTGTACTCCCGGCGGAAAAGCTCCCGATGCTTGCGCCACCACGATTCGGCATCATTACCGGCTGGATAATCTAAAATTAACAGGCCCGTCAGTAACAGTCCCTGATGCACACGCATGAAATTTCGCTCATCGGTGAGGCATTTAAGTACCTGTGTTTGTGCCTCTTGCGATGGGAGCTTAGCCAGTACTGAGGAAAGCCAGTCTTTGTATGCCAATGAGCAAATATCCACGCGCTCGTTTCCATCGCGCCAACTTCCCAATCCAAACAATAGTGAGCGTATGGATGCGTGCTTCCAACGAGGCGGTCGCGGGCCAAGGCGGGCTTCAATCAATGCTGTATTAAAACCGGGCTTACCGAACAGCATGCCTGGGAAAATCTCGACGCCGTGACGGCCACCGCTTAGATCTTGATAGTTGCTGCTTTCCGCAGGCACAAAGCACAAAAAATAAAAAATACCCAATCCGATGTAGAACAATCGGCGTCCGCATCGGCTTTGGGAGAAGCCTGCAATCATCGTTATGATCACGGGAACGGTGAGTCCAATGGCCGCTGGCATATTTTGCGGAGTGCCGTAGACGAGACCGATTAGTACGGTCATTAACGCACAAAATAGCAGACCGAGTAAGACACGGGCGAGTGGCGAAAGTGGGTCTCGTTCGGATGGCGAAGACATAAAACTCTCGAGACTGAGTGCTTAGTGTAGTTTACGATATTTCGCGAGATTTAGTTCACTCGCGAATTGAAAATTCGCGTTACATAGGGTTGCCATTCCTGACGCCTTGGCGTTTAACTTCAGTTCCCAGTCGTGTCCATCGGCCCCGTAAATCCGGGGCCGCCCGCGCCCACATAACCGAAGCTTGCGCCCGAGCTTTCGGGGCTTACCCAGAACGAATACAGCGCGCCAGCACGGAGCGTAAACTTGAAGCGGACAGGTTTTCCAGAAAAGTCCGCGAGGTCGGCGCGGCCGGCCCACTTCACGGGCAGCTTCGTGGCGTTTCCTTTTAGCGGCTCCGACGAGGCCAGCACGGCGCCTTTTTCATCAACCACCTCGACGCGCAATTCTCCCTGCGCCGCATCGAGATTCACAAACAGGTGTTTGCCTTTAAACGTGAGCGGCCGCGTCGTCAGCGTGCCCGCTGTCTCACCGGCCTCCATGGAAGCGAAACCGTCACGGCGCAGCGTCGCCAGGCCCGTAACGCGGCGGCCTTCTGCATTCGTGCCTTTTGCGCCTCCGCGTCCGCTGACATAAAAGTAAAGCTGCTCGCCAACCACGAGGCATCCGCCGCCGACGGACTGGACGTTGGCATAGTTCCAGTCGCCAAAGTTCTCCGAAATCGGGCAGAAGGGCTGCCTGTCAGGTCGATGCCAGCTCCAGCCATCCCGGCTGAATCCCACTAACACTTCGTTGGGCTTCTGACGATCTTTCTGCTGGCCTCGCCAGATCGTGAACAGCCCAAGCAGAACGCTTTCGTAGGCCGTGGCATCGAGATTGTAGAGCTGACACGGAGTTTTGTAGCTCTCGCGCTGCGGGTCGGCCGAGTCCGCTCCGCACCACAACGGCGCTTCGCTTCCAGCCGACCATAGCGGACCGGTTTCGGGGTCTTTCACCTCCCAGTAACGGCGCAGGCGCGGCTGGCCCCAGCCCTGGCGCAGGCTATAAACCCACACATTGCGAAACGGGTTGAAGTAAACCGTCGAGCGGTCGCCGCATGAGCCGGTCAGCAGCGGCTTCTCCGTCCAGTGAATGCCGTCCGGTGAAAAAAACGTCGCAAGGCCCCATGTCCTCGGGACAGTGCTGCCGCCCGGGCATGAGCGGAACATTTTGAACCGTTTCTGCGGATCCTTGGCTTGATGGTCGAGCCAGATCGTCGACGAGTCACGCTTGCCGGTCTGAACAATATTCGTGCCGGGCTTCACGTCCAGGTTTGGTTTGTCCCACGTGATCCCATCGGCCGATGTTGCGTAGCACGTCGTCCACTCCTGGCCGGCCATGTACCACATCTTGAACAGCTTGTCGGCCGGGTCGTACCAGGCGCCGTCGCTGAAGGCCATTGCCATGCCGCTGCCGTCGCGCATCTGTTCCCAGGGCTTGTCGGGCACCAGCACCGGGGTTTTGGGATGATACGTCGCGCGATGGTACTTGCGCTGCAGCGTTGTTTCAGCGATTAAAAAATCATCGACAAACAGCTGGCGGCCGACATCGATGGGAATGAGCTCAGGCGGCTTGACAAGATACGCAGGCAGCTCGGGCGTCTGTGGAACTTTCCAATCTGTGGGAGGAAATTTCGCGGGCAGGCGGATGCCATTATAGAGCAACTCCCCGCGATCCTCAGCCGCACAGTTCAGCACAAAGAAGAGGAGCACTACGGCCACACCCGTCATCGCAGGCATCCGTTCGTCGTTCGTCATCATGATACCTCAGGATTAATCGCTCCTTATAAGTACCTACTG
>Ga0196964_10001195_pt1 | contig 13426 bp, 16 predicted proteins | sample S1_10metaG_FD_148615 | JGI IMG/M metagenome (GOLD analysis project Ga0196964, IMG submission 148615) | Soil microbial communities from Anza Borrego desert, Southern California, United States - S1_10 | ecosystem: Environmental > Terrestrial > Soil > Desert | place: USA: California | collected...
GGGGCCGTGGCGGAGCCGGGCTCTGCCTCGGAATCCCAGCGCGAGATTAAATAATCGAAGATTTCTTGAACCTGTTCCTTGACGGTGGCCAAGGCGGACGCACCATCTACGATCTTCTGGAACAATACCAAATCTGCAAGGTACGTCGTGGTGAGGGCGGATCCGGGGTTTGCGTAATCAGATCGGAACTTCCACGGTTGACGGAAAACCAAATCATCAAGCCAGGACAGCACACCCTTTGCGCGGTAAATCACCCGTTCTCCTGTGGCCTCGCCAACGCGCCTGGGATCCAGCATCCGTCCGACAAACCATTGCACGTCGTCACGATAGATCGTGATCTCGTCGTTGAACTCGAACGTGGCCTCCTCGTCGAAGTCCAAGCCATCCTCGACGAATGTCACTTCATCGGGCGCCATGTTGCGGGTGCGCCGGTGCGGTTCACTCAACCCCCATTGCGCGAAGGTTTGGGTGGTGGCGCCGTGTTTTAAAGTCCAGGTCATCGGCGGGTCCCAAGCGAACGCAACTGCGCCTGGATATTTCGAATATCGGCGTTTATGCCAGCTATGATTTCCGTGAAGCCCGTTACGGTTGCCTCTTGTCGGAGTTGCAACGCCTGACGTAACTGGAAGATCAAATCTTCGCGCGTTCGCGCTGCCGACAAAGCCCCGCGGAGTTCGGCTATCTCTCGATCGCTTTGAGGCTGTGATACCTCAGCAAGTTCGCCACGCGTTTCGATTCCTTCTCGTTGTTGGTCAAATCCAAACCGTACACGGCGCGCGTCTCGACGAAGTCGCGCTTCCGATATATCGTGCTGCAAATCCGGGACCTGCTCGTCGATCACTTCTGCAAGTTGTGTCAACTGTCGGATCGTTTCGGATAACCTTGCGCTAACCTCCGCAGCACGCTGTTCATCAATCGGACCGGCGGCCGTTGCAACCCCGCGCAAACGATCTGCTTCTGCGCGGGTGGCAGCAGCATTACGTTGTAAGGCCGCTCGTTGCGCTGGAGTAATCGACGGGATAATTCCGCCCTGTCCACCCGAAGCCAATGACACCGCGAAGGCAGCCTCGCTGGGTGCTGAGCGTAGCGCGCGTTCTGCGGCATTCGCGCGGTTCTCCGCATCAGCAGCAGCGGCGGCGGCTTGACGGGCTGCGGTGATACGTCGCTCCTCGACCTCGAGCGATGCCCGTTGCGATGCCAAGAGTGCCTGTTGTGATCCAATCTGATTGATTCGTCGCTCGGATGCTGAGATGGTCTCCGAATCTTCGGATTGTTCCCGGGCAAATTGAGCGGCATCGGCCCGCCGACGGGCTGTGGCACGTGCCATGATACCTTGGCGCTCTGACATCCGCCCGGTCCGCACCGCCTCATCGATTTGCGCCAGTTGAAGCTGCAGCTGAGAATCCGCTAACTCATCTTGCGTTCGGCGCAATTGCTCAGAGGCTTGGCGCTGGCGTTGCAAGGCTTGAGCCGCACGATTTGATGCCTGCTCGATTGAGTTGAACTCTCGAACGGCATGCGCCGCTGATTGGCGCGCCTCCTGGAGCATACGCGCTGCGTCGGCGACCCGGTTATTGAAATTAACCATTGGCGGAACGCTCCCACCAAGAACCTGAACGAGTTTTTCCGCCCCTTTCGTCGCAAACTCAAAGAATCCTTGGACCAGCGGAGAGCGCGCAGTGAATCCACCTAATACCCCGAGCAGGTCGAACGAGGCATTTTTAAGGTTCTCAAATTGCCCCGACAAAGTTTGCGATCTGGAGCGCAATTGATTGGCTCCCTTGTCGGCCGCCTGCTGCAGAGCCGAATCCAGTTTTTGGGCCAGTGTGGCGGCTTCCGGAACAACAATCCCCCACTCGCGCAGATTTTCGAAGTTCCCCTGCATCGCCTTTTGCATGGCAAGGCTCGCACGTGGGACATTGCCATTCATGATCCCAGCCAAATCCTCAATCCCTTTAGAAAGCTTTTCTATGTTCGACGAATTCGCCCCGGCTTGGGTCAGGTCTGTCAACGCCTCAATCCAAACCTGTTTCGGCATGGCCGTGGCGCTGGCAAATTCCTGGGCCAACGCGTGAACCTTTTGTCGATAATCCTCCACTAGTTGACCGCGCGTCGCCAAAGCGGCGTCGAGGGCGGCGCTCGCCCGTTGCGCCGATGCGTATTCACGGAGCCCCTTGGCTGCAGCGGCAGCGGCTCCGCCGGCCGCCGTCAGAATTCCGGCGGTGGAGGCTCTGAGATTCGAAAACAGATCGCCGATTGTCGTTCCACCATCATCTGCAGATGCGAATCCGGCATCGCGTTGCGCCTGACTCTGCTGGCGCCGCGCCTGTGTGTCTTCAAGAAACCGCCGCCGACGATCCGCCGCTCGCTGCCGCTCCGCATCCTCGGCTGCCATCGTGCGCTCCGTGCGCAACCCCGCCTGGCGTTCCTCTTCACGAAGTTGCGCCTGGCTTTTTTGACCCCTGAAATATGTGCTGGCGAGAGTTGCCGACGGGTTGACCGGCCCGACGCCCAATGCCCGTTTCAGTTCCTCCTGTGCGAGCCGCGCCTCTTTGGCCAACTGCTTTTGAGCTTCGGCAAGTTCATGAGTTGTCTTGAGGGTTCTTTGTGTAGACTGGTCAACCTTCCCAAGCGATGACGTTGCTTCGCCAATCGCTTTGAGATCAGCCGATGCGACTAACCTTAGCTCGATTTTTTCGTTGGAAGTCGCCATCAGTAAAGCCGCACATATCCAATCCTGGTGCGTGCGCTGTTGACCGTCCCCCTCGCAGCGGTGTTGTTATGGGCGTAGAGAGCCACGACATCAGAGGCCGCGAGGGTGGCGGTGCAAATCAGTTTCATGCTCCCGAATTCCGATGCGCCGAGATTCGTTATTTTCTGGTCGTTCGCCGTCAGGTCTGATCCGGCTGTGGTGTTGCGCAACTTCGCTTGGTATGTATCCGCCCCGGTGCCCCCCGCTTCGATCCCGACATCCGCCCAGATGAAATACGTGCCGGCGGTTGGGGCCGTGAACGTCGGGTCCGTTGTGCCGAAATCCACCGCGGCGGTCGAACTCGTGAGCGTGTAATCCGTGCCGGCGCAAATTGTGGTTGATGTTCGATTGTGCAGGAAAAACGTCCCGCCCGATCCTTCGGAGCTTCCGCTGGTACGATATTTAAACGCGCCGCTGCTGCTGTACAGCACTCCGCCCGTGCTTGGATCCCCGCTCGGACTCGTGCCGTCCACCGCGTAAAACCCCGAGGCTAACCCACTCGCCAGCGCATTTGAAAGCGATCCCGACGTGACCACCCCCAAAAAGAATGCGTTTTCTTCCGCCTCCAGAATCCCTCCCTGGATGAAAGCCCCATTCGCGGCGTTCAGCAGCGCGCTGATGTCGATGGACTGCGCCACCCCGGCCACCTTCGGGATTCGTATTGGCTGACTGGCGATGCTGCCGGCATCGGTGAGAAACTGAATCGCAAACGCGTCATCGTCCGCCAACAGCTTCGTCACCTTGTCGTCGGCTGTCCCACCGCTGTCAGAAAACGTCATTGCCGCCGGGCTGGCGGTGATATAAGCAGCGCTCAGACCGGCAATTGAGTTTGTGGAAACCCCATTCGTCCAGAGCCCACCATCGATCCCGATACCGGTGGCGTACGGCAACAGCTTCGTATAAAGGCTAATGCTCGTGGGAGTCGCCCCGGCACGATCGATGATGTAAACGTCGTTTTGTGTCGCGCCATCATCTGAGGCAAAGATGAGCTTCCACTGATCCCCGTACGTGCTGATGTAGCTGCTCTTTTCGTTCGACGTGCCGCCGACGGTGAAGAAGTTCAACGCCGGGATCGCGTTCGAGATATAGATCGGACCGTAGGATTTGAGGCTGTCGATGTAGGCGGTCGTGAAGTGTGCGACTGAATTCGTCACCACCACGTTGGACAGGCTGCCGTTATTGAACCTCGCCGACGCGCTGCTGAACGTCACCGCCCCGGAGAACGTGTGACCCGCGCTTATGGTCTGCGCCACAGAGGCATTCACATAGTTGGACAACGCTGCGACATTTGCCGCGAATGCGCTGCTGGCATAGTTGAAGGCCAGGATCAGGTCGTTTGCATCGTTGGTTCTGGTCGCCGTTCTTTCGGTCGCGAACGGCAGCGCAAGCGGTCGTTGCGTCAGCGTCGTCGTCGTCACTGTCACCGTCCCCCAAGTCCCGCTGACAGACGCTGTGACGGTCAAATCCACATCCGCAATCACATGCACATTCGTCGTGTTGATCTGCTGAATCGCGGTGTTGCTGAAAGGATACGCCGCGAGATGCGCCACGAAGTTGTTAGCTGTCTCCGCCGCTGATGCGCCGATCAGGATTTGCGTCGCGCTGCTCGTCACCGTTGTTTTGAACGTGCGGGTGTTGCCTCGGAAAGTCAGCGCATCGTTGTTGTTCGGCACGCCGGTGAATACGAACTTCGCCCGGCCTTCCGTCGAGGCCGCGCCTTGCACGGTGATCGAAAACGCCAACAGCAACAGGGCGATAGCAAAAAGTTTCTTCATAGAATCAGGTCAGTTCGTTCACTTGGTCGATGCGTGTCCCGTCGGCATCAATCCCGACGATGCGCTCGTAATTGCCGTTCACGTAGCGATCAAACTTCTTTGGCAGGCGGTTGGAGTTCTCGATCGCCGAATACAGTTCATCGATCGTCGGATAAAGCGGGTAGCGCAGGAGCGCTGTCACGGCCGCTCCGGCAGTGCCTTTGAGTGTTACGCTCGAGCCCTGCGCGGTGAAGACCTGGCTCGTAGTGTAGGTGTCTGTTCCGTTGACGATTGACGTGTCGTTCGCCCCGCCGTCCGTCCACTCGTACCGCTTGTCGATCTGGACTGCCACGGCGTAATTTCCGGAACCGTCGTACACCGCTCCTCCGGGGATCAGGTTCGCCCCTTGGTTCGGGCCGGCCGCCACCGTCGAAACGCCGCTTTCAAAAATCCTCAACGTGGTCCCGCCAAGTGGTTTTCTGTTGCCAGAGCCGTCGATACCATGAACGAACACCCAGAACGTTTTGCTCGTGTTGACCGACGCGGCGCCCAAGTCCAACGCCATGTCGGACTCGCTGAAATTCGCCTTGCAATGGTAGCCCGCCTGGGAGTTCCAGTTTTCGACGGTCAGCGCATCGTTGAAGTCGGTGCAAATGGCGGTCGCAACCGCCGGTCGGCTCTTATACTCGTTGTCGTGGATTTCAACCGTGACTGCAGTGAATCCCGAGAAGTCCATCAATTCAGTGTCACTGATGAAAAACGCCATCTGCATTTCCAGAGCGAAACCCTTCCACGCTTCGGGCGTTTCGTTGGTCAGTTTGTCAACCCACGTCTCGCGCGGCTTCGCCACGTTGATCTGCCCGCGAATTCTTCCAGGGGTGTAACTCATGCGGACACTCCTTGCATGGAGAGCGCTCCATCGAGCGTCGTCACGGTGGACTTCTCAATTTGCAGGCGCGGGCTCCACGACAGGATTTCGGGCGACACCTTCCAGTCGGGGCAGGAAAGCAAAGGGAAGTCCGCGTGATTAAACGCCGCCATCACAAGTTCCGAACAGAACCACCTGTCCCTGTCTTCCGGCGCCTGTGCGCGCCGACTGATAAAACGAGCGACAGATCGATAATCGTAGCCCTTGCCGCACTGTTGCTTGAGCCACATCAGGATTTCCGAGTTCTGGCCGCGCGTCAGGCCAGGCACTCGGTAGATGTCCACCGGTGTGTACGGGGTGTGAACCATTCCGATGTGGGCGTTGAAGCGCACGCCGCCTAGATGCCATGCCTCGATCACATGACCTTCTTCGGTGAGGACCCCGACATGGGAATATTCCCCGCGGGTCTGCAGTCGGATCAGCCGCGAGACAAGGCTGGACCCCTTGTAAAACGCGAGGCGTATCATCGCGGGCCCTCCCGCGTGAAAAGTTGGGTGTCGCTAATCTTGCTCCGGACGAACTGAATTGATTGATCCAGGAATGCGATGATCGGTGTTCCGCCGGCGATGATCATCCCGACGCAAAGGCGGGCCCACTCAAACCGTGTCCACTTGGCGAATTCCTCGGCTGTTACGTCGTCAGTCCCAGCGATAAAGGCTCCACCCATCGCCACAATCGCGTAGATCGTTGCTTTCGCTACGGCTGGTAGCCACAACCAAAACGAAATGGCGAATTGGGCCACAGTTAATTTTTGGGAATTGGAACCGGCGCCGCCGCTTTGGCGGTCGCCTGCGCCGCTTGTAATCCCATCAGGAAAGTTTCAACGGCGGCTCTGCTGGTCGCGCTGATAATTTGCGCCGTACCAGCCGCGCTCTCCTTGATCACTTCCGGATTCATCGATGTCCGGTATGTGCCGATCTGAATCTGGAAGAACTTCATCCCGTTGGTTTCGCCGCGGGTGATGATCGTGTTTGAAAGCTCGGAATCCTTCGGGCTGATGATCTCAACGTCTCCAGTTTTTGGGTTCCATTTGAAACTGGCCTTTGGTACGGCCTGCGCCGTCGTGCATCCGGTGAGGATAGCGCACAGGACGATCCCGCAGAGCATGGCCAAGAAGGCAGAGAGCCTACGAATGTGGTGCATTATTTGCCTTCCTGTTTGCTTTCGGCCTTTGCCGGCGGTTGGGGCGCGGCCGGAGCCACACTGAAATCAGCGAAGTATTCCTTGCCGTGTTCGAACTGCGCCGCTGTGTCGGCGGTGGCGTTGATGGTGATGGCTTCCCCGGTCTCGGACGCCAAGCGGACCTGCTTTCCTCCCGCCGGATTCCCGGAGACGATCGGCGCGATGCCGGCGACTTTGAATCGTGTTTTTTCGTTTTTCATAGGATTTCGAGATTCAGTTTCCAAAGCCGGGTGATCCGGTAAAGGTTCGCTGGCGGCGGTCCATCGCCTCTACCGTTGCTTGCACGCCTTTCAATCGCTCCTCCACGCGCGCTACGATTTCTTTAACCTCGTTGGACCTCGCCCGGTCATCATCCGCTTGCTTCTTTACCTCTTTAATTTCCGCCTGAAATTTCAGGTCTGACTCGCGTGTTGCCCTTTCGTTCTGGTCCATTCGATACGGCAACAGCAACGCCCCCTGGACGGCCCCACCAACCGCGATACACAAAGCGACGACAGAGAATAAGCGATCAGAGCTTTTCATCTGATAGGCGTTGTGCCGCATCCGATGAAGACGGGTCAAATGAAGTTGCCTGCCGGGGTGTTCACCCCTTGCGGTTTACAAACAACGCGGGCTTTTGTAATTTCCAGGAGATAAAGCGTGACCCACGATCGAATCATTATGAAAGAACTGTTTGAAGTGTTCATCGTTCCGAATGCTGGTGACATTCTCATGTTTGGGCTTTATCCAGCATTTTTTGTGGCGTTCTGCGCGTCCCTGATGATCGTCAGGGACAAGGACCGGATTTTCCGCTTGGCTAACCCTTCAGCTAATTCGGTTGATCGGCCGTGGGGCTTTACCGATTACTTCCACATGGCCGCGTTGCCGACCTTTCTGGCGGCGTCAATTTTCGCAACGTGGGCGCACAGCGTATGAAATGGGTCGCGCTCTTTTTCTTCGCCGTGCTGTTGATGGCGCTCTACGTGATGTCTCGTCGGCATTTCCGCCGCGACATCCGCCGCTCGCTCGCTGACGAGCAGGAGCTTCGCGACACTCTTGCCAGGCAGAAGAGTCACCTCGACTGATCAAACTGTCTTTCGCGGCCGTTTGAAGCCGACGGAGTATCTGCCTCCCGACGCCGCACGCGTCGTACAAAGCTAGTGAAAAAGTCTCAAATGACCCTCTTTTAGGGTCAAACCTCTGCGCGGACTCACTTTTCGCCCCTGAAATCAAGCCAGGGGCGGCGAAAGTTAGGTTTGCTCCGATTCGCGAGCACGCTTTTCAGCGTCCATTGCAACGTATGAAAATTAACGGCCAGAGATTTTCAAGTAAGCATCAATCTGCTTCTTGATCTCGTATTGCTGCATATCGTAGTCGCGCGGCCATTTCTTGGCTGCGTCTGAAGCGATTTGATTGTAAACCGTGGCGGGGACGCCGGAACGCATGCTCTGGCCCTGCCGCGGCGCCACGGGAGTTTGATTCGGAGCAGACTGAGCAGCCAGTTGGATTTCAATAAGCGCTTGCTGAAACTGCAAATGGGAGAGCGCGTTTGTCGTGAGGATCGCGTTCACAGCGTGGACCTGATTCGACTGCATCTTGTCCAGGGAATCGATTATCCCAGAAATCCCATCACGGATTACCGTCACCTCCTTTTGGATCGAATCTGTCTTTGACTCCAGTTTGGAGACGCGTGATTCAAGCTCTTTACTTGAGCATCCTGCTAAGAGTGCAACCAGCGCCAAAAGCTGTAGGGCTTTCATCGGTTTGGCTGAATAAGAGCACCATGTTTTACAAATCGCAAGCCGTTTTATAGTGGACATTAACTCGCGGACCAGCCACAAATGCCAACGTTGTGAGTCCGCTTTTGGTTTATGGCGCCGGAGGTCATGGGGCTGCGATTATCGCTGCCGCCAAAGCGTGCGGGGTTACAGTGGACGCGTGCTTAGACGATAATCCCGGATCTGACAACCTGCTTGGCGTCGAGATCAAAAGCACGGTCGGTTTCAAATTCCCAAGCAAATTCTCCTTTATTGTCGCTATAGGAGACTGCACGGTCCGAAAATCCAAGTTTGAAAACCTCATTGCAATCGGCGGAGAACCAACAACCCTGATTCATCCAAGGGCCTTCGTGGATGACGAGGCAACGATTGGACGGGGCTCCGTAGTGTTAGCAATGGCATCGGTAGACCCGCGGGTTGTGATCGGACAAAATGTGATCGTCAATATTGGAGCAATTATTGGCCACGACTGCCTTGTAGAATCTCACGCGCATATATCCGGAAATGTCGGCCTGAGTGGGGGAAGTCATGTTGGAGAAGGAGCCTGGGTCGGAATTAACTCTTGTACCATCCAACACGTAAGAGTAGGCGAATGGAGCTACATCGGCGCCGGATCAGTAATTGTAAGGGATATACCACCGCGCATGCTGGCTTTTGGAAACCCAGCGCACAAAAACATGCGCCCAATCTCAATGACCCTTCACGGCTCAACCACGTAGTAAGCCGCGATATCCGTCTCCGCCGTCCCGAAGCACTCGAGTTGAAGGGTCGCGGTTTTATTGGCCGCAATGTTGGCTGGACCGGCGGCGGCGCCAACAAACTTCCAAGATGGCCACGTTAACGCCCGGGTGCTACCGTCGGCTACGATTCGAACTTTCGCCCGGGCTCCCTGGTATCGCTGGCTCGTCGCGAACGTCGTGTCACCGCTCAGGGTGATCGTAAAGCTGTCGCTCTGCGCGAAGTTCACCGTCGGCGTCGTTCCGGTGAGAGTGCGCGCGACAAAGTAGGGTCCCTTCTTGAGAGCCACGTTGCCAACAATCCGAGCAAAGATTTCCGAGTAAGTCGCTTCGCCTGGAAAATTCGCGGTTCCCCGATCGAACCAGCAATCCTCGGCGACAACTATTCCGGAGTTCAACTGCCCGATAAAATTGGTCAGCGTGTTGTTGAAACGGACCTGCGTTACGGTCGCGTGCGCCACGTCATCGAGTCCGACAAGAGTGCCAGTGTAATTCGTGCCACTGTAGTCGCTCGCCAGGCTGGCGCCATTCATTAAGACGTTTCCAGCCCCGTTCACATAGATCGCGAAGTTCGCCTGGTTTGCCTCCATGTAGAAGTCGCGAAACGTCACACCGCCGCGCGAGACGACTGTGATTATGTTCGAAGCAGTGACGCCGTTTCTTCCGGAATTCTCAACGGTATCCCCGTTGAACATAATGTGGCCCATGTTTGTCTGCCCGTGAAACCAGTACGCAGCGTCGTTGTCGTTCAGTTTGTTGCGGATCATATGCAACGAGAGAACGGTGTTCGTCACTACAATGGCGTGGGCCGGCCAAAGACCATTCCCGCCGTTGTTTGTGCTGTTGTCGTTTGAGAGGAAAAAGTTGTCGGAGATTTCGCTATAAAGATCGCCCTGTGCAAATGCTCCACCATCGACATGAATTCCGCCGCCGTTGAAAAGAGTAAATTGGTTTCTCCTGATAGCAAACCGATCACAATCTGGCGCAATTTTTATCCCGAATAAATTCGTAAACGAGTTTGTTGCTGATGTTCTCGTGCTGACAAATATTACATTGGAAATTTCCACATCGGCTGAATTTTGAGATACTTCAAACAGGGCTACGTTCGAATTCGTTGGCGCGAAGTTGATCTGCGGGCGTCCGATGCCGCGAATGACCCATCGGTTACTGACCGCCAGAGGTGCATCAACTCTGTAGACGCCTTCGGTAATCAACTTTGGTGTGCCCATGTTCGCCGGTGTCGAATAGAGGAAGGCTCGAAACAACTTTGTATCGCTACCGCTCGGATTATTTGGTGACGGTCCCCACCAGTCAGCATATATCTGCGTGGTCCTAGTAATCGGTTCACCCGCGCCAAGAGTATTAAAAATCACCCCTTTCCCCTCAACCCAATGGGTCGTGTCAATGACTTTTACCAGCGGCGCATCGAAGTAACCACGGACAGTCATTGTGATGTTCGTTGCGCATCGGATCAGCGCGCCGGCCTCCACAACCAGCCGATTCGTTTGGCTCACCACCAAATCCGTCCCGAAGTCCCAAATGCCCTGCGGCAGAATAACGTCAGCCGAGTACGCCAGAGCATTCGTTAAAGCCGTGGTGTCGTTGCCGGAGCCCGGCACAGCGCCGAACCACGTAATTTTCGCCGGCCCTGGATCAATCCGGTCAAGTGAATGGGTCCCACCACCGAGCAGGCACTTGATGCGCGTTCCGAGATTGGTGCCCGTCACGGAGTTCGTGACAGCAAACGTCCCGCCGCCGCCGTCTCCGGGCGTGTAATACCCGCGGGCGTGAGCGGTTTTGAAAAACCCCGCCGGGTTGTGGTTCGCCGCCATTTCGGCGACGCTGTCGTAACTGGTGATCGAGGTGATGGTCTTGGAAGCCGCAGCAACAAGCATTATCGCAACGGCGGCCAATAACATGCGGACCTTGTTTTTTTCGCAGATTTCTTTCATGGGATCAGAAGCTGAATGGAATCCATCGGCCGGTCACCGGGTTGTCAGTGGGTTTGATAACGCTGAACCCTGTCGGGTCGTCCGCTGCGGAACTCAAAGGATCGTAATAAACGATCCGCGGTTCCCCGGGCTCTGGCGCGGTCAGAAAAACCAACTGGTTGCTGGCATCCGATGCCAGAGCCTTGACGGCCGCCACGTTGGATTTGATCCAAATGCCGGTGGCCACCTTGATGTTGGCACCGTCTAAAACCGTTTTGACCTTGCCGGCAACTGTGGTCGAGGCGTTCGGAATAACCGCCGGGGTAGGGGGCTCCGGAACCTGCGTCAGATCCGATTCGATCAGGTCCGCGATGTCGTACGTGAGATCGTCGGACGGAACCGCGACGATGAACTTGTCGGAATCAAAGCCGTCGATCGTGACTTCGTAATCGCCGCCGGTCAACGCCTGGCTGAAGTCGCCAATGAGATTGCACGTCGTGACGACATCCTTGTAACTGCTAACCAACCCGCCACCGACCAACGCCGGGGCGGATTTGTATTTCCAGCGCAGTTTCGCCCCCGGGCTCGCGGTGGAGATCAGACTTCGTACTGAGCCGGTTACGGTTGTCATGTGGTTATTTCCTCCCCGAGTTCAAGTTCGTACCGGATAAACGTTGAGCAGCCCACGATCCTGCACCCGCCCACTTGCCGGATCACCCCATCGTATTTTTTTTGGATGCGCTTGCCGTCGTATTCCTCGGAAATGGTGATGGTCCCGGTTTTGCTCAATTTGCGCTGATGTTCGACGCTGAACAGAGCCGCAACCGGAATGGATTCATGAACGCGGCAAACCTCAAACGTAATCGCTTGGCTTTCGTTCCCGCGCGAATGCCATACCGGGTTGGCCGCCCGTAACGGCATGACCCGCTGAAGAACTTCGCCGCCGGAGACATCCCAGCCCCGAACGGACTCGCGATTGTCCCGCCCGGCGATGACTGTTCCATCAATTTCAATTCGCATTGCATTAGGCGACGACAAACGGAGCCACCAGCGCCCCGGCAGAGAACTCGCGATTGGAACGCCACACCATCTCCTGCGTGCGGTTGCTGCGCGCGCCGTACGCCAGAGCGGCGCCGGCGTCGGCGAAGTTCATGGAGTTGGCGGTGAAAAGAGTCGAGCCGGCCAAGTCCTTGACGAGAATGTCGGCCGAGCCAGCAACATTGGACGAACCGCGCGCCGCGCCGGTATCCTGCAACGCCAGGGCCGCCAACACATCGTTCTCAGTGACACCGATCGGTTTGCACGTCACCGTAACGTCGAGCTTCACAAACAGGAAATCAACCAACCCGTAGGCATCAACGACCTGCGGTTCGAGCTGCAGATCGAAAGACACCTGGATGCCGTCCATCACATCAATCCCAATGAAGCCAGTTTTGGATCCCCACGTGAGTTTGACACCCTTCGTCAGAATGTCCGACGCGGAGTAACCGGTGAAATCCGTCAGAGTTCCAGACGCCGCGATGGTCCAAACGCTGGCGGCGTTGCTCCACTCAACGTTGTTGACATTGAGCGCACGGAACGTGGAGGGCCCAATCCACGTATTGACCGCTCCGAAATTGATATCGGGAATGCCGGTCAGCACGACGTTGTGGAACGTGATCGGCTTACCGTTCAGCGGTGTGATCACCATCGGCTTGTCCGTAGCGCCAATCCAGCTTTGGCCGATCACAGTCGAGCCGCCCGGGAACAGAACGGTCTTGCCGCCGGCAGAAGCCCACCGGCCGTCCGGTGTGAAGGTGATCTCGATGTTTCGGTCATCGACACGGCTATCGACAGTGCCAAACGCATCGACATCGACGTTGAAAAGTGTTTTTCCGATCCGAACGATGATGTCGCCTTTGCTCATCATGGTGACGGAGTTCCAACTGATTTGGGCGGGTCCGGCGATGCGCGCTGTTCTATCAAATGCCATAAAAGTTCAGGTTTAGGGTCTGGTGTAACTGGCGATTGAACGGAAATAACCTTCGAGGCCCGCCGAAACCTTGATGGTCTGCCCGGAAGAAACAGCTACCGGGACGGTATAGAGAGTTGCGCTGGGGTTGCGCGCGCTCGGCGTGCTGCCATCGAGCGTGTAAAACATAGCGGCGCCAAGCGTGGCACATGTGGCTGTAATAGTTGATGTGCCGGTAAGAACCGGTGTCGCCACCTGTGGGCGATCCAACTGCACACCGCCAGCGGTGATGAGGTTCAGGGTTTTGATCGAATAGGAGTTCCCATCTTCGGTGTGCTCAACGGTGGCGCGATCGGTATAGACCTGCTCGGATAATCCATCGAAGGGATTCAGGTGGATGGCCGCAGACAGCAACTCCGCGCCGTTGGAGGGTT
>Ga0196964_10001197_pt1 | contig 13405 bp, 14 predicted proteins | sample S1_10metaG_FD_148615 | JGI IMG/M metagenome (GOLD analysis project Ga0196964, IMG submission 148615) | Soil microbial communities from Anza Borrego desert, Southern California, United States - S1_10 | ecosystem: Environmental > Terrestrial > Soil > Desert | place: USA: California | collected...
CCACCAAGAGATAATGGCATGGTCCGCCTGCGGCCTCCTCTCACTCGACCCCTTCCCTCCCGTCATTCTCGGGTCTCCGCTGCGCTCCGCCCGAGAACGACGGGAAGTGGGGAGGGGGCGCACCCTCGCCACCAAGAGATCAATGCCCCTCTCCCCTCCTCCTCGATGGAGGAGGGGCCGGGGGTGGTGGTGTGCCCGACGTTGGCCCGTGAGGTCGGGATGGCCCAGGCGCTGCTAGCGCCCCTCCACCCCATATCCGCCGTTGCAGCCGCCACGCGGCGCGACCATCTTGCCGTCTGCACAGTTATGCGGTGCGCCGCCCGCGCGGCCGCATCGCCCTCGACCAGACGACAACCGGAGTGCCCATGCTCGGAGACGCGACCCTCACGCCCCACGGCGGCCCGAACAACGCCGGGGCCGGCGACCTGATCAAGGAGGGTTCGGACGCGACCTTCATCAAGGACGTGGTCGAGGAGAGCCGCAAGCAGCCGGTCATCGTCGACTTCTGGGCCACCTGGTGCGGACCCTGCCGCCAGCTCACCCCGGCGTTGGAGAAGGCGGTCACGGCCGCCGGCGGAGCCGTGAAGCTGGTGAAGATCGACGTCGACAAGAACCCCGCCTACGCCGGCCAGCTCCGCGTCCAGTCGATCCCGACCGTCTACGCCTTCGTCAACGGCCAGCCGGTGGACGGCTTCATGGGCGCTGTGCCCGAGAGCGAGCTAAAGGCCTTCATCGGCCGCCTGACCGGCCCAGCGGGGCCCAGCGAGATCGACGAGCTGCTCGCCATGGCCTCGGAGTCCATGTCGGTCGAGGATCTCGGCGGCGCGGCCCAGGCCTACGCCGCCGTGCTCCAGCGCGAGCCGACGAACCCGAAGGCCATCGCCGGCATGGCCCGGGTCTACATCCACGGCGGCGACTACGACCAGGCGCGCCAGATCATGGGCATGGCCCCGGCAGATGCGAAGGATCCGGAGCTGGAGAGCGTGCGCTCGGCGCTGGAGCTTGCCGACGGCGCGCCGCCGCTCAGCGAGGCGCAAGCCATCCTCGACCGCGTGCGCACTCACCCGGACGACCTCGACGCCCGCTTCGAGCTCGCCAACGCGCTCGCCGCCGCCGGCGACCTGCAGGGCGCGGCCGACCAGCTGCTGGAGATCTGCGAGCGGGACCTGGAGTGGAACGACCAGGCGGCGCGCAAGCAGCTGCTCAAGGTCTTCGAGGCGGCCGGGCCGATGTCGGACGTGGCCAAGAACGGGCGCCGCAGGCTGTCCTCGCTGCTGTTCTCCTGATGGCCCAGGGCTACGCCCGCATTACCGACCTTCCGCAGGTGATCCCGGTATTCCCGCTGGACGGCGCCCTGCTGCTGCCCCGCGGTCAGCTGCCGCTGAACATCTTCGAGCCGCGCTACCTCAACATGATCGACGACGTCATGGCGGGGGACCGGATCATCGGCATGATCCAGACCGCCGGCGGCTCGCGCGCGCGGCCGAAGCTGGCGCCGGTGGGCTGCGCGGGGCGGGTGACGTCCTACGCCGAGACCTCGGACGGCCGCTACCTGATCACCCTGACGGGCGTGATCCGCTTCCATGCCGGGGACGAACTGCCGGGCTCCCTGCCCTATCGGCAGGTGCGCGCCGCCTACGACCACTTCGCCGAGGACCTGGCCGATCCTGAGGAGGACGCCGGACTGGAGCGCGACGCCCTGCTGGCGGCCCTGAAGGCCTACCTCAACCGCCGCCAGCTCGACGTGGACTGGGACACCGCACGCGAGGCGCCGGAGGATGCGCTGGTGAACAGCCTGTCCATGGCCCTGCCGTTCGAGCCGGCGGCCAAGCAGGCCCTGCTCGAGGCGCAGGACCTGCCCGCCCGGGCGCAGGTGCTGACCGCGCTTCTGGCCATCGACGCCGCATCCGATGACGACGACAGCCCGCCGTCCGTGCAATAAGCGCGCGGAGACCGAGCTGACGCATGACCGATACCATCCCGCCGTTCGACGAGACCCCTTTCGACACCACCAACGACGTGGATCCGCGGCTGCTGGAGGTGCTCGTCTGCCCCCTGACCCACGGCCCCCTGGAGTGGGACCGCAAGGCCAACGAACTGGTCAGCAGGAAGGCGAAGCTGGCCTACCCGATCCGCGACGGCGTGCCGATCATGCTGCCGGAAGAAGCCCGTAAACTCTAAGGCTTAGAGCGCCTCGCCCCTGAGCAGCCGGGGCAGGTCCCCCATCGCCCCGCCCGCCTCGGTCATGAAGAACCGCCGCGCCGGCCCGATCCGGTTGACCACGCTCAACCCCGCGCCCCGCACCGTGCGCAGCAGGGGATGGTCGTTCGAGAAGAGCCGCACGAAGAGATCCGTCGAGGCGGCGACCATGGTGTTGTCGAACCGCCGCCAGCGCGCGTAGCGCTCCAAAACCGCTTCGGAACCAATGTCTTCGCCCAGCCGCGCGGCGTCCGCCACGACCTCGGCCAGGGCGGCGACGTCCTTCAGGCCCAGGTTCAGGCCCTGCCCGGCGATGGGGTGGATGGCGTGGGCGGCGTCGCCGATCAGGGCCAGGCGCGGGGCGTACATGGCGTCCGCCAGCCACAGCGACAGCGGGTAGACGAACCGGGGGGCGACGAGCTCGACCTCGCCGAGGAAGTCGCCGAAGCGGCGGCGCAGGTGGGTCAGGAAAGCCTCGTCCGAGGCGCTCTTCAGCGCGCCGGCCAGGCGCTTGGGCTCGGTCCAGACCAGGCTCGCGCGGCTGTCGCAGAGCGGCAGGATGGCGAACGGCCCCCCCGGGAGGAAGTACTCGTGCGCCACGTTGCCGTGGTCCCTGGCCATGCGCACGGTGGAGACCACGCCGCACTGCTCGTAGTCCCAGCCGGCCATGCCGATGCCGGCCTGGTCGCGCAGGCGGCTGCCGCGGCCGTCGGCGGCAACCACCAGGGCGGCTTCGACGACTCGGCCGTCGGCGAGGGTGGCGCGGGCGCAGCCGGGGCCGTTCTCCACGGAGGCAACTGAGGCGCGCGACAGGACGGTGATGTCAGGAGAGGCCTCGACGGCGCGCGACAGGGCCACGCGGGTGTGCCGGTTCTCCATCATCCAGCCCATCGGTTCGCCGTCGGAGCGGCCGGCGATCTCGGCGGCGTCGAAGCGCAGGAACCAGGGCGCGTGCGCGCCGGTGGCCGCACCGGGGGTGCGGCCGTCGGTGACGAGGATGTGGTCGATGCGGCAGGCGTGTTGGCTGAGGTAGTCGCCCAGGCCCAGCGCCCTCCACTGGCGGAAGGTCGACCAAGCGATGGCCGAGGAGCGGCCGTCGAAGGACTCCTCCAGCATGGTGTCGAACGGCAGCGGGTCGACCAGCACGACCTTCAGCCCGGCGTGGGCGAGGGCCAAGGCCGCGGTCGAGCCGACCATGCCAGCCCCGGCGATGACGACGTCAGTGCGCAACAATTCCATGGTTTCTGCTCATGGACCCGGCGCCCGCTCCCTGCAAGTGCGCGACAAGGCGCCCGTGAGCCCGATGGAGCCTGCGCCATGACCGCCGCCCTGCCCCTGACCGACCGCGCCGCCCTGGCGGCGGTGGGACGCAAGCTGCGCCTGATCCTGGTCCTGGCGCTCTGCCTGTCTGCGGCTGTCCTGGCCGGGGCTGCGGTGGTCCAGCTCCTGGGCCACAGCCGCGAGGCGGTGAAGTTCACCTTCGCCCTGCTGGCGCTGATCGGGGTCGGACCGCTGGCCGGAGCGGCGGCCCTGGCGCTGGACCGGCCGCGGCTGGGCCTTGGCCTGTCCATCGGACCGGGCCTGCTGGTCGCGATCCTGCTGCTGACCTCGGGCTAGCGCGACCAGGGACCGCGGCGCTGGGCTTGGCTGGTCAGCGGCACGGCGCTGCGGGAGCGGGGCGCCCGCGCACCGGGCGCAGCGAAGGCCGGCACGGAGGTTCCGGGGGCCGCCGTCGGCGGGGCCGGGCGACGCGCGCCCATCTTCACGCCCAGCTCCATCAGCGCCCGAACCCGGTTCGAGGTGTTCGGGTGGGTCGAGAACAGATTGTCCGCGCCGCGGCCCGACAGCGGGTTCATGATGAACATGTGCGCCGTGGCCGGGTTGCGCTCGGCGTCGATGTTGATCAGGCCCTGGGCGTAGCGCTCAATCTTCTCCAGCGCGCTGGCCAGCGCGTGCGGGTCGTCGGCGATCTCGGCGCCCACGCGGTCGGCCTCGTACTCGCGCGTACGGCTGATCGCCATCTGCACCAGGCCCGCGGCGATCGGCGCCAGCAGGGCCAGGGCGATCGCGCCGATGAACCCGCCGCCGCCTTCCTCGTCGTCGCGGTTGCCGCCGAAGAAGAAGGCGAAGTTGGCGAGCGCCGAGATGGCGCCGGCGATGGTCGCCGTGATCGTCATAGTCAGGGTGTCGCGGTTTTTCACGTGCGCCAGCTCGTGGGCCATGACGCCGCGGATCTCTTCCGGGTTCAGCAGCGACAGCAGACCGGTGGTGGCCGCGACGGCGGCGTGCTGCGGATCGCGGCCGGTGGCGAAGGCGTTCGGCTGGTCGTTATGGATGACGTAGACCTTCGGCCGCGGCAGCTGGGCCTTGTCGGCCAAGGCGTAGACGTCCGAGACGTAGCGGCGGATGAGCGGGTTCGGGTCCGACGGATCGGCCGGCTGGGCGCGGTACATGCGCAGCACGATCTTGTCGGCGTTCCAGTAGCTGATGAAGTTCATCGCCACGGCGAGGCCCAGCGCGATGAGCATGCCGCCCGCGCCGCCGATGAGGTAGCCGACCCCGCCGAAGAGGGCGGTGAGGCCGGCGAGGAGAATGAAGGTCTTGAGGTGGTTCATGGCGTCCAGATATGTGGTTCGGAACCTGTGCTCCCTCAAGGCCCCGCGATGAGCGACGAAGCGCCCCACGACCAAGCCTCGGCCGACGTGCCGAACGCCGCCCCCGGCAAAGCGCTGACCCCGGCCGCCCGGCGTGCGCTGGAGGAGGCCGCCGCCCGCCGCGCGGCCGCGTCGCCGCAGGACCTGCCGCCCGAGGACGGCGGCCCGAAGGGACCCGAGCCGACCCGCTACGGCGACTGGGAACGCAAGGGCCTGGCGGTAGACTTCTAGGCCATGGACGACAACGACAAGATCGTGAGCCTCGACGCCCGCCGGAAGGCGGACGAGGCGCGGCGCAAGGCCGAGGTCGCCGCCCAGGCCAAGGCGGCGCGCAAACCTGCGCCCGCGGGGCGGCCGCTGGTCGTGCGGCCGGGACCTGCGAAGGACCAGCGTGGCGGCGGGACCAAGGCGGCGAAGGTCGGTCAGGCGCTGGGCCGTGCGCTGGCGCTGGTGCTGTGGGGCGCGCTGCTGGCGGTGATCCTGGTGTTCGTGGCCGAGCGGCTGCTCTGAGCCGGTTCCCTGTTCCGCGTGGCGCGGGACGGGGCTCAACTCCTTGTCCGATCAAGGCGCGAACAGGGATCGAGGTGACGGCTAGCAGGGAATTCGCGCGCGTCAGAACAGGGAATTCCGTCACCATAACAGGGAACGGAACAGCGATCGGCCGCGGCGAAGATCGCTGATCCGCCAGACCGGATCCCTGCTCAGTTCCGACCGAAGCCGCCGCCGCCGGGGGTTTCGATGACGAAGACGTCGCCCGGCGCCATCTGGCGCTCGTCGGTGGCCGTGAGGCGCTCGACCTGGCCGTCGGCGCGTTCGACGCGGTTTTCGCCCGGCCTGGCGTCGCCGCCGCCATCGAGACCAAGCGGCGCCGTCGAGCGGTGGTTGGACAGAATGGCGGCGGTCATCGGCTCCAGGAAGCGCACGCGGCGCACCACCCCGTCTCCGCCCTTCCACCGGCCCCCGCCGCCCGACCCCCGCCGGATCGAGAACTGCTCCAGCAGCACCGGGAAGCGCGTCTCCAGCACCTCGGGGTCGGTCAGGCGCGAGTTGGTCATGTGCGTCTGCACCGCGCTGGCGCCGTCGAAGCCCGGCCCGGCGCCCGAGCCGCCGGCGATGGTCTCGTAGTACTGCCGCCGCTCGTCGCCGAAGGTGAAGTTGTTCATCGTGCCCTGCGACCCGGCCAGCGCGCCCAGCGCGCCGTAGAGGGCGTCGACCACCACCTGGCTTGTCTCCACGTTCCCGGCGACCACCGCGGCGGGGAAGCGTGGGTTCAGCATCGAGCCCTCCGGCACGATCAGCTGCAGCGGCTTGAGGCAGCCCTCGTTCAGCGGGATGTCGTCGTCCACCAGGGTGCGGAAGACGTAGAGCGTCGCTGCGCGGGTGATCGACAGCGGCGCGTTGAAGTTGGTGTCGAGTTGGGCGCTCGTGCCGGTGAAGTCGATCACGGCCGAGCGCGCCTGGCGGTCGACGCGGACGGCGACCCTCACTACCGCCCCGCCGTCCGTCTCGCAGGCGAACTCGCCGTCGGTCAGGCGGTCGATGACCCTTCTGACCTGTTCCTCGGCATTGGCCTGGACGTGGGCCATGTAGGCCTCGACGACCGGTCGCGAGAACTCCCGCACCATGTCGGTCAGCGCCTCGGCTCCGCGCGCGCAGGCGGCGGCCTGGGCCTTCAGGTCGGCGATGTTCTGGTCCGGGTTGCGGGCCGGCCAGTCGCCCGAAGCCAGCAGGGCGCGGGTCTCGTCCTCGAGGAAGCGGCCCTCGGCGATGAGCAGGAAGTCGTCGATCAGCACGCCCTCCTCCATAACCGTGCGGCTCGACGGCGGCATGGATCCGGGCGTGATGCCGCCGATGTCGGCGTGGTGCCCGCGGGCGGCGACGAACCAGGCCGGTTCGGCCTCACCGTCGGCGAAGACCGGCATGACGACGGTGATGTCGGGCAGGTGAGTGCCGCCGTTGTAGGGCGCGTTCAGCATGTAGACGTCGCCGGGCCGGAAGCCGCGGCCGTCCCGCGCCGCGCCGCGAGAGCGGATCACCGCGCGGATCGACTCTCCCATGGAGCCCAGGTGGACGGGGATGTGGGGCGCGTTGGCGATCAACCCGCCGGATCGGTCGAACAGGGCGCAGGAGAAGTCGAGCCGCTCCTTGATGTTCACCGAGTAGGCCGTGTTCTGCAGCGCCTGGCCCATCTGTTCGGCCACCGCCATGAAGCGGCTGTTGAACACCTCCAGCAGCACGGGGTCGGCCTCGGTTCCGGCGGCGCGGCGCGAGGGCAGGGGCGTGGTGCGCTCCAGGATCAGGTTGCGCAAGCCGTCGACGCGGGCGGTCCAGCCGGGCTCCACGGCGGTCGTCGCCGAGGCCTCCACGACGATGGCGGGACCCGGCACGCGGTCGCCGGGCCGGAGGGCGTCGCGCTCCCAGACCATGGCGGTCAGGTCCTCGCCCGCCATGCGCACCGCCGCCTCGCCGAGCGGCTCGGGCCGGCATTGATCGACATTGACGGGAGCCGGATCCATCGCGCCGGGCGGCCGGCCAACCACCTCGACCGTCACCGCCTCGACCACCAGCGGCTTGTTTTCGGCGACGAAGCCGAAGCGGCGCTGGTGGGCCTCGTCGAAGGCGGCCTGCACCTCCCCGGGCGCGCCGAGCGGAATCTCCAGCGCGGCGTCGGTCCCGGCGTACTTCACCTGGGCGCGGCGCAGCACCTCCACCGAGGCGACGGGGATCGCCTGGGCCTCCAGAGCCTCGCGGGCCGCAGCCTCCAGCCGGGCGCAGACGCTGGTGAAGTCGAAGCCCGCGTGCAGCGGCTGCTCCACCGTCTCCTCGCGCACCACGCGCAGGTCCGCCAGGCCCATGCCGTAGGCCGACAGCACCCCGGCCAGCGGATGGATCATCACCTTCGAGATGCCGAGCGCGTCGGCCACGAGGCAGGCGTGCTGACCCCCCGCGCCGCCGAAGCAGGCCAGCACGTAGCGGCCGACGTCGTAGCCCCGCTGGATCGAGATCTGCTTGATGGCGCGGGCCATGTTCTCGACCGCGACGGTGACGAAGCCCTCCGCCAGTTCGCCGTGGGAGGGGCGGCGGCCGGTCGCCGGCTCGACCGCCCCGGCCACCTCGTCCAGCCGCGCCGTGACGGCGTCGCGGTCCAGCGGCTGGTCGCCGGTCTCGCCGAACACCTGCGGGAAGTGCTCGGGCCGGATCTTGCCGAGCGCCAGGTTGCAGTCGGTCACCGTCAGCGGGCCGCCGCGGCGGTAGCAGGCGGGACCCGGCACGGCCCCGGCCGAGTGGGGTCCGACCCGGAAGCGCGCGCCGTCGAAGCTGCAGATCGACCCGCCGCCGGCGGCCACGGTGTGGATGTCCATCATCGGCGCGCGCAGGCGAACGCCCGCCACCACCGTCTCCCAGGTGCGCTCGTAGGCGCCGGCGTAGTGGGACACGTCGGTCGAGGTGCCGCCCATGTCGAAGCCGATCACCCGGGCGAACCCGGCCTGCCGGGCCGTCGCGGCCATGCCGACGATGCCGCCCGCGGGGCCGGACAGCACCGCGTCCTTGCCGCGGAACGCCGCCGCGTCGGTCAGGCCGCCGTTGGACTGCATGAACAGCAGGTGCGCGGCCTCGCCCAGTTCGGACGCCACACGGTCGACGTAGCGGCGGAGCACCGGCGACAGGTAGGCGTCGGCCACCGCCGTGTCGCCGCGCCCCACCAGCTTGATCAGGGGCGCGACCTCGTGGCTGACCGAGACCTGGGCGAACCCGGCCGCGCGCGCGATCTCGCCGGCGCGGCGCTCGTGCTCGCGGTGCTTCCAGCCGTGCATCAGCACGATGGCGCAGGCGGTGAAGCCCTCCGCGAGGGCGGCGGCGAGGTCGGCCCGCAGGCGGTCCCCGTCGAGGGGGACCAGCACCTCGCCGGCTGCGGTGACCCGCTCGTCCGCCTCGACGACACGGCCGTACAGCGGCTCGGGCAGGACGATGTGACGGTCGAACAGGCGCGGGCGGCTCTGCCAGCCGATGCGCAGGGCGTCGGCCAGGCCGCGCGTGATCACCAGCACGGTCGGCTCGCCCTTGCGCTCCAGCAGCGCGTTGGTGGCGACGGTGGTGCCCATCTTCACCGCGGCGATGGGAGCGTCCGGCTGGCCGGCGTCGGCGAGGATCCGGCGGATGCCGGCGGTGGCGGCGTCGCGGTAACGGCCAGGGTTCTCGCTGAGCAGCTTTCTGACCGTCAGCGCCCCGTCGGGCGCCCGCGCGACGATGTCGGTGAACGTCCCGCCGCGGTCGATCCAGAATTCCCAGCCGGTCATGGCGGTGTGCTAGCGGAAAGCGCGGGCGGGGGCGAGCGGCCCCACACCTCCCGTCATTCCGGAAGCGGCGAAGCCGCTATCCGGAAGCCAGCACCCGCGACGGCGCCGCTTGGGTTCGCTGTCCGCCTTCACCGAGGGTGAGCTTGCTCGGTTCCGGCTCTCCGCCCCTGCGGGGCTGCGGCCGGAATGACGCAAAGTTTGGGAATGAGCGCTGCTCACCCTCGCCACCAAGAGATCAATGCTTCGCTCCTTCCCTCCTGGGAGGGAAGGAGGGCCCCGCGGACCGGAGCGCGCAGCGCGGAGGTATTCGCGGGAGGAAGCGTGGGCGGCGCGCAGCGCCGGAGGTCCGCTGGCCGATAGCGCGCCTTCGCGCGCTCCCACTCTTCCTCCGCATGGGCCTCCGCTGACGCTCCGGCATGCCGGGAAGTCCTTCCCTCCCAGGAGGGAAGGAGGCGGTCGGTTGGCGAGAGGGGTCGCATCGGCGGCCGGACGCGCTAGAACCCCTCTCATGACCGACGACGCCAAGCCGATCACCTATTCCAGCTACCTCGCGCTCGACGAACTGCTCGAGCTGCAGCGGCCGCTGAGCGACCAGCATGACGAGATGCTGTTCGTGGTCATCCACCAGACCAAGGAGCTGTGGCTCAAGCAGATCATCCACGAGACCCTGCTGGCCATGGACCTGATCGCGTCAGGCGAGGTGGAGCCGGCGCTGAAGTGCCTGGCGCGGGTGTCGCGGATCCAGGCGGTGATGACCCATTCGTGGGACGTGCTGGCGACGCTCACGCCGGCCGACTACCTGGCGTTCCGCGGCTCGCTCGGCACCAGCTCGGGATTCCAGTCGAACCAGTTCCGCAGGCTCGAGTACCTGCTGGGGCTGAAGGACTCCAACTTCCTCAAGTTCCACCGCGAGCGGCCCAAGGCCCTGTCGGAGCTGGAGGAAGCGATCGCGCGGCCGAGCCTCTACGACCTGGCGATCCGCCGGCTGGCGGCGGCGGGGCTGGCGATCCCGGCCCAGGTGCTGGAGCGCGACGTGACGAAGGCCTGGGAGCCGAACCAGGGGGTCGAGGACGCCTGGCTCGAGGTCTATCGCGACACCGCCCGGCACTGGGACCTCTACGCCCTGGCCGAGAAGCTGGTCGATCTCGACGACGCCCTGGTGACCTGGCGGCACAAGCACGTGATCACGGTCGAGCGCATCATCGGCCAGAAGATGGGCACCGGCGGCACCCCCGGCGTCAGCTACCTGCAGAAGACGCTCGAACGCCGGGCCTTCCCGGAGCTGTGGTCGGTCAGGACACGGCTCTGAGCTACTTCGGCGGATAGGGCTCCTGCGGGACCCCGTCGCCGAGCTCGTAGTAGTCGCCCTTGTCGGCGGTGAAGATGTGCTTCTCGATGTGCGTTCCCGTGGGCTTGTCGAAGGTGCCCATGGCGATGGCGAGGCGGGAGCGGCCGGGCACGTCCCACAGCAGGAACGAACCGCAGGTCGAGCAGAAGCCGCGGCGCACCTTCTCCGACGACTGGTACCAGGTCAGCCGGTCCTCACCCGCCAGGGAGACCCGCTCGCGCGGAATGTCGGTCGAGCACCAGAAGTGGCCCGATTGCTTGCGGCACATCGTGCAGTGGCAGGCGTCCGGGGGCGCCAGCTCGCCCTCGACCGTGACGGTGACCGCGCCGCAGAGGCAGGACGCCTTGTGCATGTTGATCAACCCTTCGGGTGGGCCGCGGCGTAGGCGCTGAGCAGGCGCTGGGCGTCGACGGCGGCGTATTTCTGGGTGGTCGAGAGGGAGGCGTGGCCGAGCAGCTCCTGGATCGAGCGCAGGTCGGCGCCGGCGCCCAGGAGGTGCGTGGCGAAGCTGTGGCGCAGGGCGTGGGGGGTGGCGCTGTCGGGCAGGCCCAGCCGCGAGCGCAGGTGCTGCACCGTGGCCTGGACGTGGCGCGGGGACAGGGCGCCGCCCTTCTTGGCGCGGAACAGCGGGCCCTCAGGCGCGAGCGGCCAGGGGCAGAGCTTCAGGTAGGCGTCGACCGCCTTGCGCACGGCGGGGAGCACCGGGACTAGCCGGGTCTTGGAGCCCTTGCCGGTGATGCGCACCGTCTCGCCGAGCGGAGCGTCGGCGCCAGTCAGGGAGAGGCCCTCGGAGATGCGCAGGCCGCAGCCATAGAGCAGGGTCAGGACGGCGCGGTCGCGCGCGGCCTCCCATTCCTCGCGGTCGGGATCGGCGCCGGTTTCCGTCAGCAGCCCCCGCGCCTGGTCCTCGTTCACCGGCCGGGGCACCGACGCCGGCGCGCGTGGGCCGCGGACCAGGGAGACCTGGGCGTTGGGCACGCCGAGCCTGAGGTCGATGAAGCGATGGAAGGCGCGGATGGCCGCCAGCGCCTGGCCGATGGAGCGAGCCGAGAGCGGGCTGTCGCCGCGCCGGCGCAGGGCCAAGTAGGCGCGCAGGTCGGCGGCGGTGACCTTGCCGAGGTCCGAGAGCTGCTGCTCGCCGCCGCGATGACGGTTCAGGAAGGCGAGATAGGCCTCGACGCAGCGGCGGTAGGCCTCCAGCGTCCGGGGCGATGCGCGGCGTTCGTGGGCGAGGTAGGCGATCCACGCCTCCATCGCCTCCACCGCTGTCATGACAGCACCGGCCACCGTTCGGCGGTGCGCTCCACCACCCGGGCCAGGAAGGCGACCAGCTCGGCGCCCATGTCGGGGGTGAAGCCGTCGGGCTCGGGCGAGCCGAAGGCGACCACGGCGTGGCGCACCGGGCTCCAGAGCGCCATGCGCACCACGGCGGCGCTTTTCACCGCTCCGGCCTGGTCGCCGAACAGGGCCTCGTTCACGAACGCCGGGCCGAGGCCGGACAGGCCGTCGTCGCCGAGCAGGAAGTCGACGCCGCCGTCGTCCAGCTTGCGCCAGCCGAACGGCACGGGGTCCGGGCCGTCCATGGCGATGACGGCGCAGACCAGGCCGAAGCGCTGGCGTGCGCCCTCGTCGAGGCGGCGCGCCAGGTCGGCGTGGTTGCGGCTCTCCAGCAGGTCGACCACCACGGCGTGGGTCTGGGCCTGAGCGGTGAAGTTGGCGCGGGCGAGCTGCTCCACCGCCTGGCGGGCGCCGGATTCGCGCTTGGCCCGCTCGGCCAGCTTGCCCAGCGCGGCGCGGCCGAAATCGACCACCTTGTTCGGGGCGGTCGCCACCAGGCTGAGCGTCTCGAGCAGTTCGCGGTCGCCGGTGATCAGGTCCGGGTGAGCGAGCAGGAAGGCGCGCACCTCGGGCCAGTGGAGGGCCGCCTCGCGGTCGTCCGCCGCTCCTTCGTCCGACGCTTTCAGCTCGTGCGTGCTCACAGGATCGATTGCCCGGTCGATGCCCAGTCCGAGAGGAATTGTTGAAGCCCCTTATCGGTTAAGGGGTGCTTGACCAGCTCGCGGAAAGTGGCGGGCGGCAGGGTGGCGCAGTCGGCTCCGGCGAGCGCCGCGGCCTTCACATGCGCCGGGCTGCGCAGGGACGCGGCCAGGATTTCCGTGTCGAAGTCGTAGTTGTCGAAGATGGTGCGGATCTCGATCAGCAGGTCCGAGCCCTCCGCCCCGTGGTCGTCCAGCCGCCCGACGAAGGGGGAGACGTAGGTCGCGCCGGCCTTGGCGGCCATCATCGCCTGGTTGGCCGAGAAGCACAGGGTGACGTTGGTCTGGATGCCCTGGCGGGCGAACTCGGCGGTGGCCTTCAGCCCGTCCCAGGTGAGCGGCACCTTCACCACCACATTGGGAGCGATGGTCGCCAGCTTCTCGCCCTCGCGGATCATGTCGGCGGCCTCGACGGCGGCGACCTCCGCGGAGACCGGGCCCTCGACTGTGGCGCAAATCTCGGCGATGACCTCGGCCATCGGCCGTCCGGCCTTGGCGATCAGCGTGGGGTTCGTCGTGACCCCGTCGACCAGCCCGGTCTCGGCCAGCTCCTTGATGGTCTCGGTATCGGCGGTGTCGACGAACAGCAGCATGGGGACTCCTTCGTTGGGGCTCCTTCTAACGCGCAGTCGGCGGCCCGGGCACCCCCTCGTGCGCAGCCTGGGGGCGCCGTCTTGAAGATCGCCGCCGTGCTCATGCCGCTCGCGGTGCCGGAGGCGTTCGACTACGCCGTGCCCGAGAGCCTCGAGGTGGCGGTCGGCGACCAGGTGGTCGTGCCGCTGGGGCCGCGCTTCATCCGCGGGGTGGTCGCCGGCGTGCGCGACGGGGCCGGGCACAATCGGCCGCTGAAGGCGATCTGCGAGGTGATGG
>Ga0196964_10001198_pt1 | contig 13405 bp, 13 predicted proteins | sample S1_10metaG_FD_148615 | JGI IMG/M metagenome (GOLD analysis project Ga0196964, IMG submission 148615) | Soil microbial communities from Anza Borrego desert, Southern California, United States - S1_10 | ecosystem: Environmental > Terrestrial > Soil > Desert | place: USA: California | collected...
GTTTCCCCCGCCTTCCGCCCCGATTCCCGCTTCCCCGCCCTCGGCGGCGACTTCGCCGACCCGGTGCAGGCGGCGGACTTCCCGCAGACGATCCTGCGGTTCCGCAACGACCGCGCCGCCGCCGAATTGGGCCTGCAAGGGCTGACGGACGAGGAGTGGATCGCCGCCTTCGCCCGCTTCGAACCCTTGCCGGACATGGCCTTCGGACCCCTGGCGATGCGCTACCACGGCCACCAGTTCCGCCACTACAACCCCGACCTGGGCGACGGCCGCGGCTTCCTGTTCGCCCAGCTTCGCGATGCGCGGGGGAGGCTGATCGACCTCGGGACCAAGGGTTCGGGCCGCACGCCCTGGTCCCGCGATGGGGACGGGCGGCTCACCCTCAAGGGCGCCGTGCGCGAGATCCTGGCCAGTGAGATGCTGGAGGCGCTGGGCGTTCCGAGCGGCCGCAGCCTGTCGGTGATCGAGACGGGCGAAGAGCTCCAGCGGCACGACGAGCCCAGCCCCACGCGCAGCGCCGTGCTGGTGCGCAGCCTGTGGAGCCACATCCGCATCGGGACCTTCCAGCGCTTCGCCTACCACGACCAGCCGGAGCACCTCCGGACCCTCGTCGACCACGTGGTCGAGACCTACTACCCCGAGCTGCTCGGCCATGCCGGGGAGGCGAGGGCGGCGGCCCTGCTGGAGGCGGTGGTCGACCGCCAGGCGAGGCTGGTGGCGCGGTGGATGGCGGCGGGCTTCATCCACGGCGTGCTCAACACCGACAACCTGAACCTGACCGGCGAGAGCTTCGACTACGGCCCGTGGCGGTTCGCGCCGTACTACGAACCCGGCTTCACCGCCGCCTACTTCGATCACTACGGCCTCTACGCCTTCGGCCGACAGGCGGAGTCGGTGTTCTGGAACCTGCAGCAGCTGGCCGCCTGCCTCGGCGTCATCGTCGAGGACCACGACCCGCTGATCCTTGCGCTGAACGCCTTCGCCGACCGCTACCACCACTGGCTGGCCGAGGCCTTCACGGCGCGGCTGGGGCTGAATCCGCGCAGCGCCGAGGAGGACCTGGCGCTGACCACCGCCGCGCTCGCCCTGCTCAAGGCCGGCGGGGAAGCCCTGCGCTGGGAGCCCCTGTTCTTCGACTGGTGGGGCGGCGACGCTCGCCGCGCCTCCTCGTCGCCCCGGGCGGAGGTCTACGCCTCCGAGCCCGCCGCGCCGTTCCGCGAAGCCATCGCCGCCTACGAGCCCGCCCGCCCCGATGCGCTGGACCTCGACTACTTCCGCGGAGCGGAACCGCAGGAGATGCTGCTGCCGGAGGTGGAGGCGATCTGGGCGGGCATCGCCGAGCGCGACGACTGGAGCGTCATGCTGACAAAGCTTGGCAACATCGGCCGGGCGCGCGAAGCCTATGGCCTTGATCCCTGGCGCTGACGCGACACCTCTGCGGCATCGCCACAGGAGGCCACCATGCCCGCCCGCCCCGAGACCGCCCGCCCGTTCCACGACCTGCACCGTGAGGGCATCCTAATCCTCGCCAACGCCTGGGACGCCGGCTCGGCCCGGCTGATCGAGAGCCTGGGCGCGCGGGCAATCGCCACCACGAGCGCCGGAGTCGCCTGGGCGCACGGCTATCCCGACGGCGACTTCCTGCCGATCGACCGGGTGGTGGCGACGGTGGAGAGCATCGCGCGCGTGGTCAGCGCCCCCATCACCGCCGACGTTGAGGGCGGCTATTCCGACGATCCGGCCCAGGTCGCCGCCAACGTGGCGCGGGTGATCGAGGCCGGCGCCGTGGGGATCAACATCGAGGACGGGGCGGGCCCGGTGGAGCTGCTCTGCGCCAAGATCGAGGCGATCCGCGAGACCGCCGACAGGCTCGGCGTCCACCTCTTCATCAACGCGCGCTGCGACGTCTTCCTGCGCGGCCTGGTCGAACAGCCGCAGCGGGTGGGCGAGACCCTGTCGCGGGCCGAGCGCTACCGCGCGGCCGGTGCGTCGGGCCTCTTCGCGCCCGGGATTTTCGCCAGCGAGGACATCCGCGCCGTGGCCGAGGGCTGCGGCCTGCCGCTGAACGTCATGGCGCGTCCTGGCCTGCCGCCGGCGCCGGAGCTCGCGGCGCTGGGCGTGCGCCGGCTAAGCGCGGGCGCCGACCTGGCCGAGTCCCTGTTCGGCCGGCTGAAGGCGCTGGCGGCTCCGTTCCTCGAGGACGGCGTCTGCGATCCGCTGCAGGCCGAGGCCATGCCCTATCCGGAGCTGAACCGCCTGATGCGCCGCTAGCGGCGGCGCGAGGCCCGGACCAGCCGGAACACGAACACGCCCGCCACGACCAGGGCGGCGACGACCGCCAGGGTGACCAGAACGCCGGGAAAATCGGGCTCCGGAGAGGGCGGCGGGGCGGAGGCGGCCCGGGCCGCGCCTGCGCCGGCGGCAAGGGCGACGGCCGTGGTCAGGATACGGGCGGCCCTCATGGCCATGGACGCTCCCCTCGAAGGCTGGGGACAGTCTGGCGCAAGCCCGCGGCGAAGCCAACCGGCGCGGCCGCCCGCCGCCTTCCCATCCGCCGCCGGAGCGGGGTAGAAGCGGCGCGACGTCCCGTTAGCTCAGCAGGATAGAGCATCGGTTTCCTAAACCGGGGGTCAGAGGTTCGAGTCCTCTACGGGACGCCATTCGCCGCCGGCGCGCGGCTCGGCTCTGGGGGGAGCATCCATGACGAATCCCACGCGGGTGCTCGCCGCCGCCGCCCTGTCGGCGCTGGTCGCCGGGACTGCGCTCGCCGCGCCGGCCCGGCCGCCGAAGACCACCGACGCGGCGCGGCTCCGCGCCTGGCACAAGGAGGCCCTCGGCAACGACTGGCTCTATGTGGGCGCCACCGCCAGCGGCGTGTGGAGCGTGCGCTACGGCTCGGTGTCGTGGGAAAGCTATCCCATCGTCGAGGCCGACGTTCGCCTGGACAAGCCGGAGGGCGACGCGCTGTGGCGCATGGCGCGGGAACGGTACGACTGTGAGCGGTTCCGCACCCAGGTCCTGCGCCTGGAGAGCCACTTCGGCGGATCCAAGCCGAACTCGGCAACGACCCCGCCGCCGGCCTGGACGGATATGGCGGAAGGCAGCGCCGGCCGGCGCATCCTCGACATCGTTTGCGAGGCGGCGCGCCGCAACCTTCAGAAGGAGTCCCCGGACGCCCCGGGCGTGGCCCCCGCCGAGCCCGCGGGCACCACCGACAAGACCACCTAGTCTCGGCGCGCCGAGCTCGTGTGCGGCCCGGCCGTCGGCTTGCGCTGGCGCAGGTCGAAGCTGTCGCCGCTGCTGAGCACGTGCAGGCGCATGTCGAAGACCGACAGCACGCTGTTGGGCTCCGCTTCCGCCAGGTTCGAGTGGGTCACGTCGGCGGCGTCGGCGACGTAGACCGCGCCCTCGCCGATGATCCGCATCTCGTCGCCCTCGACGATGCAGGCGGTGTTCTCGTCGATGCCGATGCCCAGGATCCGCGGGTTCTGGGACACGGCGCCCAGGAGCCGCCCGATCCGTCCGCGTTCGGCGAAGTGCTGGTCGATGACCACGTCGCGGATCAGGCCAAGACCCGCCGACATGTGGATGCCGCCGATGCGGTGGCTCTCGCTGCTGGCCCCGCCGATGAGCATGACGTCGCTCATCATCGACGCCCCGGCGGAGGTGCCGGCGATCAGTCCGCCCTTCTCCCAGACGCGCCGGATCGCCTGCTCCACGAGGGTGTCGCCGATCTGGCTTGCGATCCTGAGCTGGTCTCCGCCGGTGAAGAACACGCCCGCGGCATTCTCCAGGCAGCCGAGCTTCTCCGGGTCCGACGCTTCGGCGCGCTCGTTGACGTAGAGCTCCGAGAGTTCGGTGACCCCGAGCTCGCCGAACACGCGCTCGTACTCGGCGTAGTATTCCTCGGGGATGGAGGAGGCGACGGTGGCGACTACCAGCCGTCCGCCCTGGACGCGGCGGGCGACCTCCTTGAGGATCTCCCGCTCGCCGTCCTTGTCCTCGTGTCCGCCGATGGCGATCAGGGCACCGCGGCTAGCCATGCAGGGTGTGCCCCGCGACATCGACGTCCGCGACCGGGCGTGGACGCCACTCGCGCATCTGTTTCCACACCGCCTCGATGTCGGTGGGCATGAGCACCACCAGATCGCCGGGGCGCGCCATGTTCAGCGCGGCTTCGGCGGCCTTGTGCTCATCCTCCTCGATGATGATGCGGTCGTCGGTGCAGCCCGCCTGCCGTGCGCCCTCGGCCAGCAGCCTGACCACCTCGCCCGCGCCGCGCCCGCGCCCGTCGGGACGTTCGCGGAAGACGATGGTGTCGAAGTAGTCGTTCGAGATGGCGCCCATCTGGCGAAGGTCGCTGTCGCGCCGGTCGCCGGGCATGCTGACGACCGCGATGACGCGCCCGTAGTTGGGGCGCATCTTGGCCACGGTCTCGCCCAGCGCCGTAAGGGCGGCCGGGTTGTGGGCGTAGTCCACGATCGTCCGGAAGCCGTGGCCGTCGTAGATGTTGAGCCGTCCCGGGTTGTGCTCGTAGTCGGTCTCGAAGGTCCTCAGCGCATCGGCGATGGCGTGGGGTGAGAGCCCCTGGGCCACGCCGACGGCCGCGGCCGCCAGGGCGTTGGCGATGTTGAACTCGGCCGCGCCGCCAAGGGTGGCGGGCACATCTTCGGCCTCGAGGAGGTGGATGACCTCCTCGCCCCTGCGGATGACCAGCCAGCGCCGGTCCTCGCGCTTGTCCAGCCCCAGGACCGTGCCGCCGCCTGCCAGGTGCTTGAGCAGCCCGCCGGACATCTCCTCTTCGCCGCGCAGGGTGAACCAGATGACCTCGCCGCCGGCGTGCTCGGCCATGCGCAGGGTCTCGGGATCGTCCGCGTTCAGCACCGCATGGCCGTTGCGCGCCACGCTCTCGGCCACGATCGACTTGATCGCCGCCAGGTCGCGGAGGTCCTCGACCCCGCCCAGGCCCATGTGGTCCTCGGTGACGTTCAGCACCACGCCGACGTCGCAGCGGTCAAAGCCGAGCCCCTCGCGGACCATGCCGCCGCGCGCGGTCTCGAGCACGGCCACGTCGACGCTCGGATCGCCCAGCACCATGCGCGCGCTCTTCGGCCCGCTGGCGTCCGCCTTCATGACCATGCGGTCGTTGACGTAGATGCCGCTGGTGGAGGTGAAGCCGACGGTCAGGCCCTGGCGCTGCATCATGTGCGCGACCATGCGCACCGTGGTCGACTTGCCGTTCGTGCCGGTGACGGCGATCACGGGGATGCGCGCCCGGCTGCCGCGCGGGTACAGGGTGTCGATGATCGGCCCCGCCACGTCGCGCGCCTTCCCGTCGGACGGGTGCAGGTGCATGCGCAGGCCAGGCGCCGCGTTCACCTCGACGATGCCGCCGCCGGTCTCGCGCACCGATCGGGTGATGTCGGGGCACAGGAAGTCGATGCCGGCGACGTCCAGGCCGATGGCCATGGCCGCACGCTCGCAGATCAGCGCATTTTCGGGGTGGATGACGTCGGTGCGGTCGATGGCCGAGCCGCCGGTCGACAGGTTGGCCGTCGGCGCCAGGACGACCTTCGTCCCACGCGCCGGGACCGTGTCCATGCTCAGGCCCTGGCTGGCGAGCCAGGCGTCCATCTGCGGACCGGTCTTGAGCCGCGTCATGACCTTCTCGTGCCCCTCGCCGCGACGCGGGTCGCGGTTCAGATCGGCGACCAGCTCGGCGATGGTCTTCTTGCCGTCGCCCACCGCCTCGGGCGGGCGGCGCTCGGCCACGGCGATCAGCTTCCCGCCGACCACCAAGGCGCGGTAGTCGGAACCGACGTACTGCTCCTCGACGATGACCTTGCGGCTGATCTCGCGGGCGCGGGCGAACCCTTCGGCGACGGCTTCGGGCGTGCGCAGGCCGACGCTCACGCCGCGGCCGTGGTTGCCGTCGAGCGGCTTGGTCACCACCGGACCGCGGATGCGGGCGGCCGCCGCCTGGGCCTCCTCGGCGGTGCGCACCACACTGCCCTTGGGAACCGGCAGGCCGGACCCGGCCAGCAGCTGCTTGGCCAGCGCCTTGTCGCCCGCCGCCTCGACGGCCAGGAACGAGGTGTTGCCCGTGATCGAGGCCTGCAGCCGCCGCTGGCGCGAGCCCCAGCCGAGCCGCAGCAGGCTCATGTCGTTCATGCGCTCGACCGGAATGCCGCGCGCGCGGGCCGCGTCCGCCAGGGCCTTGGTGCTGGGCCCCAGCGAGCGGCGCTCGTGCAGGCGCTGCAGCCAGACCAGCCGGCTCTCCAGGCTGAACGGCTCCTCCGGCCCGTCGGTGATGCGCTCGAGGTTCTCCAGCCCCTTCAGCTCGTCGGGCAGCAGGCAATTGACCAGTTCGAAGGCGATGCGGCCGGCGGCGAGGCCGACCTCCTCGTCCTCGTAGGCGAACATCACGTTGTAGTAGCCGGGCTTGCCGCGCACCGAGCGGGTCTTGCCCCGGGTGGTGCGTGCGCCGACCAGGGTCTGCAGCTCCAGCGCCACGTGCTCGGTCACGTGGCCGAGCCAGGTGCCTTCCTCCATGCGGCTGACAAGCCCGCCGGGACCGCCCTTGGAGCAGCCGTGGTTGCGCAGGCCGGGCAGCAGGGTGAGCAGCCGCTCGGCGAAACCTTCGATGCGGTCGGTGGGCCACTCCTCGAGCGCCTCGAGATCGACCATGATCCGGACCATCGGGGTCGCGCTGTAGAGGTGCGGACCCCGGTAAACCCCACGTTCGACGATGCGCATGTCAGGCCCGCCCGTATCCGGCGCGGCGGTAGTCCGTCATGCCGGTCTCCTCGGGCCATTCGAGCCCGGCCAGGGTGGCGCTCACCACGCGCGCGGCCGCGGCGGCCTTGGACGGCGCGACGCCGCCGGCCTCCAGCTTTCCGTCGAGATTGCGCACCGACCAGCTCCATCCGCCGGCCTCGGCGGCGACTTCGAATCGCCGCCCGTCTTTTCTGAATTCACTCATGACGCCCTCGCCACTTACGAGGCGCTAACGCCATGGCGCAGCTGGGGTTCCCGCGACGGAACCTTCGCGGGGGAGCCAAAAACCCTTTGCCTAACATGGGTTAGGAGGATCGCCAGATTCTCCAATGGCCGGAACCTGGACCGCAGCTCGGGCGTATCCGCCTCAAGCGCAACAAGACGCACCCAGGACCTGTCTCATGGAATTGCTCACCTCCACCCCTCCAGCTCAGCCGCTGGAGGACCTCTATGGCGCACCGTTCCAGCGACGCCTGGCGAGCTGGAACAGCAAGCGCCTCGCGCCCGGGCGGCCGGACGGGGACTGGATGGCGGACCTCGCCGAGGACTACCGCATGCGCACCTTGGAGGGGCTGTTCCTCGAGCGCTGCCGCGAGGACGCCGCGCCCTACGTCGCCGACGTCCCGACCGACGTGGACGGCTTCATCGCCTGGTACGAAGGCCTGAAGGGGACCTTCCCGGGCGAGCACGACCCGCTGTTCCCGTGGCTGGCCGAGGAGGCCACCATGGAGGAGATGCGCTGGTTCCTGACCCAGGAGTTCACCGGCGAGGCCGGCTTCGACGACCTTTTGGCCTACACCCAGGTCAAGCTGCCGGTCGCCGCCAAGCTCGAGCTGGCGCGCAACTACTGGGACGAGATGGGCCGCGGTTCGCAGAAGGGCATGCACGGGCCGATGCTCGGCATCCTCGGCAAGGCGCTGGACCTCAAGCCGACCATCGAGGGCACGCTGGCCCCGCCGCTGGGCCTGGGCAACGCCATGGTCGCCATGGCCACGAACCGCCGCTACGTCTGGCTGTCGGTCGGCGCGCTCGGCGTCATCGAGCTGACCGCCCCCTGGCGCGCCGGCCATGTGGCCGAGGGCCTGAAGCGGCTCGGCGTCGGCAAGCCGCGCCACTACTACGCCCTGCACTCCGCCATCGACATCAAGCACTCCGAGGACTGGAACCGCGAGGCCCTGCGCCCGCTGGTCGAGGAGGATCCGTCGCGCGCGCCGCTCATCGCCGAAGGCGCCGTCATCCGCCTGATGTGGGGCCAGCGCTGCTTCGAGGCCTACCGCGCCCACCTGTGGGGCGAGCAGAGGGACGCCGCCTGATGGACCGAGCCGGCGAACAGCAGCAGGACACCAAGCCGGGCGATCCGCCCAAGGTGTTCTCCCCCGACCGCCCGCGGCCCGAGCCGCAGGACGGCAAGGGCCAGACCGGCCGCGAGGGCGGCGGCGGGCGTTCCGCCGACCAGTCCGGAGGCCGTTGAAATGTGGCTGACCACGCCGCGCTTCCTGCTGGGCGTCGTGGTCGCCGCCGTCGCCGCCATGATCGTGGGCTTCGCCCAGGCGCGCGGGGCTGTGGGTCCCGACGCGGCCCGCCTCGTCTGGGGGATCCTGTGCCTCGCGCTCATGGCGGCGATCATCATCCGGGCGAGGGCGCGATGGACGCGCTGGTCCTCCCGGCCCTGAGGTCGGGACCGGCGCTCGACCGCGGGCAGCAGGCGCTGCTCGCGCTCCTGCGTCGGCTCGACCACCTCGGCTACGACTTCGTCACGGTGACGCCGGACACCCACCGCACGGTCTACCACCGCGACAAGGACCGCCTGGCCAGGAGCCTGCGCGACCTGCTCGGCTGGAGCCTTCCGGGCCGCCGCGAGGACCTCGACGCCGAGGTGCTGGACCTGCTCGAGGCGGCCGGCGCGCTGGAGGAGCGGCTCGGGCTCGTCGCCTCGCGGCTTCGCGTCGGGCGCCTAGACGGCCGGCTGATGCTGCACTCCGCCTGGCCCACGCGCGAGCCGGATGCGGTGTTCCTGGGCCCCGACAGCTACCGCTTCGCCCGCTTCATCCGCGAGGCCTTTCCGGCCGAGCCGCCCCGGCGGATCGTCGACATCGGCGGCGGCTGCGGGGCAGGAGCCCTGACCGCCGCGGCGCTCGCCCCCGACGCCTCGGTCGAGATCACCGACGTCAACGCGCGCGCCCTGCGGCTGGCCGCCGTCAACGCCGCCCACGCCGGCTCGCCCGTGACCCTGCGCCTGACCAGCGGCCTGCAGGGCGTCGAGCCCGGCTTCGACCTCGTCCTGGCCAACCCGCCATTCGTGAAGAACTCGTCCAAGGTCTACGCCAGCGGGGGCGGGGACCATGGCGAGCAGCTCACCCTCGACTGGGCCGCCGAGGCCCTGGCCGGCTTAGCGCCGGGCGGGCGCCTGCTGCTCTACAGCGGCTCGGCCATCCAGGTCGGCGGCGAGGACCCGGTGCGCGCCGGGCTCTGCCGCATCGCCGCCGCCGCCGCCGCCCGGCTGACCTACGAGGAGCTGGACCCCGACATCTTCGGCGGGATGCTGTCTTCGCGCGACTACGCCGGCGTCGAGCGCATCGCCGCGGTGGGCGCAGTCCTCGTCCGCGGCCTGTAAGGAGCGAATTGTGGTTAATGCCCGTTCTGCTACAATATCTTGCGGTGAACAAAGACCGAATCGGATGAAGTCACTGATTCGGTCATGATTCGTTTCGCGCCCGTTCCCCTGTCCGCACCGTCGCCGTTAACCACCGGATACCACGGACATTTCGCCTCGCTTGCCGCGGGGCCGCGGCGTAGCCACCTTTGCTCCCATGAGTGACCGCAGCGCGGGGCTCGGCCCGTCGCAGCTGACGGCGGTTCTGGGCCCGACCAACACGGGCAAGACCCACCTCGCCGTCGAGCGGATGCTCGGCCACGCGTCGGGCATGATCGGCCTGCCGCTGCGCCTGCTCGCGCGCGAGATCTACGACCGCATCGTGCGGCTGCGCGGCGCGCGCTCGGTGGCCCTGATCACCGGCGAGGAGAAGATCGTCCCGCCGCGCGCGGTCTATTTCGTCTGCACCGTCGAGGCCATGCCGCTGAACCGCGACGTCGAGTTCGTGGCCATCGACGAGATCCAGCTCTGCGCCGACCCCGAGCGCGGCCACGTCTTCACCGAGCGCCTGCTGCACGCGCGCGGCCGCTACGAGACCATGTTCCTGGGCAGCCAGACCATGGCGCCGCTGATCCGCGCCCTTCTGCCCGACTGCCGCATCACCTCGCGCGAGCGGTTCTCGACGCTCAGCTACGCCGGCTCCAAGAAGCTGACGCGCCTGCCGCGCCGGACCGCCGTCGTCGCCTTCAGCGCCGACCAGGTCTACGCCATCGCCGAGCTGATCCGCCGCCAGCGCGGCGGCGCCGCGGTGGTGATGGGCTCGCTCAGCCCGCGCACCCGCAACGCCCAGGTGGCCCTGTACCAGTCCGGCGAGGTCGACTTCCTCGTCGCCACCGACGCCATCGGCATGGGCCTGAACATGGACGTTGACCACGTCGCGTTCGCGGGCCTCAGGAAGTTCGACGGCAAGCGCACCCGCTGGCTGCACGCGACCGAGATCGGCCAGATCGCCGGCCGCGCCGGCCGCCACGTCTCCGACGGCACCTTCGGCGTCACCGGCGAATGCACCGAGATGGACGAGGACCTCGTCGGCGCGGTCGAGAACCACACCTTCGAGCCCGTGGCCGGCGCCGAGTGGCGTAATCCGGACCTCGATTTCGACAGCCTCAACGACCTGATGCGCTCCCTGGCGCGCCCGCCCCAGCGCCCCGGCCTGAAGCTCAGCCAGGAGGCGCTCGACGAGACCACCCTGCGCCGCCTGGCCCAGGACGACGACGTGGTGCACCGCGTGCGCCACGACCGCGGGCGGCTGCGCCGCCTGTGGGAGGTCAGCCAGATCCCCGACTTCCGCAAGACCAGCCTGGACGAGCACGTGCGCCTGGCGCGCGGGGTGTTCGAGCACCTGACCGGCCCCGGCGGCCGCCTGCCCGACGACTGGATCGCGCCCCAGTTCAAGGCGCTCGACCGCACCGACGGCGAGATCGACGCCCTGGCCGGCCGCCTCGCCGCCGTGCGCACCCTGGCCTACGCCGCCAACCGCCCCGACTGGCTGCAGGACGCGGTCGGCTGGCAGCAGCAGACCCGCGCCCTCGAGGACCGGCTCTCCGACACCCTGCACGAGAAGCTGATGCAGCGGTTCATCGACCGCCGCACCTCGGCCCTGATGCGCAGCCTGCGCGTGCGCGAGGAGGTGCTGGCCGGTGTCGGCGACGACGGCGCCGTCACGGTCGAGGGCCACTATGTCGGCCACCTGCGCGGCGTGCGCTTCGAGGCGGCGCAGGGCGGCTCGGCGCTGGAGGACAAGGCCCTGCGCGCCGCGGCCCAGCACGCGGTCGGCCCCGAGATCGCCCGGCGTCTCGGCCAGCTCGCGGCCGACCCCGACTCGGCCTTCGGCGTCCTGCCGGACGGCTCGGTCACCTGGCGCGGCGAGGCGGCCGGCGTGGCCGTCGGCGGGGGCAATCTCGCGCCGCGCGTGCGCCTGCATGGCGAACTCGGCCCGGAAGCCGCGCGCGAGCGGGCGGCGCGGCGGCTGGAGGCCTTCCTCGCCGCCGAGGTCGAACGGCGCCTGCACCCGCTGAAGAAGATCGAGGCGGCCCTCTCCGACGGTTCGCTGAAGGGCCTCGCCCGCGGCGTCGCCTGGCGGCTGTTCGAGGCCGGCGGCCTGATCGACCGGCGCAGCGTCGACGCCGACCTGAAGGCGCTCAGCCAGGCCGAGCGCCGGGCCTTGCGCGGCCTCGGCGTGCGCATCGGCGCCTTCAGCCTCTGGGCGCCGGCCCTGCTCAAGCCCGGCGCGCGCACCCTGGCCACCGTGCTTGCCGGCGACGCCCCCGCGGGCTGGCGGCCGGAGCCCCACAGGACCGTGGCCCTGCCCGATCCCGTCCCGTCGCCGCGCGCGCTGTCGGCGCGGGGCCTGCGCGTCTGCGGCCGCCTCGGCGTGCCCGTGGACACGCTCGAGCGCGCCGGCGAGCTGCTGCGCGCCGCACGCCAGGCCGGCGGCTCCGCGCCGCTGTCGGATCAGGCCCGCGAGGAGCTCGGCTGGACCGAGCAGGAGGCGGCCGAGATCCTGCGCGCCATCGGCTTCCAGCGCCCGCGCGGCAAGGCCGACTGGCGGCGCAAGGCGGTCAAGGACAAGCCCGCCAAACCGCCGAAGGACTCGCCCTTCGCGGCGCTCGCCGCGCTCAAGCCGGCCGAGCCGCGCCGCGACCGCGGCCCCCGCCGCAAGTCCCGTCCCAAGCCGCGCGCCGCCGCCAAGTCCGCCCCATGACCTTCGAAGACACCTGCCGCATCGACGTCTGGCTCTGGCGCGCGCGCTTCATGAAGACCCGCGGCGCGGCCGCCCGCTTCGTGGAGGAGGGCAAGGTGCGCCTGGTGCGTCCCGGCCAGGACGAGGTCCGCCTCGACAAGGCCTCGCGCACCGTGCGTCCCGGCGACCGCCTGGTGTTCGTCCTCGGCGGGCGTGTGATCGACCTCGGAATCGAGGCCTGCGGCGAGCGCCGCGGACCGGCGACGGAGGCGCGCACGCTCTACAGCCTCGCCGAGGCGGCTGCGTAGTTCCCACCGGTTGACATGGCCCCTCGCAGGGCTCATGTGCCGCCCGCGTTCCTCCCGCCCCCGCAGAGTTTCATGACCTACATCGTCACCGACCCGTGCGTGAAATGTAAGTTCATGGACTGCGTCGAGGTCTGTCCGGTGGACTGCTTCTACGAGGGCGAGAACTTCCTCGCCATCAACCCGGACGAATGCATCGACTGCGGCGTCTGCGAGCCCGAGTGCCCGGTCGACGCCATCAAGCCCGACACCGAGGACGACCCCGACGGCAAGTGGCTGAACATCAACGCCACCTACGCCAAGGTCTGGCCGAACATCACCCACAAGAAGACCCCGCCGCCGGACGCCGAGCAGTACGAGCGCGAGACCGGCAAGTTCGAGAAGTACTTCTCCGACAAGCCCGGCGGCTGATCCCGCCGTCCGGGGCCGAAACCGGCGGCGACATGCGTCCCCGCGCACTGAATCTCCACGGCTTTGCAAGGGATTCGACGGTTCGTGCGCGCCCGGCGCAGCTAGGGGGTGAACCCTTCCCCATGCCGCTTTGATTTCGCGGCATTTTGTGATATGTTCGTAACATTCAGTCGGGCGGCCCGCGAGACCTCGTGCGCCGCCCTTGTTTACGAAAAGAACCGCCTGAAGCGGGTTTCGGTCGAGGTCGGGTGATCTACTCCAAAGGGATCGTCGCGGTCGCGTAGTCGTCTCTGACGACTGGGCGCCGGCGTGCGGTTTCCTTGGAGCGCATCCGCCTCTCCGGGGCGAGAGGACTGAGAGCCAATGTCGAACACCAAGAACGGTCTGGACTTCAAGGTCGGCGACCACGTCGTCTATCCGGCGCACGGCGTCGGCCACGTGACGGGCATCGAGACTCAGGAAGTCGCGGGCATGTCGCTCGAGGTCTACGTGGTCACCTTCGACCACGAGAAGATGACCCTGCGCGTCCCCACCAAGAAGGCCAAGACCGCGGGTCTGCGTCCGCTGGCCGCCGGC
>Ga0196964_10001199_pt1 | contig 13400 bp, 17 predicted proteins | sample S1_10metaG_FD_148615 | JGI IMG/M metagenome (GOLD analysis project Ga0196964, IMG submission 148615) | Soil microbial communities from Anza Borrego desert, Southern California, United States - S1_10 | ecosystem: Environmental > Terrestrial > Soil > Desert | place: USA: California | collected...
GATCTGCTGCGACGGCGGGCCGAGTTTCCGCAAGGCGCTGAGCCAGCAGTACAAGGCGAACCGGATGGATCCCGGAGAGCCGTATCGGGACCAACTGCGCCGGACGCTCGAGCGGCTGAAGGCCGACGGGTGCACCATCTTCGCCGCGCCGACCGTAAAGGAACCACAAGGACCGGAGGGTCGCGCTCTGTACGCCGAGGCTGACGATGTGATCGGCGCACTTGTGAAGTGGGCGCGCGAGGACTGCCACGAGGTCACGATCCTCTCTGGCGACAAGGACTTGTGTCAGCTGGTCGGGGATGGCGTCTCGATCATGCGCCCGGAGAGCGGCGAGATCTGGACCTCCGGGAACGTCGAGATGAAGTACGGCGTGAAGCCATCTCTAATTCCCGATCTTCTCGCGCTGGCCGGTGACAACTCGGACGGCTACAAGCCGTACAAGGGAATCGCCGACGGTCGAGCCGTGACGCTGATTCAGAAGTTCGGAGGCGCGCTGGCGGTTTTCACGACCACGACATCTCCTGACGAGATCGCCGAGGCGGTCGGCAAGGCTCTCGCCGAGACCCTGTGGAATGCCGGCAGCGAGCCTGCGCGCCGCGCCTTGGCGTTGGCCACGATTCGCACCGATCTGGACATCGATTTCGCACCACTGCTCGAGGAGCCCAAATTGCAGCCCATCACCCAAGAGCCCGAGGCGCCAACTGGCGACCCGCAGCCGCAAACTCAGCTCGCCGTGCGCCCGCCCGAACCGGCAGCCGTCGCGCAGATCGTCCGCGCGCCGAAGTCGGATCCCTGGACGCTGCAGCCGAGCGGTGTGCAAAGCCTTCTCATGCTATCGCGGGCCTTCTGTGAGGCGCGGTGTTTCCCGAATGTGGCGAACCCGGAGCAGGTGATGGTCGTCGCGGTCATCGCGCAGAACCTGGGAATCCCGATGGGCATCGCGATGAATCACGCCTACTTCGTCCACGGGCGGCTCTCGTGGTCAGCGTCGTTCATCGTGGCCCTGGTTCGTCGCTCGCCCGACTGCGAAACGTTCTACGTCTCGGAGAGCAAGCCGGACAGCGCGACGGTGACCTACAAGCGCAAGGGCGAGCCGCAGAACAAGTACACCTTCACCATCGCACAGGCTCGACAGGCCGGATGGATCAAGGGTGGCGGGCAGTGGGACAAGCGGCCCGACATCATGTGCCGATGGGCCGCGCTCCGGGAATGCGCCCGCATGGTCTGGCCGGATGTCGTGGCTGGCGTCTACATGCCGGACGAGATCACGAACGGGGACGTACCAGAAGAGCAGTGGCAGAAGGACGCCGCGTAATGCACCCCGAAGCCAGTTTCGACTACGGGCCGGAGATGGAGCCGATACCGATGAACGAGAAGACCTGCCCCGCGTGCAATAGCGGCCCGGATCCGTGCGCGACGGTGTGCGAGAGCGAAGCGCAGGCGAACAAGACGCTGGAAATCTCCGCGACCGCCGACAGCTATCGAGCGGCATGGACAAACAACGGTCGAATGGATGCGCGCGACAAGCTTCATGAGGCAGACGAACGCCTCGCCGCTCTCGCGCCTTTGCTCGCCCGCCAAGTCCTGAGCCTGATCGCGAAGGTGCGGGCGCAGAGGGAGCTACTGATGGGCGTCCGTCAGGCCCTCCTTGTGTATGCGTTTTCCGAGGAGCAGGTGAACATCGAAGACTTGCCGGTTCGCACGGAACAGGTCACCGATGCGCTCGATCTGGCGCGACAACTCAAGGACGAGGCCAAAGAGGAACGCGACGCCGCCCGCCGCGAGTGCGAGGAACTGAGGGCGCGGCAGGAGTGGAGGCCGATTGAGAGCGCGCCGAAGGATGGGACGCAGATCCTGGCCATCTGGATGGCGCCGCTTAACGGTCACCGCCCGCTCTACGGCGTGGTGTCCTTCAGTGATGGATCGTGGCGCGATGACAGTGACTGCGATCTCAATCCGCCCACCCATTGGCAGCCGCTGCCCCTGGGAGCCGTAGCGGGCTCAACAAAGAATTTGTGGTTTTAAAGCCGAGTTCGCTAGAATCAACGGTACCCGATCATGTCACGACGCCCACGAATGTCAGACGCGGAGATCCTTCGCATCGCATCAGCGGTCGCGGCGGTCCTCGAAGCGCGCGGACTGGCGGTCTCGACAACGATTCCGCTTGCGTCGACTGGGGCGACCGTGGCAGAGGGCGGAGCATGCCGAAGTCCAGAGAGTACCCCTATGTCGCAGGCCCCTACCGCCACCGGGACCAATGGCGCTGCAAAATCTTTACGGGAGCAGGGACGTATGTATGGGGCCAAGCTGCTGAGTCGGAGACCGGAGCTCGCGAAATCGCTGAAGGGATAGCCGACCACTTTCGCACAGCAACCCGGTTAAGCGTCGGCTCCCTCGTCGAGAAGTACCTGGAGTTTCTGCGAGTCAACGATCGCAAGACCTCGACGATCGATGCGACGCGCGTGAAACTGCGCATGCTGCTGAGCTCGAAATGGGACGTTGAAGCGGCGTCTATCTCGGACAAGCGAGCTCGTGAGATTTATGCAGATCTCACCGCCGCCTGCGCCGCGGCGACGCACCACGAGGCGCTCAGCCGGGCACGGTGTTGCTGGGCATGGGCGCTGCAGGATGGGCTTGTCAAGGCGAACCCCTGGACGGTCGTGCGCAAGATCGGCAAGGCCAAGCGGGGTAAGACGCAGCTCACCATCGACGAGGCCCGAACGCTCATGACGTACTGCGAGGCCCGCGCGATGGCAGATGATGGCGCCCTGGCGACGCTGTTAGCTCTGCTGTGCGGCCTGCGCGTGAGCGAGATCGTCAACCTCAAGGTCCGCAGCATCGACGATGCGGGTCGGAAGGTGCGCATCAGCACGACGAAGACCGAAGCGGGCAAGCGGGATCCGGAGATCCCGGAGAACCTGCAGCCGGCGATCGCCGAGCGATTGCGGAACCGGCGGGCCGATGAGCGCCTACTGCCAGCCCTGGACGAAGCGCCGCGGGGCGGTCGCCAGTGGATGCAGCGGCAGGTTCATCGCTTCTGCGAAGAGGCGGGCGTGACGCAGGTATGTCCGCATGGGCTGCGCGGCGGCTTGGCCAGTCTCGCCTATGAGGCCGGCGCGCTGCCGCACCTCATCGCGGCGCTCCTTGGGCACAAGTCGAGCGCCGTGACGGAACGTCACTACGCCAACCCGGAAGCCGTCCAGGGCGCGAAGCAACGGCGGCACCTGGGCATCTTGCAGGGCGGCAAGCCGGGCTAGGGATCAGTACACAATCAGTACACAGCCCGATTTCGAGTGTGCGAATTTTCTAGTTTCTCGTCGAGAAATTCATGATAGAAGGAATTTGCGCCAGTTCATCTTGCACTGGCGCTCCGAGTGAGAAGCAGTACACAAATGGTCATTTTCCGTCGCTGTGCTTTGTGTACTGATAAAATGACCGACCGCAAATTTCACAGCCTCGCAGCGACGGCAAGCCCGCGCACGAGACACGAACGGGATCCGTTACGGATCAATTACTGATGAGGTCGCCGACGGTGGCGGACTCAGCAATGGAGAGGACGATGGACACGAACAGTTTCAAGAGCGCGCCGCTGCCGGAGAGGATCGCGGAGGTCGAGAAGCGCCTAGACCGTTATCGTCAGCTGCTCGCGGTCGTGGCGTGGTGCGATGAACTGACGTGCAGAGCCCGCGGCACGAAGGCCCCTGAAAATGAACGCATCCGGGAGCAATGGCAGCATAGGGCCGATGCAGATCGCTCCGCCGGGCGCGATGTCATGTTCGTTCCCGAATACTACATCGAGTCCGAGATCGCGCCGTATCGACGCGACGCGGTACTTGAACTGCAGGCCATCAGCGCTGCGATGCTTCCAGTGGATTGCGCCACCCTGCTCGACGCGCTGAGGGCGAAAGAGGCAGAGCTCGATGTGGCTCGCGCTCGCTACAACCAGAAGGCGTCGGAACTCATCATGCAGGTCAACACCGTCACGGGCGAACGCGACGAAGCACGCGCCAAGCTCGCGGATGCGCAGGCTGGCCACGAAGGCTGCAAGGAACTGCTGCGGAGCGTCGCAGGGTGTGCGCGCGGGTTGCGACCGCTGTCCGACGAAGCGAACACCGTCATTGGGCCACTTGCTGAGAGGTTGGCGCAAGCGGAGCGCGACAAGGAGGCGATGCGCGGAGCCCTGGAGAAGACGGCGAACTACCTCGAGAGCGCAACCAACATCATCGAGGAAGACGACGAAGACGAGGACGATATCCGCGACGCCCGAGAGGTTATCGCCGAGGCGCGCAAGATCCTGAGCGCACACGGCGCGCTGGTGCCGCGCGAGGGCGGGGCGGGGAAGGCGGAGCGGCCAGCCGGGGAAGAGGAGTTTCGCGCTGGACCGCTGACGGTGGCCCTGCGCATGGCCTGCGACACCTTCGAGAGCGCCGAAGAGCCGCTGCTCATCCTGTTCAGCCGGGACGGTCTCCGTTTTCGTTGGTCGAACTGGGCTCAGATGCGGCCGGTCGAAGATGGCCATTGGGACCTGCCCCACTGGAAGATGCGCCCCTTTGGCAGGACCTGGGCCGAAGTCGAAGCCCTGGCCGCCCGCCGCGACGCCAAGCCGGAGCCCTCCAAATGACCTGGGACAGGAAGAAAACTGATGAAGATCGACGACGCGAAGACCGGACTTGGAAGGCGTTTTTTCTCGATGTTGCTCCGGCCGATGTGCTGGCTCCGTACGTGGCTGCGCCGTCACAACCAGCGACAGATCGAAGCTATCGCGGATGCGAACGAGGCCGCACGTTTGCATCACGCGTACTGGGGCGAGTGATGTTCCCGCCTGAAGACCGCGACGCCAAGCCCGGCAAGGACGGCGGCTGATGGCGCTCTCCTCTGCCACCGACGGACAGCCGCTCAGGCTTCCGGTCAACACAGAGGCCACGGACTACCTCGGTCCCCAGCCAGTCGTACGCCTGGTGAATCCATACCGCGACGTCGACGACATGATACCGCTACGTTTTCGCAACCGCCGCTCGAGCAAGCGCGCGCAACGGCTGCGGGATAGGCCGTGGGCGAAGAGCTAGCCAAGCCCACAAACACGAAGCGCCCCACGAATGAGGCGCCCGGTTCGAAGCGACAAGGAGACGTGACGACTACAGCGACGCGAACATGGTGACCTCCTTCTTGGTGCCGTGGACGAATTTAGGGCAGCGCGGACACGACCATTTTGGGCAGGCGGTGGTGTTCATGGCCGGATCTTGGTCCAATTTCGGGCGGGGTCAACAGAATTGTGGCGGGCTCATCAGCGACGGGGATCGAGAAAAAATGACAGGTGACGTTGTTTTTTCTATTGCACATCGTAAGAGGATGAGTAGACTGGTTCTCAGAAAGGCGGACGAACCCATGAAGACCTTCAATATCACCGAGACTGAGCAGGGCACCGACTTCGGCAATTTCCAGGCCGAGGACAAGAAAGGCGCGCTCGAGGCACTGGCCAAGGACGCGGGGTATTCGAGCTACGCCGAGATGTGCGAGGTTGCCAGCAACGGCAGGCTGCGCGTCACCGAGGTCGAGAGCGCCTAACCACCCGCCGCCCCGGTCCGCCGGGGCTTGGAGACACGACCATGTCTAAGACCTACCGCGCCGCCATCCTGTTTTCCGCTGATCGTCAGGGCTCGACTGCGCTGACCGCACCCGAGCACGCCGGCCTTTCGGACGCCGATCTCTTAGCCGAGGCCCAGCGCGAGATCGAGCGCGCAGACATCCGCCGTTGTCCACACGATGACGAGCACGGCGATCTCTGCGGCGGGACTGTCGAAATCGGCGAATGGACCGAGGCATAATGGAGCGCCCCTATCACGATCACGGCGACTGGAGCGGACCCTGCAGCGATGCGCGGCACGCTCTTCTTTTGGCTGGCGGCCCGCCGGACGGGCCGGGGGCCAAGCCGCGCACCGCTGCCGAGCGCGCGGGCTATACGCTCGATGACACGCGAATCAGCCCCGAAGGATTGCGTTGCGCCTGCTGCAAGACCGTGCTGCTTGCCGACTGGGGTCGAATCCAAGAGCTACAAGACGACGCGGCGAGGGGACTGTGACCCGCACCGCCAAAGCCACCGAAGCCGCGGCCAGGGCTCACACCAAGCCTGCGCCTAAAGGTCTGCCGTCCAGGGTCCGTGAGGCAAGGCGGAAGACAGGGAAGAGCCTGCGCGAGCTCGCTGCGGTGACCGGCTTGTCCGCGTCGCACCTCAGCAACATCGAGCGCGGGGTGGTCGATCCGCTGGAGCAGATCAAGACGCTGGCCAAGGCGCTCGGAGTCAAGCCCGCGTGGCTGGCGGGATGGAGTGACGAGACATGAGCAGCACCGACCTCAAGCAGACGATAGCGCGCGCCAGGGAACTGCACGCGACGTTGCGCACCCGCAAGTCCGACCCGGTGACTCAGGTAGACAGGATCGAAGCGGCGCTCGCTCTCCTGCCTGCGCTCGCCACCGCCTGCGAATCCCTGGAGCAGGAGCGCGAAGAGAACCGAAGCCTCCGCGACGCCGCGATCAGGTCGCTCGAGAAGCGCACGCAGGAACTACTCAAGGCTGAGGAGGAGATTAAGAGGCTCACGTCCGCCGTCGCGAGCCTGGACGCCGTCGTGCGGGCGAGCCGGACGAAGGGGGAGATTCAGAGGTTGAGGGAGGACAACGAGCGGCTCAAGACGCGACTGAGAACCGTCGCTGAACAGCTTGCCACCAACCAGAATCCGGACGAAACGCAGCTGTCTGCGGCGGCGCGGCACTACGTCAGCAAGCGGATCCTTGAGGCGATGAACGACCCTCCCTGCCACTGCGCCGAGACCTCGACGCGGAACTGTCCGGAGCACCAGAACAGGGAGACGAAATGAGCAAGACCACCACCGAACTCGGACTCAACCAGCGCGCCATGTCCATCACCTTCCTGTGGGCGATGGGTCTGCTATTCGTTTCAATGCTCGTGACCTTGCTCGTCGCCGTCGCGGCTAACGACTTCCAGCCTCGCTATCTGGCTGGCGGTGCGGCTGTCGGCGTTATCCTGTCGTGCTTCATTTGCCCGATGGTCTACGGCGAAGTGGCCGACAAGAAGTTCAGCGACCTCGACTGATGTCAGACCCCCGAGCTACGCCCGCCGCATGGACGAGCTGTGGGCGTTCCTGCGATGGCTGGCGATCGAGGCGGTGCGAAGAGAACTGGGCCTGACGCGGCCTGGGAGACTTTGGGGGACGGGATTGGAGGCGAGATGAGCGAGGAGAACGAATGGGAGCGGCAGTTCGAGATCGCCAAACAGATGCTCGCGAGCCGATGCGACCTATGCGGCGTCGTGCATTCGGCGCTGGATGGATGCTGGGTGGCGGGGTCCGAGCCTACGACGCCGGCCGATCCGGGAACGCCTGCACCGACCGATCCTGCCACTGCGGCACGATCAGATCGGACATGATGAGGGCCGCTGGTCGCTTCTCCGTCGGCGGTCGTGGCTTCGGACGCCTCGGCGCGATCCCGACGGCTTCGCAGCTGCCACCGCGGCACGTCTGACCACTCGGACAGGGTGGCTGACAGGGCGTGGCGATGGCGGCGAACGTTTTCTGATTCGCCAACGCCTCGGGGTAGTAGCCGAGGAGCTCAAGAGCCCCTGCCAACAGCAGAAACCCCATCGGCACCGGGCCTGTCATCGATGGGGCCTTCACGTCCTGTCCCGCGCGTATCTTCGCCATCTGTAGACGATACCGCAGAAACGCCACGAACGTGCCGCAAAGCGCAATCCCCAGAGGTCCCCAGGCGTTGCCGAGGGCGGTCCATTGATCGGCGGTCATGGTGATTACGCTTCGGCGCACACCGGACGGGCGAGCACGTACTCGTCGGCCGCTCCAAGATCGAGCGCCACGTAGTACACCTTGTCGCCCATCGACGGCGGACCCCATCGCCCTTGCGCATCGATCACCGCGAGCCCCTGATCTCGATTGCTCGCGTCGACCGTGGCCCCGAGCCGAAGATACGCCACTTGCGTCCCGGCCATCCAGATTGACCCCGTCGTCGGCGTGACCTCCTCCATCACGACATAGTCAGCGCGGCCACCCGCTGCGCACTCATCCACCTGGCGAGGCACGCCGATCTGCGCGCCGGTATCCTTGACCGCGCACCCGACTGCGAAAGACTTTCCCGTGACGGCTCGACCGATATGATCGCGCGCTCTGATCTTCTGAAACGTTGCGGGCATGTTTCTTACTCCTGTGTCTATGGATTCGTCGGGATAAACTGCGCGGTGAGCAGCCCGTTTATCACCCAGTCGTTAGCGCTGCTGTTGCGCCAGATCACCAAGTCACCTGCATTCAGCGATATCGAGTGCGTGGTGTCGCTGCCCGATTTGTTGCCGGTGCCCACGCTGATCACCGCTGTCGACGCCGAATACGAAGGGGAGTCGCCCCCCGCCGACGTGTACATGGTCAGGGTGACCGGCGCCGCGGGTCCGACAAGAGCCTGAATGCGGAAGTTTTTCAGCACACCCGCGGCCGGTGCCGGCCACGCTACAACATCGGTGCTCGTTGAGGACGGGGCGCCGACAGGTCCAGCGTAGTCCCCGGCCGACCAAAAGAGCCCGGTCGACGGAGAGCCTACGAGCACAGCAGATCCACCTGTGGGCTCCTTGAATTCCTGTGCGATATCAATGACCGCGTCGACCAGGCCATTGGTGGCATATTGCGCGGGATTTTTGACGTACCCCACCCGGATCACTATGCCGCTCGTGGGTCTGACCGTCGTCGCCAGGCCCGCCGTGGACTGCGAAAGATACAGTGGCGCAGCGCTGACGAAAGTCTCGCCGCCAGCAACGCGGATCTTGGTCTGCAGCCCTCGACCCGTGAGGATATGCCCGGGGAGGTTGGCGAAGACGCCGATCGCGCGGGATCCTGCGTCGGAATCCGCCTGCGCCTTGATCACCTGGTCGTCCCCGACGATGCGATAGAGATCGCCCTCGGTGGCGACGCCGCTGAAGCTGACCGGCAGTTGCAGCTCGGAGTAGGGCGAGAGCGGGTTTACCCCGAGGCCCGTGCCGCTCGATCGGATCGCGTCCGTGGTCGCAGAATCCGCCTCGACAACGACCGTGACGTCCGTGCTGCTGATGTCGATGGCCGCTGAGAACGCGCTGCGCGTCAGTTTGATTGACGGAGTCAGCCCGTGAAGGTTGATGTTGGCCCCGAAGGTGACGCCGTCGGCGATGAGCGAATCGCAGTCAATCGTCGCCGTGCTGCTCGTGATCGCGTCCCGCAGTCGGAGAGACCCGGTGATGCTCGTGATCCCCCGGATCCACTCCGAGTAAGTCCCCGCAGCTGCATTCATCCGAGAGGAGTACCCGATGTCAGCGGTGATCACCGCGGTGCTCGATACCTGGATAAGGCTCTGCAGAAGAATGTCCTGCAGCGCGAGGTAGCCCGGCGGGGCGGGGTCGCCGTTGTCGAGGACAAGCAGCGTGCCGATGCGCGCTGCCTCGATAGAGAGGACGCTCTGAGCTCCCGTCCCTCCCACATTCCAGGTGACGGTGCCGATATTGTCGAGGGGGCTTTCGCCGCGGACGTAGACATTGCGTTTCGCCGGCACCGCAAAGCCCGCAGACTCTGGCTTGCGGACGATGACAACCCACTGGCTGCCGTCGGCACCGGCGCCGATCTCGGTCATCGCCTGCGCGAGCGTCGCGTACGGCGCCCATTCCTGCCCGGTCTGCTCGAGAGTCGGGACCGTGGTGCTCGCGTCGACGAAACGCACCTGCGTGAGCGGCGCGATCGTACCGTGGCTGTCGTCGAGTACGAGCGCGGTGCCGTTCCATGTGAGCACCTTGCCGGTATCGCCGCCGCCAAGCGTCCCGAGCGTGAGCGTGTTTCCCTGCAGCAAGGAGACCGCGTTCGCGTTGCCAGCGCCCGTCACGTCGCCGGCAAGCGTCAGGCCCGCCGCAGGGACAGCGCCAAACGAGGGCGGACTTGTGCCGAGCAGGACCTGTGTTGCGCTGCCTGCGTTGCTCTCGATGAGTGCTCCGCCCGACGAGATAACCGCACGATTGTTGCTCAGTGCCGCGCCGCTGTTCGTGCCACCCTTGTCGATCGGGACTACAGGCAGACGCGCAGCATCCACGGTCCCGCTGGAGAGGTTGCTCGCGTTTAGCTGCGTGAGCGCGCTGCCGTTCGTCGTCGAGCCGGCCGCGGTCAGACGCCCGTCCGCGCCCACCGTGAACGTCGAGATCTCTCCAGTCGCCGGATAGTTGCCCGCACTCACGCCGGAATTTGGGATCGCGCCCGCCGGCACACTGCCCCACGTCAGGTCACCGCGCAAAAGCTCGGTCGAGGTGCCGGCGGGACCCTCGACGATCGCGCCGCCGGTCGAGCGCATGAAGCGGCCGTTGTTGAGGGCCGTTGCGCTCGCTGTACCGCCGTTTGCGACCGAAAGCGGGAACGTAATGCCGTCGAGTTTTGTCTTGTCCGCCGCCGACATCGAGCCGGGGGCTAGCGTTGTTGCGGCCGTGATACCGATCTGTGGCGTGTTCCCACCCGTCGATGTGATCGGCGCGGCTCCGCTGACGCTAGTGACCGTGCCGCCGCTGTCCGCGTCGGGCCCAGTCGGAAAGCCGCCGAACGAGGCGGCGCTACTGCCGGCCATCAACCCACCATCCCGCGAATCAGGATGTAATTGCCCGCGCCTACATCCCCAGCGGTTGAATAGGCCACGACACGGATCTGTCCCGCCGTAAAGACGCTGGCCGTCTGCAGTGCCAAGCGCTTGACCTCTGCCGCGCCCGTGATCGTCTGCTCGGCGCTGGTCACGCTCGAGTCATCCTGATTGACCGTCTGCAGATCCTTCCAGGCATTCGGATCAGCGGACTCGTCCCATCGCCTGTACTGAAGCTTGACCTTGTACTCGGTGGTGCCGGAGAAGCCGAGTTCAAGAGACAGCGTCAGGGCTGAGGTTCCGTCAGCATACGGCTTGCTGGTGTCGACGCCGCCCGAGGTGACCGTGGTCATTTCGGTGTAGGCGACGTTGTTCAGAGTGATGTAGCTCTGCGTGACGCTCTTGATGTCGACGTAGGTCGGGAGCGGGGTGTCTCCGCTCGCAGCGTAAATGATTCCGAAATCCCACGGACGGGGGACAGCAGCCATAAATGCACCTGGTTGGATGGAGGAATTACGGGAGACAGTGACTCGACAGCCCGCACGCGATGCCATCGCAGCACGGCGGCTTGTCGAGGGGATTGCACGGAGCGCCAGGAGGAAGACACTGCAGCGCCAAGTCTGCGGGCGGCAAGAGATCAGCCGTGCGCATGTCGTTGACTGGCGCCGAACCCCCGCCGCAGTGACATCCGGAAAGGAGCACGGCCCAGAGAACGGCCGCCCTCACTTGATCACCCCGTAGAGCGTCACGACCCAATCCGAGCCGGTGCCGTTCGCATTGCACGCCACCTCAAGCCCGAGATCAGCGGTGCCGCCAGTTCCCAGCGCGTACGGATCATTCTGAGTCACGTTCGCGCTGTGGTCGCCAATGAAGGCGTTCGCGGTCATCGCCGCCACGGCCGTCGTCACGAAGATGTTCGCCGTGCCGCTCGTGTCCTGGATCCAACAGTTAGCAGTCGTCGCCCAAGGGGTCGCGCCGTTGATCTTCGCGTGCCAGCCAGCCAGGTATGGCCTCTGCGCCGCAGGGACATCGGCGTTGCTCAGGCAGTTGACTGGCGTCGCGGCTGCGGCACTCGTCAGTGTGCAGGTTCGGACAAACGCGCGCTCTGCGGTGAGGCCGTCGACGTAGCCCTTGCTGGCGGCGCTCGTGCTCGTGGTGGGTGTCGCCGGGATCGTCACCTGACTCGTGAACGTCTTGGCACCCGTGATCGTCTCTGTCCCTGCGAGGTGAACAAGCAGCGAATCATTGACCGGCGCCGTCGTCCACCCGCCCGAGTAGAACCGGAAGACGCTCGATCCGGTGTCGTAGCACGTCCATCCGTTCGCGGGGCTCGAGAGTCCGGAGCAGTTCGCGGAGGTTCGGAAGGAACGCGCGGCGTTCGCATCGAGTTCGAGCGCGTTGGCGTCCTTGAAGTACGGACGCCCATCAGATGCCTTCGAGTACAGGCACGCGCGCCCACTCGTGCAGGTCGGCGATCCCTGGGTCGACATCGTGACTTGGTCGGTCACCACGCCGGCCAGGGCCAGAGACGGAACAAAGTTGAGCAGAATCCAGAGCAGTCGCCTCACAGAACAGCCTCCCAATCCACACTGCCAGTAAATACGCCAGAGACGTTGATGGTGAATCCCGTCGTGGTCTTGCTACTCCAGCCCACAGCCGGCGGCTCGCTCGTGTTGGTATCAATCGAAGGAGTGAGCCGGATCCCGTATGCTGCGCTCGCGAACGGAGCGCCCGCGAACACGACATCAAACGTGCTCGCCGCCGTGAACGTAGCCGTCCCACGCGCCAGTGTCCCGGGCGTCACCGGAGCCACGTAGGTCGACGTGGTAAACGCCCAGCCGTGCGTCGTCAGTAGATCATTGAGCGTCAGCGGACCAGCAACGGAGGGAACGGTGCCGTAGATCTGCCGGCCATCCGGAAGCACGATCGTCCACTTCATCACAGGCGAAGCAGGAAGAGACTCGGTCGCACCATACGGAAGGACCAGCGTGAACTGTCCCGCGGAGTCCGTGGTTGCGACGATTCCGAGTTTGTACGCCGCCGTGGTGATGTTCGGATTGACGCCGAGGGTTCGGTAGTTGCCGCCGATCGAGATCCGGTAGAAGTCCGCAGATGGAACGGCGATCACTTGCCGATTCGTGAGCGCCTGCCCAGCTAGCGCGCTCGAGTAGTAATACAGATTGTCGGTGATTGTGCAGGACATTAGATTCTCGTCTACGCCGGTTGACGGCCCAGTATCCACACGTCGATAGTCATCGCCGTCGCGTGAGGGTCATTTGCGAAAGTGATCGTCACATTCCCGGCAGCACGCGCGCCAAGGGAGCAACTCGACTCCAGCACGCGACTAACACCGCTGGCGTCGTCGCCATAGACCATGACGAGATATTCCCCGCTGGTCATCCCTGATTGAAAATCGATTCTGATTTTGGGGTTCGCGGCAACCAGCGCGACGGTCAGAATGTTGGCCCCATCTTCGAGCGCGAGCCCACCGACACCGTCGGTCGTCATCAGTGCCCACGCCTTGACGAACCCCAACGAGGTCAGTTTGTTTTGCAGCCCAACGTTGAACGCCGGCTGACTGTCGGTTCCTGAAAACGCAAGCCCCCCGGTCGTCAGGACTGAACTGTTCGACGCATTGGTAACGCTGGCCGTGGTCGAGTTCAGGAGTCCGACGTTAGAGCCGCTGATCGATGTGATGTTGCCAGGAGTCGGGACCACGACAGAGCCAACGGCTGCCGGAGTTACAA
>Ga0196964_10001200_pt1 | contig 13399 bp, 10 predicted proteins | sample S1_10metaG_FD_148615 | JGI IMG/M metagenome (GOLD analysis project Ga0196964, IMG submission 148615) | Soil microbial communities from Anza Borrego desert, Southern California, United States - S1_10 | ecosystem: Environmental > Terrestrial > Soil > Desert | place: USA: California | collected...
CGTCTCCCCTTCTCCCCGTCTTAATCGATTGGAGAAGGACGTTTTCTACAGCGCACCGTCAGCGTCACCGTCGCTGCATTTTGCAGTGACTCGATCCCGCATCACGCGTTAAACTCCTGCCATGTCGACTCCGCAGATCACCTTGTTGCAGGATTGGACGAAACGCCGCGACTGGCTGCTGCTCAATGAGTGCGACATGCCGCCGGAGCACCGTGACGACTGCCGGGCGGTACTAACGCTCCTGATCGAAACGCACGCTCAGAATGCCGCGGCTGCGCAACCCTGCCCCAACCCTTTCAGGCCCGAGTGGCGGCCGGCGCGGCGTGAACTGGTCATTCACGATCATTCGCATGGTCAGATCGTTCCGGTCGTTCGCAACGAGACCGAATCGCGCGAGCGGATCCAGAACGTGCTGCAGCGTCTGAAGAAGCTCGACCTGCAGAGTTCCACGCGAGTGCCCGAGTCGAACATTCTCTCGCCCGCAACGCCGCTGGCGGGCAGCACGGTGCTGAGCGATCGAGAGCGCAAAGAAGAGGAGCGGCCACAGCCGCCGGCTGCCGCGAAGGCGCCGCCTCAACGCCCAGTTCTGCATCCGCTGCCCGTGTGGGCGGAGATCGAAGCGGCGATCTCGCAGCCGTGGACATCGCGCTGGATCGTGTATCAGCGCATCGAATCCGCGCTGAATCAGCGCAAGGCACTGCCGCAGAAAGCTCTGGAGTTTCTCCAAACGCGTGCCGCCAGTTCGAGCGTGGACGCGTGCGTCGCGGCCGAGTTCCTGCTGCGCTGCGGCGGCGAAGAGGCGATGAAAGCGGCTCTGCGAGCGTGGAAGGACCGCCTGCGCAACCAGGGAGCGGATTACATCGTACAGCGCCTGCGGCTGGTGCTGCAGAACAACGACACGCAGGCGACGGCGGTGAAGTTGATCAGAGCGGAACTTGGCGGCGACCACAGTCTCTTCCGGCTGGAACTTTTGGCACTGCTCGGTGGTTTGGGAACACTGGAAGACGCGGGATACATTTTCGATCTACTGCGGCTGCCGAGGAGTTCGGATGAACACCCGCAGGAACGCGCGGCGATGCTTCAGGCACTGCGGTCGATTGCGCAGAATGGGCGCTTCCAGGAGAAGGCTGACTCGCAGCCGAACGCGGCAGCGTCTGCGACAGGGCCCGCGCAGTAGACCTCCGACCAAAGGATTATGATTCCTTTGCACTACGCTGCTGTTCGTCACTGCTCCATCGTGAATGACGGCAGTGGAAAACGAGAGCGTCCCGCTTACAATCTCTTGACGTGAACACGCGCCCGGATTATCAGGGCACGCTCTGAAAACTGCATATGCCGGCGTAGCTCAGGGGTAGAGCAAAGGAATCATAATCCTTTGGTCGGGGGTTCAAATCCCTCCGCCGGTATGCAGTTCCTTTCCAACTTCTATAAAAGCGCCTTCTTGTTCGCGCGCGTCGGATCAAGCCTTACAGAATTCGAGCCGCTTTGCATCGCCAATTCTCGAATCAGGACTGTATGGTTCCTCAAAGGAGGGCCAAAACATGTTACTGACCACGACGCCCCACGTTGAGGGCAAACCGATCACAAAGTACTGCGGCATAGTTACTGGCGAGGCGATCCTCGGCGCGAATCTGTTCAAGGACCTGTTTGCGGGTATCCGCGACCTGGTCGGCGGACGATCCGCGACGTACGAGCGCGAACTGCAGCGGGCGCGCGACATCGCCCTGCAGGAACTGCAGCAGCGTGCACGCGACCTCGGCGCGAACGCCGTCGTCGGTATCGATCTTGATTATGAAGTTCTCGGCCAGAGTAACGGGATGCTGATGGTCTCGGCAAGCGGCACGGCGGTGGTGATCGAGTAATCCCGGCGAAATTAGGTATGGTTGAGTGACATGGCACGCTTTTCACGGCGCTGGCTCTTTGCCTCGGTCGCGACGCTGATCACAGTGGCCACAGTGATCTATTGGCGCTGGCCTTCCAAGCCGGCCGGACGCAGCGTCACTGCCTTAGCCGAAGCCGCCTCGCTAGCTCCCGCCGACACGCTCCTGTTGATCGCTACTCGGGATTTCAATCGGGGCGAGTTCCGCGAGATGGTGGAAGAAGCGGCGCGACATAACGAGGCCTTCGCCGCGCTGATCCGCGATTCGATCCCAACATCCAGCATTCCCGAAGAAAAGGATCTGCGCGCGCAAGGCATTGATAGCAATGCTGTGGCGTTCGGCTGCGCGCGTGACGCGAATTTCGAGAAGCCGGCATTGGTGCTGAGCGTCGGAGTCACCGACCCCGTCAAAGCAGAGGCTTACATCCGCAAGGCGCTCGCCGAAACGAGCCTTCCAGGAATGAGCAGCGAGGGCGTTCGATTTCTTGTCGAGGACGGGCGGCTGTACTGCTCCGCAGGGGCCGACGCAGAGCAGACGCTCATGAAGTTTCTCGCCGACGCCAAGGCCTCGAACCTTGCCGCACAGGATCGCTTCAGGAGCAGCGTCAAGCTGCTGCCTGAGGCACAGACGGCATGGTATCTGAACTTCGGCGCCCTGCGGCGCTCGCTCGCGCATAGCTGGTTCCACGAATGGCCAATCTTTAACGCCATCGACAGCGTCAGCGCGAGCAGCGACGATGAATCGACGACGGTGCAGCTCGAGTTTGACCCATCCTCCAGAGTGCTGGCAATGCTCGAACCCGGTGGCGTCTGCGCTGAATTCATTTCGCGTTTCGAGCCGCCGGTGGTCGCGCTGACGTGGAGCCTGAAGGATCCAGGAGGTATTCTCGATGTTATGCGCCCGACGGATGGCAGCAGCGAACGGCCGCAAGCGAACGGCCTCACGCGGGAGCAGATGGGAGCGCTTCTGAAAGATGGCTGCGGGGCGGCGCTGTTCTATCCGGCTGCCACGCTCATGCCGGAGAGCGTTGTCTGCTTTAGAGTGAATGATGAAGCGCTGGCTCTCAGTGGGGCCCGGGAAACCTGCACAGCAACCGGGGGGCAGGAGCGAATTATCCAGACCACGCCGTTGTTTCTGAAGAAGAATGGAGAGAGTACTACTGTCGTGAGCTCCCATGTCGTGAAGGGCAAAGCGGAACGGCTCGAAACGGTGATCGGTTGCGATACAAAGAAGTGGACCCCGGTTGTCGGCGGCCATGACATTCTCGCCGCGGAGATAAGCGTCAAGCCGCTGCTCGCCGCATTGACCCAGCGCGAGCCAGCCGAAGTCCAGAAGGCCTTCAGCACCAGCATTCCGGATGATCTTCGCGTAACCATGAAATTGAGACGGCACGGCGGCTCGATCGTGATCCAGTTCGATTATCGCGGTGTGGCCAGAACGATGATCGAGTGCCTCGCCAACGCCGCGCCTCACCTGCAGAAAAAACGGATGTGACCAACACAGCCGCTCGCAAACCTTGACTCTTCACGTACGCTTCGTTCAAGCACCGGAGTCATTGCGATGAAAGTCAAGAACCTGGGCCGTACGGGCCTGCGCGTCTCTGAACTGTGTCTCGGCTGCATGACTTTCGGCAACGAGGCCAATGAAGCCGACTCGATCGCCATGATCAATCGTGCTGTCGAGGCGGGGGTCAATTTTCTCGACACCGCCAACGTCTACAGCCGTGGACGCAGCGAAGAGATTGTCGGCAAAGCGCTGGCAGGGCGGCGCGAGCGTTTCGTGCTCGCCACAAAGCTCCGTGGCAAAATGGGAGACGGGCCGAATGACGAAGGCGTGTCGCGCTATGCGGTCTTTCAGCAGGTCGATGCAAGTTTGCGGCGGCTGAACACGGATCACATCGACCTTTACCAGGTTCATTCATGGGACGCGAACACGCCGCTCGAGGAGACGCTCGACGCGCTGAACGATGTCGTGCGAGCAGGAAAGGTGCGGTATCTCGGCTGCTCCAACTTCGCTGCGTGGCAGCTCGCAAAGGCACTCGGTTTGAGCGCACTGCATCGCTGGGCACGATTCGACTGCATTCAGCCGCGCTACAACCTGATCGACCGCGTTGTCGAGCGCGAGCATTTCCCGCTCTGTCTGGATGCCGGGGTGGGCGTGATCAACTACAGCCCGCTCGCCGGCGGTATCCTGACGGGCAAGTATCCGCCCGACGGTCCGCCGCCGCCGATCAGCCGCGGCGGCCAGAACAAGTGGTTTATGGAAGGACGAGCGAAGCAGCATAATCTCGTCCGCGCGCAGGCGGTGGTCTCAGTGCTGAAAGAGATTCCCCACCCGATCGTCCAGACAGCGATCAAATGGACGCTCGCGCATCCGGCGGTGACAAGCCCCATCATCGGCGCGCGAGATATGGCGCAGCTCAATGCGATCTTGGACGGGTGGGACGCATGGGAGCTTGGCGCGGACGACAAGAAGCGGCTGGACGAAGTGAGTGAGTTGCCGCCGGTGAACTGAATCAGAATTCGGAGTTCGGAATGAACTGATCCGCGAGCGGAAGACAACGCGCTTGCCCAACGGCGGAGGCGGGCGAGACGCCCACCCTACGATTCTTATGCGGCGTCTCTCTCCAACGGCGCACGGGCAGCCAACAGCAAGGCTGCCCGTGGCACTTTCCCAACGGCGGATGGGGACGCCCCCACAACGGTTGCACGAGTGATCCTTTCTTGATTACGGCTGAAAGCTTTTATAAGTTGGTTCGCGCTTATTGCTCCACTTGCCACTGAATCCGAACTTGAGATCCCGTCACGCCTGGAGGCATTTACCGTGCTGAGCCGTCTGACTGCTTCGTTGATGCTCGTATCGTTCTCCTTTTTCGCGGCCGCGCAGCAGCAGGATCCGCGCGATCAGTACGGCACGCCGAGTCTCGAGGCCGCGCGCGCGTTTCAGAACGGGCTGCAGCTCTCGGAACAGAAAGAATTCAAAGCGGCGCTCGCGTCGTTCAAGCGGGCGGCGGAGGCGGACAAGAATTTCCAGCTCGCGCACTACTGGATGGCGTTGAGCCACGGGGATCTCGGCGACATCGAGGCGGCAACCGAAAGCTACAAGAACGTCATCCGCATCGGGAAAGAAACGACTATCACCAACGTCACCGTGGACGCGGCGGTCAACCTGGCGCTCGTGTACGCGCGGCTCGAGAAGGAGAGCGACGCGTCGCGCTGGTTCACCGAGGCCATCATGCTCGACCCGGGCGACCTGCATAAGCTGCATTGGAAGGCGTACCGGAATATGAGCATCGGCCTGGATCAGCAGAAGAAGCATCTTTCTGCGGCCATGTGTGTGGTGCTCGCGTACCAGAAGAACCCCGAGCGCGTGGGTGAAGAGATGGTGGCCGAGTTCATCAGCCGCGTAAAGGGGGACGAGGTCGGGCAGATCCTGCATTTCTTCGACGAGCTGCCGCAGATTCCGAATCGCGCCGGCGAGGCAAAGATCAAGGCGCTTGGCGCCGTCGAAGGCATCGGCGAAGCGGTCACCGACCTGCAGATAGACGTTCCGGGCAACCGAGTGGTCGCGATTGTGAGCGGCTCGAACTTCTACTACGTCATTGATGGCGCCAAACCGAAGACGGCAACGAAAGTCAGCATGACGCGGCCGGTGAAAGCCGCCAGCCTCGTTGCCGGCGAGCTGTACCTGTCGCTCGAAAATCCGCCGGCGGTCGCGCGAGTCGACATAGCGACCGGCAAGGTGATCGCGGAATGGAAAGTCACAGTGGCGCCTGCCAGCCTGGCCGCGCTGCCGGCGCAGAATATCGCCTGCCTGCCCCTCGGCGGCACGATCCACACGCTGAACCTGGGGGATGGTTCGCTGAGCAACGCGGATTTCATCGCGACGGGCGTACGCCCGGATCCACGCCAGAAATTCTGCTTCAGTTACATTCATCCCGGATTCCGCGACACGGGCGGCCACGTCATCATCAACGGCCGGCCCGTTTTCTTTCAATCGTCGGACAACGACTGGGCACAGACGGCGTTGTTCCAGTACGCGGTATCTTCAAACCAGATCGTCCCGGCGGCGTTCCGCTTGAACGCGGCCTCGAACGGCAAGGTGCTGCATGTCTCCGCCGACGGCAACTGGATCGGCATCGCCGGGGGCGGCGGCTGGCGGCCGGAGGCGCCCGGGACCGAGGCTGGTTACGGCGTGGCCGTCTTCCAGGCACGCGACCTGTCGAAGATGGCGGGCTTCTACGCGACCGACGCGTATCCGTCCGGCGTCGCGGTGAATCACATTACTCAGCATGTGGCGGTCTGGCGCGAAGGCGACGGACGGCTGTACCACATGAACGACCGTAAGAATTTCGTGAACCTCGCCGGACCCTTCGGCGCGGCGGCGACGTGGACCGCAGACGGGCGACACCTGCTGATCACAGGCAAGGGCGCCGAGCTGAAGTTGTTCGAACTCGAGCGCACGCCGGCCGAGACGGCGGCTGCCGCGGCGTTCGCGGCCAACCTGGCGAAGGACTATCCGAAAAAGGGCGCAGCAACGGCGGCTACGGTCACGGCGCTCGGCGAGTTGAGCAACTTTCAGATTGTTTCTGACAAGGCCGCAATCCAGAAGCTGCTGAAGCGCATCCCCGCAGAAGGGCGCACGACCAAGCCCGTGTATTGGGAATCACACAAGCCCTTCTTCAAGTCAGAGGCGCAGAAGGCCGAACTGCTGAAGCTGCTGGACATGACGCGTTCGAACGATCCGGGCATCGCGCTCTTCCGGCTGAAGGAGTTTACGAAGAAGGAACCCGATCATCCCGTCGGCACGCACCTTCTTGGCATGGCATATTACGCCACCAAGCAGCTTCCTGAGGCCGAAGCCGCGCAGATCAAAGCCGTGAAGCTGGACCAGGGCAAGACGAACGTCAGCATTGAAGCGCTGCGCATGCTGGCGCATCTGAAACTGCGCGAGAAGAAGCACGTCGACGCGGCGTACTGCTACAGCTACGTACTGATGCTCGACAAGGCAAATCCGCAGTGGCTGAAGGAAGGCCGGCCGTTCTTCGAACGCGCCGAGCTTCTTGCGGCCGCGACGCCGGTTCTCGACTCGAACCTCGCGTTGCCGGCCCAGCCCGCCGGTGAAGGCGATGATGCGGGAGCGACAGGCGCCGCGCTCCCCACCCTCGAAGCCAGCAAGGAACAGAAGGCGCTGAAAGCGCAGGACATCTACAAGAATGCGGCCAACAGCGTCGTGCTGATCAAAGCCGGCGATTCGAGCGGCTCGGGCGTCTGCGTCGGCTCCGGGCGGCACATCCTGACGAACCATCACGTGATTGAGAATGCGCAGGAGATCCAGGTGATCCCCTTCGTCCTCGTCGGCGAGTCAGCCAAGAAAATGACCGCGGTCAGCGCCAAGGTCGTGGCATCCAACCAGCAACAGGACATAGCGGTGCTGCTGCTCGCTGATGCGCCCGAGTCACTCGTCCCGCTGCCAGTCGCGGCGCAGGATCCGAAGGTTGGCGCCAGTGTGTACGCGATCGGAAGCCCCGGGATGGGCGCGAAGGTCCTCGAGCAGTCGATGACCAACGGCATCGTCTCGTCGAGCGCTAGGAAGATCGAGAACATCGTCTTCATTCAGCACACGGCGGCCGTGAATCCAGGCAACAGCGGCGGCCCGCTCTTCGATGAAACCGGCCAGATCGTCGGCATCAACACGCTGAAAGCGAAGCTCGAAGGCGTGAGCTTCGCGATTCCAGCGACGCGCATCCGGGAGTTCTTCACGAAGAAGTAGCGTGGCGGGCCCGCATAAAATTCGCGCAAGACTTCGCGTTCGAGCCCGTTCCTTGAATGGCTATCGAAGGCGAGGGTGATGCGCACGTGCGCGATATCGAAGACTCGAACTCTCGTCCTTTCTTCCTGCTGGCAGGGGCCATCAGTGCCGTGCTGGTATCCTGCGCTGTCTGGCAATTCGTGAATGACGATGTGCTGCGCTGTGGAATCGCGGGCATGGGCTGCGCGGCATTTTTGGCGCTCTGCGGCTTTGCGATTCTCATTCCCTGGCGAAGACTGGGCCGCGGGGGTGCGCCGCTTGTCTGCGCGCTTCAAATTCTTTCCGCGACCGTCGTGCTGAATGCGTTCGTGCTTGCCGCTCATTCGTATTCGGATGAATCCGGCAATGTGGCTTGCAAATGGGTAGCGTTGAGCGGCTTGCCGCTACTGGTGCCATACTTCACGTGCGCCACGATCGTCTCTCTGTTGTTCGCGGGGCTTTGCATGCTGCTGATGTATGCCGCGGAAAGCGAGACTCGCCGCACGTGGTTCTGGCGCATCGGCGCGATGGCGCAGTTTGTACTCGGGGTCACGGTGCTGCCGGTCGCACTGCTGTACTACGCCTTCTCCACAAAATGCGTTGATGAAGATAGTCGTTGCTGGCTCGCAACGGTTCGTGAAAGCATGCCGAGCCGGTACGCAGACGCGCTTGTTGATTATTGCCGCTGGAAAGGCGGTTCCAATTCCTACGATGTGTACAAGCGCGCAGTTCGGGAAGCGCGAGTCTCGCTTGCGAAACTGGAAGAGCTTTCAACCAAAGAACCTCAATGGTACACCCGCCATATCGATAGCGACCCACAAATTGCATTCTGGGCCTTGTGCGAACAAGACGAACAGCGGGCGGCGAACCTTGTTCTACGGTTGCACGCGCAGGATGCGTTGGCGTCTTTCCGTGGAAGTCTTGGGTCCGCTGGCCGAATGCTCGGATTGCACGCCGATCTCCCGGCGCTCCACCGGTTGTGGACTGATGTCACTTCCGACTTCGGCAGCGGAATTCTGCATGGGGTCGCAGGAGCTAAGCGCACAGAATGCTCTAGCCTGGCTGCTCGGCTGATAAGAAGAATTCGCCTCGATCGGAGCTGCAAGGAATACGCGATTGAGCGCGCGATGCGCGAGTACTGCAGCTTCGCGCCAGAGCAGGACATCGCGACATTCCTGAGGGAAGAGATTCAAGGCAATGATGACGCGCATCACCAGGCCGCGCTGTGGACGCTCGATTATCTGCTCCATAGCAACACTGGTGTTGTGAGTGGCGTCGTCTGTTCCATCTTCGAGACTGGAGCCATTCACGGGCGAACCGTCATTCTCGAATCGCGTCTTCCCACAGCACTGATGCTGCGGATGGGTGTCATGCGCGGCGGCGTGGACCCGTTTTGGGGATCTGCCGAGAACGTGCGGGAGCGATTCATCCTGGCTCTGTCCAGACAACTCAAGGAGGAAGACGTTTTTGTGCGCCGAGCTTCGGCCGGGATTCTTGCCAGGATCGTTGGCGTCAAACTCAGCGACAACTTGCTCTGGCGCTACGACCGCGGCTCGCTGCTGCCGGAGCCCATCATCACCGAAAGCGAGGCGGCAGAGTTGCGCGAATTGAAGGTGCGAACATATGAGTACCTTCTCGATCCGAAGGTCGCTATTGCTGAGCACATGCGCATCGACGATTGATTCCGCTGGGCGCTGGCCTCGATCAAGTAAGCCTTAGTTCCCCGTCTTCAGCCGCGCGATGCCTTCGACCATGCGCACTTCCTCTTCGGTATAGAACCGGGAGCTCATGCGGAATTTTCGAGCGCCCGAGGTGACGATCAGCGCCGGGCGCGAATCATCTTCGTTCGTGCCGCTCTCATACTCGACGACGATTGCACTGATCTCGTTCCATTTGAAGTCGTACATTTCGTCCGGTGCTTTGAATTGGAGGCCTGCCTCCGTGACGCGGCACCAGGATTCGGTGGCGTTGCGTTTCAGCTCGATTGCGCGCCTGCGGTGGGTGATCACCCCCGCGATAACCGCTGCGACGATCCACACTAACATGATGGTGTCGGTGAGCAGGCGCGGCGGATCTGGAAGTAGCCACGATAACGGCAGAGTGACGACAAGCCCCGCAACAAAGACGATGCCGACGCCGGACGTGCAGCCGCAACCGTAGGTGTCGTCAGCTCGCGACGGTTTCAGCTCGATCGGTAATGGGGGAATCGTCGCAAGAAACTTCTGCTGCTTGAACCACGGGATGGGCGTGCCGTCCGGATAGTAGCGCTCGGTCGAGTATGCGCGCAGCCTCTTTGCGAGCGTGTCAAGGCGCTCGGCTTCTGCACTGCGCCGCATGGATCGAAACGACGCGGCGTACTTGCCGATGATCTGGCTCACGTCCGTGCTCGAGACTTCGACCTTCATGAAGTCTTCGACGAGCGCGAGCAGCTTCTGCGCTTCCGTTTCGTTGCCGGCGCGCGCGCTTGCGAGGGCCTTTTCCAGCAACGCGGCAAGTCTTTCGCGTACGTAGTCACTCAAATCGGCTTCCCCGCCTTCAGCCGCACGATGCCTTCGACCAGCTTGACCTCTTCTTCCGTATAGAAGCGGGCACTCATGCGAAAGTGTCGGGCGCCCGAATACACGAGCACCACTGAGTGCGTTTCATCGTCGCCCACTCCGCTGTCGAAGGTGGTTTCCAACTTCGTGATCTCGTGCCACTTGAAGTTGAAGACTTCGTCCGGTGCCTTGAACTCGATGCCGCCTTCCGTGATGCGGCACCATGATTCGTCATTGTTGCGGCGCAATTCGCTGGACCTGCGCAGGTGGTTCACGATGCCGCCTAATAGCACCACGCCGAGGTAGCCGAAGAGTACGATGTCGCCCAGCGGCTGCGGCAGCGGACCGGGAAGCAGCACGGCAGGAATCGAGAGCAATAACAATCCAGCAAAGAACGTGACTGTCATCCCAATGCCGCAACCGCACCCGGATAAAGGTTCCGCGTGCGAGGGCTTCAGCTCGATAGGAAACTTCGGAATCGTGCGCGTGAATTTTTCCTGCTTGAACCACGGAATCTCAGACCCATCGGGATAGTAGAGATCAGGGAAGTCCTCGCGGAGTTTCTTTGCGAGCGCCGCGAGTTGATCGGCTTCCGCTGCCCGTCCTGCGGAGCGAAACGATGCGGCGTATTCATCCAGAATCGGGATGATCTCGTCGTGAAAGCCGCCCTCGGTGCGGACGAGGTCCAGCGCCATAGCAAACGACTTCTGCGCCTGCGCCTCACTGCCTAGGCGCACAGACCAGAGTGCGGTGTTGAGCACCGCGCCGAGTCTTTCGGCTAGATACTCGCCGCTCACGGTTGCGGTTGCGCCTCCAAAGGTCGAGTAAAGAGAAACAGTACGAGTAGACACGACGGCAATAGCTGCATCAACACGCGATCGAGGGAGTGCTCCAGTTGCCATTCCAGGGGCGTGGGCGTGATGAGATACACCGCATAGAACACCGCGAGCATGAATGGCAGCGTCAGCAGCGCTGTGATCGCGGCTGCCCGGCAGCGCTCAGGCATGCGTACGCCGGCAAGGATAGCATAGGCAAGCAGCAAAACCGGCGGCGTCACAGCTGGTGCGACGCGCAGCAACGAAGCGGCGAAAGCCTTCGCAATCGCAGCATGGCGTGAAAGATCGGAGAGTTTGTCCCACGGGATGCCGCGTTGTTCGGCCATGATCCAGTTCGGCGGCGCGACCGTGACTTTGAAATAGATGAGCGCCGCGAGTCCCGGCAGCGCGCCGAGAAGTAGAATCGATGCCCGGGTGAGTGCCTCGCCGAAGCTGTGCAGCCGCCAGCTCACGAGCGCATGAATCACGATCATTCCGCAGATAAAGGGCAACGCGTCGTTTTTCGTCCACGCGGCGAAGCCCGCGAACATGCCTGCGAGCACGAGTGTGCTGCGCGAGCCTGAAGTCTCCGCGAGGCACAGCATTCCCAGAGCGCCGAGTTCAAAATACGCGACGGGAATGTCTCCGTACTGTGCGGCTCCGAGCCACGTGAACGTCCAGAAACCAAGCAGGATCGCGGCCGCGAGCGCTGCCGAAGATGCGTCCACGAGGCGCTTGAGGAACGAATAAAGAAGCGCAGCCGTGCCCAGCGTAAACGTTGCAGCGACGAGCGCCGGCCCGCCGGGAGAATCGACCTTCGAAAATTCCCAGCAGCGTGAGACAAAAGCCGGCAACAGCAGCGGATAGTTCCCATGCGTCCACATCGGCAGCTCGGAGTAGTTCTCATTCCAGAATTCGCCTGAGCGGAAGAGCACGCGCGCGTGGTTGTTCCAGATCGCCATCGCGTCCCAATTCCCGTACGGATACATGAGCGATTGCGTGATGAGCGCGCCCAGCGCGCCGCAGACATTGATGGCAAGGACGATGTGAAGAACCTTACGCAGTGGCGACGATGATGTTGCCTGCGCGGCGTCTATGGCCGGGACAGTTCGCCAACGCGCGATACGCGATCCGATCATCGCGCATGCAGCGCAGAAGATAGCATCGACGATGAGGTAGTTCGACCCGGCGCTCCCGGCAGCACTGATGTAGACGAAGTAAAAACAGGACAGCATGCCGATGCCGATTCCTGCACCCGCAGCAATCGGAAGCAATGACAGCGCCTCGGCACGCGGGCGCAGCGCGGTGAAAACGCCGCAGCCGGCGAGAAACGAGAGCACCATCATCCCGATCATGGCGTCTGCCGCCTCAGCAGCGCGACACCCTCGGCACCAGCGGCGACGATCTCATAGCCCTCCACCGTAACAGAGCATCCATCGTGGTAGTTCACGACGAGCCACTCGGGACTGCCGCTTTCGGAAAGTTGCATGGGAACGAGCGCATGCTGGACGATGAACGGATGTGTATCGCGGTCCGAACGATAGCCGCAAGCTCCGCGTTGTGGAAACGATGCCGTGAGACTCGAAAGGCGTGCTTCGAGCGCGGCAATGTTATCGATCGCCGCAGGTTTACGCAGCACGTACGCGCGGACCCACTGCGCGTTGAACGCGAGCGAGAGCAAACAGAGCAGGGCAACGACGCAAAGCGCCGCGCGCCGCCGAAACGTGGTCATCGAAAAACCTCGAGTGATGCCGGGAAAGTCTATGAGCGCTCAAAGCTCCCGGCAAGGCAGCGGTCAATGGACCTCGAACGCGCCGACGCGATGGCGCGTGCCGTTAACGAGGACGTCGACCTCGTGCCGGCCGGCGTAATGCTGCCGCGTTGTCATCTCGCGCAACGACAGCCGCTTGCATAGCTCGATTGACTGGCGCGGACCGAGTGTGAGCGCTTTCAGTTTAAAGACCTTCGGTCGTGCGGAGCCGTTGGCTTTTACGAAGTGAACCGCGGCATCAATGATCGCGCGCTGCGACTGCGTCGATTGGCTCGTCAGGAAGACGGAGATCGCGACGTCCTTCCCCACCCTTACCCTTCGCGGCGAGATCGTCGCGGACACGCGGCATTTGATAGCGGCGCCGAACCCGAGCACCGCGAGCGCGCCGGCATCGCCGCGCTTGACCGCGCTACGAAGCGCGTGCGCAATCAGCTTGCGCCGCTCCGGCGTCGCATCGCGCATCCAGCGGCGGCAGGTCTCAATCAATATTTTCGGATGATCCTTGCCGATGTCGTTCAGATTATTAGCGACCGACCGCCGCACGTACTCCGCAGGATCGTCCTTCAGCATCTCCAGAAGCTCGATCACTGGCGCGGGATCTTTCTG
>Ga0196964_10001201_pt1 | contig 13393 bp, 24 predicted proteins | sample S1_10metaG_FD_148615 | JGI IMG/M metagenome (GOLD analysis project Ga0196964, IMG submission 148615) | Soil microbial communities from Anza Borrego desert, Southern California, United States - S1_10 | ecosystem: Environmental > Terrestrial > Soil > Desert | place: USA: California | collected...
CCCATCGCCCCCGCCTGAGCCTTGAATCTCTTTGCTGGTGCCGATAGAGGATGGCGCCGCGCTCGCAGGTAGATGGGCGTCCGCGCGCTCACCCGTCGCGCTCGCGCTTTTGCCAGCCGCTATGGTGCAGCCGGTACTCTGCGATGCGGCATTGATGGGGGAAGCAAGGTCGAAGCATTGTTCGCACTCTTTCGCTTGCCCGTGTTCGCAGGTGGTAGCGACGTGGGATTGCGCCGCCATTAGCCGGTCGATTTCGTCTGCGGCCATGCTCAATCGCACGTTCACGTCCGGGTCGTTCACCGTGCCTGCGTACTTGCGCAACCACGCGGCGGGGCCAGGTGCATCGTCCTCATCCAGCGACCGCTGAAACCTCTCGATTTCTGCGCGATGCTCTGGCGCGAGCTTAGATAGATCGGGCCCGAATGGGGTTATCCGTCCTTCGGCAGACCGCTGCGCCCTAAGAATCTGCAATGCCTCGTTGATCTGGCCGCGAGCTATGGTCAGGCCGTGGATGAGCGAGCAGTCCACCTTCCAGCCATCGCCCATGAACAGGCGGATCAGGCCGTCAATGCCGGACATCGAATGCTCCAGCCATTGCTCGGCGGTCAATGGTGCGTTCTTATCAAGCGGCGCAGTCATTTCGCCTCCGCGATCATGTCGGCCAGGGCTTGACGGTCCAGCTCGGCCTGCCCGTAGGCGGCAAGGTGACGCTCCACGCGACGGGCGAACGACTTGGCGACGGTTACGCTGTCCCGTATCTCAGTCCGTGCCGCCCTCTCGCGCAGGATGATTTCGGCCAGGTCGATCTTCGACCGGCCCTCGCAAAGCTCGTCTATCTCCTTCCAGCGCGGGGAGTCGGTGGGCACCGTCTCCGACCGTGGCGAGTCATGGACGAAATCAGCCTCGATGTCGGCAATGACGGCCAGCGCGTAGTTCTGCGCGTCCTTGCCTGCGCCTGGGGATAGCTCGACATGCCTGCGGTGCTTGTCGAGGACTGCTTTCCACCGTGGGGTAAACGGCGAGTCAGGAGATGTGGGCATGGGCTCCCCTCCAGGCTTTGAATACACTGCTAGCGCAAACCAGCGCAAAGGTGTCGTTGCGGCGCAGGAACACGCACCACATATCGGGAAGGTCCGCATGCCGCATGCAGTAGGCCGTTCGGTATCTCTTCTGAACGCGCTGCTTATGTGTCAGCCGTCTGCGCGTCATTGGGCCTCCTCCAGTACGCTCTCCAGGTCTGCAATGACGTTCTGCAGGAGGTCGATGGTCCGCCGTGACCTGGAGCGTTTCACCATGTCCCGGTAGGTCGCTATGAGCTGCCTGATGCGCTCTTTCACCTTTCCTCCGTAGGGCGCGACGATGTGGCACAGTGGCGCGTAATCAGTGCCGCGAGCTTGGCGTCCCAATCCACGTCGCCGCTGCGGTCCTCCGCAGACTGCTGTCCGTAGTAGAAGGCGTTGCGAAGCGCGGCCTCGACAGATTCGCCGTTCTCCGGTTGGGGCTGACCAAGTTCCTGAATCGCCCGCTGTATAACGTCCATTGAATAGTTCGGGGAGTCCGTCAGGTCGTCTACCGTCAGCTTTTGCAGACGACGAAGAACCTCGTCCCGATAGCTGTGGGGAGAGCCCATCACTCGCCCTTAACCGCGTCCATCATGTCGTCGGGGTCGTTGTGCTTGCGCAGAACGGCCTCGCCCTCGTCCAGCGCGTCGTTCGCCTCGTCGGGGATGTGATCCTTCCCCTCGTAAGCCAGCCAGAGCTGGGCGCGCAGGCTCTTGATCGCTTGCAGGGCTTCTTTCAGGTCTTTGTCCATGTGTTCCTCCTCTCCCTATTCTTTAGCGTGGCTGTCCGTGCTCGTCACTAGTTACCTCCTTTGTTCAACTTTCCGGCTTGTTCGCGGAACGTGAACACTCCCGATTTCTGAACAAGGCGGGGGCTACCACCTGGGCCGCGCCTTCTCGCTGCTTGCGCGGCTGCATCCTGTCGATTCAGGTAGTGGGTCGCCCCCATGTCCTTACTGATCCACCACGGCGGTCCAGCGGTTGTCCGTGTAGAAGATGGCCGACACCGCGTTGTCGGCGTCTCTCACCCAGCCGCGCCGCTGATCGCAGCGGAACCCGCGCATGAGCAGGGCAGAGCGCACTTCGTTGATGTCGTTCGACGCGGCGTAGGTCAGTCCGTTTTGGCCTTTGGTAATCGTCAGTTCCATTTGAACCTCCTTGATTAAGTGTGTAGACATTAAATCACCACTTAGGAGGGATTGCAAGGATTATTTGTGTACCCCATAATTCGGGCATGGATAAGCCCAAACGGGGTAGGGGACGGCCACCCCTGCCAGCCAAGGAGAAGGCCACCCAGCAGGTGCATTTCCGTTGCACCGCAGCAGAGAAGGCGTCATACAGGCGAAAGGCCAAGCCCAAGGGCATTTCTGCGTGGCTCAAGGAACTGGCGGATAAGGCGTAGCGATCAGTCACGGCCGCCATCACGCCCTCTTCCGGTGAATGGCGTCGATGTCCACGCCTTTGAAACTGCGCTTCCTACGGACTTGAATAGGCAGCCGTACCTCTATGCCGAGCAGCTTCCGTAGTTCCACTTGAAGTTCTGCCCGCACCGAGTCACGGAGGCAGGCGTAGCGCCTACGGATACGACCGTCATTCACTGCGCGTGTATCCACACACCTAGCTCGTATCCCGCACTTCGGACAGTCCTTCAGGCTTGTCTGTCGTTTCATTTGCTCTTTCCCCCTTCGCGCTTGAGGCGCTGCCGTTCTCGTGATGCAGCCGCGTAGCGCTCGCGGTGTCTCGCATATCTCGCCCTAGCGTTAGCCCGCTCTCGCTCGAGGTTCTTGTAGTAGAGCTCCATGCGCTTCTTGACCCTGCGAGCCTTCTGCTCCGGGGTGTACGTCTGCCTGTACTTTCGGCGCCGCTTGACGATGTGATACGCGCGGAGATACGCCGTCTTGTTGAACTCACCTACGCTCCGGATGGTGGCGTCCTCGATACCGTCGAGCACTGCCAGCGTCGGGAGCAGCCAGGTCATGTACGGGCTTCCTGCTGGGCGATGGCCCCCTGGTAATGCATCGGCGCTGGCTGGTCGGCCTCCGGCTTAGCGCCTCGCTTCGCCGCGGGGCCTGCGTGCAGATCCTCCGGCTTCAGTTTCGTGTAGACGCGGAGCAGCATCATTGGCGTTTTGTGCCCGGTGACGAGCATTACTTCCTGCACGCTGTAACCGGCCTCGAAAAGGCGACTCGCAGCCTCGCGCCTCAGGTCGTGGAGGCGAAGGTTCTTGATGCCGAGTTCCTTCTTCGCCGCGGTGTAGCGGGCGCCAACCGATTTGCTGTTGTAGGGGAACACGCGCTCGTGAGCTGGAGAGCCGCGCTCCTTCCACGCCTGCAGCCGCGGCGCGACGATCTCCCACGCGCGTCCGAGGAGCGGGACTTCGACGTCGTTGCCTTTCTTCTTCTTCGGATCCTTCATGTCGCGCACGATGACCGTGCGCTTCTCCTCGTTGACGTCCACGAAGAGAATCCGGCACGTCTCGCTGATCCGGCGGGCGCTCCAGACTTGGAACTCCTGGATAACGTCCATCGGGATCTCGGTGCGCCAGTGCTCGTTCTGGGCCTTGAAGTAGTCCTCCAGCCGCTTGAACTCCTCCTTCGCCGGGCGGCGATCGCGGGGCCGTGACTTCGACACAAGGCCGAACTTGACGAGCTTAGGCATCGCGTCCTCGATCGCCTTGGCGGTGATCTCGGGCATGTCCCAGCCGCTCGAGGCGTAGTCGAGGGCGACGCGCAGGTACGTGATGTCCTGCCCGATCGTTTGCGGCTGAACCGTCTTTTCGCTGCCGCGGCGGACGGGCTGCTTAATGCGCCACTGGCAGTGTGCGATGATGTCCGCTGGCTTCAGGTTCTCGGCCATCTTCTTGGCAAGCGGCGAGCGAGACTGCAGCATGCGGATCGTGTACATCTGCGACGTTCCGATGCGCCGACGCCACTCGTCGTAGTACTTCTGCAGCACCCACGCGACCGTGCCTTCTTTGAAGTCCTCGAGCGAGGGCTCCGGGCTATCGGCGAATTTCGGCTTCAAGACCACATCAACGAACTTTCCCATTAGATCGTCGCTCCGCTGCTAGGCTGGGACGCCTTCTGGCGCCGAAGGTCAATCCATTCCTTCGCGTCCTCGAAATCCTCCGCGGGCAGTTTCTCGATGCTCTCGAGCGGCTTCCCGTACCGCTTGGCCGTCACTCGCAAAAACGCCTTCTCCGCGCCGGCGTCGCATTTCGCGAACTGCGAGCGCAGCTCCGAAAGTTGCTCCGCGCTTACGTACTGCACGGCACCCCCAGGCGAACTGAGGAGGGAGGAGGGATTCGCCTGGGGGGCCGCCCCGCCGCTTGCCCATGCAGAAAGCAAACGGCCGGATTCTTCGGTGATCGCCTTGTCTAGCGGGAAAAGGGGTTTGTGCTGCTCCTGCAGCTTGATCGGGAGCGGCACCCCTGGATTGGTCGAGCGCAGGAGGAACGATGCCGTCAACTCGTAAGGCAGGTTTTTCTCGCAGATGGGCACCCACCCGTCGAGGCCGGTCGCCGTCTGCTTCTTGACGATCTCCATCTTGCCCTCGGAGTTGCGCTTCATCTCGACCTTCTCCTCGGCGCGGAAGCAGAGGATCAGGTGCGCGCGCACTTGGAGGAGGCGGCTGACCATCTTCTTGTGCGCAAGCTTCGGCTTGATCCACGCGGCCATCTTCACGGCCTCGCGCCGGCCCATGCGCTCGAACTCCTCCTCGTGCCAGTCGAGGAGCCCGCCTTCGCCAGCGTGCTCGTGGCTCATGGAGTCGACCACGATCACCGGATAACCAGCCTCGTCCGCGGCTTTGATTGCCTCGGAGTAGGCATCGGGGCGGAACGGTGGCTTCAGGTCGCCATGGTCGAATCGGAACTGGTCTGCGTAATGCTTGGCGCGGCCCGCCTCCGTGTCGATGACTGCGAAGCGCTTCTCGCCAGCGATGCCCTGCGCGAGGCGCATGGCGGTGTAGGTCTTGCCGGAGCCACTCTCGCCAGCGAGTCCAATAAGTAGCCCCACGTTCTCACGCAGGGCAGGGCGAAACGAAAACGTCATGCTGCTGCCTCCATCAGTCTCATTTCATGGTCCTGGATCATCCAGTTCGACGGCATCGCCCAATGGATGCGCTTGCCGTGGCTGGGCCATTTGTTCGAGAGGAGACACATGCGCCAGGTCTGCACGGCGCGGTCGACCTCTGCGTCCGCTATCTCGCGCATGGCCGGGTCGCAGCCGTGCAGTGAGCACTCGTAGGGCGGCTCGCACGATTGCGCGAGGAACACGAAGGCGGGATCCTTCTCGCCGAACGCGCGAATAGCGCGGCGGTAGAACGCATCCTGGATGTGATAGCCCATGCGGACGATCTGCCGCTGGAACATTTCCGGCGCCGCGCTCTCGGTGGTCTTGTAGTCGATGATGCAACGGTGGTTCTTCGACAGCCGATCGAAGCGGCAGCGAAGCCAGATGCTCCCTTCCTGCCATAGCGCCGTTACCTCGCTGTCGGCCTCATTCCAGTATTCGGTGATCTCGCAGTCCGCCAGGAACGCTTGAGCGGCCTCGACCATTGCGCGAACTTCGGCGTAGTTCTTGGCCAGAATGGGAGTTTTGCCAGCAGCTCGCGCTGCATCACGCGCCGCGCGAATGGCGTTATTCGTCCATCCGTCTGGGATAGAGCCCGCCTTGCTCGGGAATTGAGCGGGGTCGATGACCGCGATGCTCTGCGCCCCGGTAAGCAGAGCGTCGTGCGCAGCCGTACCAAGATCGAATCGGTCATCATGCTCCTCGCGGAAATCCGGATTCAGCCGCGGATGGCAGAAGAACGCCTTGCGCGGCGACTCGCGCAGAAGGATCTGCGCGACGCTGGACGAGATGGATGGCGAGTCCGCAAGTCGATCGGCGTGGTACTGCGCCGCCGGCAAGGCGAAGTAAAAGCCTGGCTTCACGCGGAGCCCCGAAGCGGAGCTCCGCGCGTGGTCATATCATGGTCGTCTCGCCCATCGTGGCGCGCGAGCTGGTCGCGCTTGACGCCAGCGACCGCGTAGGCGTTGTCCGCCTGCTCAAGCGGAGAGAGGACGCCAAGGATCGCGATTTCTAGCGATGTCTTGATGCGGCTCTCTGGGTCGAGGAGCGCCTGCTGGAACTCTGTCTGCAAGGCTCGGAGCGCGGCGAAGTGTCGGCGCCTCTCGACTTCCATCCCGGTATCCATGCCGGCGCGAAGCGACTGCTCGGCGACGTTGAGAAAGCCTTTCATCGTTTCATCCATGTGCGGTTTTCCTCTGAGTTAGAGGCTTCACCTTGTCGGCGACCTCTTTGGCGTTTTCTTCTTGGACCTTTGCGGCGAGGGCCATGCGCTTGCGCGCGCGCTCGATGGTTTTCTTCACGTCCGTTTCGATGGCGGGCGTGTACTTGAAGTCCCGGTCGAACAGCGAAGGGCGCTTAGACATGGGGCCAGAACAGCCCAATCAGGACGCCAAGGATCAGGAGGATGGTTCCAGCAGCCTCACTCGCGATGAGCTGGAAACCGTCCTCGCTGTCGTCATCTACCTTGAAGTGCTTCAGATCCTCGAGCATCAGCCCTCCGCTTGATGTTGGTGCATCATAAGCAGGCTGATACTCGCCTGTCAATAAGGGGGCTTATAAAATGTCGCGGTTTTACCTACAAACGGCCATGTGCAGCGCAGCAATGGCCTAGTTAGTGGGTGCTACAGGGGGATAAAACCTGTGGATAAAAAAATTGGACTAAAACGACGCGCGAAGTGTGCTTATCGACGCTTCGGCTTTGACGGCGATCCAGGCGTGCCGTAGGCGGCTGCTACGCGCTCATCGGATACAGCCGGGATTTCTGCAGCAGAGGTTTTGACCATCGTCTTGATAAGCGCCAGCACGTCTCGCTGGGCTTCTGGGCCAAGCTTTAGCCATTCCCTGGCCACTGTTAGCGCCTCGGGCGGGAGCGGAGGTTCTGATCCGTCCATTTGGCCCTTACCTGTCGCCAGCCACTCGGGGCTGACCTTAAGGGTTTGAGCGATAGAAACGAGGGTTGTTCCCTTGAACGACTGAGATTCACCCGTTTCGAGCTGAGAAATCGCGGCCTGCTTCACACCCGAGTCTTTAGCCAATCGAGCCTGGCTCAGACCTCTTAACTTCCTTGCGTGTCGCAGGCGGACACCAATATTCCGCCCCATGTCTCCAATTGTCGACGCGTAGGCCAAAAGCATGCTTATTGACGTCTCAATATCAGCGTGCTTATCATGCCGTACTGCAAATGACGACACACGAAGCGATTTCCTACTACGGAACGCAGCAAGCGCTGGCCGACAAGCTCGGCATCAGCCAGTCCGCAGTTTCCATGTGGGGGGACTACCCGCCCGACGCTCGCCAGATGCAACTTGAACGCATCACGCGCGGCCGACTGCGCGCAGAAGCGAACGTGTTCTCTCCGAAGCGGCGCAGGGCCGCATGAATCTATCTTTCCACGAGTCGCCATCCCTTGCCGCGCATGCACGCAACAAACACGCCTATGCCTCGATCCACGGGCAAACCGGGGTGCGTGCTGAGCGCTTGGGCTTCGCAGGCGCCAGAGTCGCGGTTGAGCTGCGCGCGATCTGCTGCTCCCGAATCGTGCAACCACTGATATTGAGGGCGAGGCTGCGCAGCGCAGCCGGCGACCAGCAGGCAAGCGAAAACGGTTCTCATGGCCTCCTCCCCAGGTTGACCAAGTTCTCATCTTACGCTCCCGCGGGGATCCTCGAAGGTGCACTCCGGCGCACGGTTTTTCCCCTTGTCTTTGGTCACGGTGACTTCGGAGCAATGGGGCAGATCGGTCTTATGGGGCTGACCGGCGCATCCCACAGCGAAGATCAGCAGCAGAACTCGGAACATCGGGCGATCCTAAAAAGTGAGGCGCCCATTTTTTTCGCCCTATGGTGTCAAGTGCTGTCACCAATTGTTGACGGGAGGAGACATGCAGCAGTTCACGCTTGATTTTGAGCCCGGAATCCTGCAGCGCTTTCCTCGGTGGCGCGACACGTTCATCCACATCGTCTACAGCGGGCGTGGAGGACTAAACAGCGCGGCCGGCGCGTGCGACGTGTCGCCTACGGACCTCACGAAACGCCTGTCGGGAGAGTACCCCGATCGTCCGCTCAGGATGGAGGACTTGCTCGCCATCTTGGAGGAAAAGAAGGACTACACGCCGATCTATTGGCTCATCGAGAAGTACCTGAGAGATCCGGACGCAAAAAAGCAGGAAGCCCTGGCGAGGCTGCCGGGGCTGGTGGCGATCCTTGAGCAAACGCTGGAGCAAGCGGGCGGCAGCGCGAAGCTGAGAGCCGTCGCTCGGTGAGAACCTGGCTCACAGAGCCGACCCCTCCGTCTGACGCGGAGTGGGCGAAGTACCTGAAGAAGAAAAAGAGGCGGACGCTGCGCGAGTTGTGGTGGCTGATCGTCTACGCAGCACGGGGCAGGGCATCGAATGGGAGACAACCATGTCTACAAAAAGACGAGGGCGCCTCACGAAACGTGAGCGCATCCTCGCCCTCAACGCGACCCATAGAGCATGGGGCGCAATCTACGGTAAACCCGAAGTCGCCGAGCGACTCTGCCAGGAAGTCCCCGCAGAGCGCGTGCGCAAACCCAAAGATGTTTCTCCTGATGCGCCGCCGTTAGAGAAAGCGGTCCTCAAGGAAGTCATCACCGCGCTGCGCTCGGATCCCCGCGTCGCGCGCGTCGATCGCAGGCAGTCCGGTGTCTACCAGAGCGGCGACCGCTACGTCACGGTCGGCACTCCCGGCACGCTCGACCTGAGCGGCATGCTGGTGGGCGGCCGATACTTCGAGATCGAGGTAAAGCGCCCCGGCGAGAAGCCCAAGCCTCACCAGGCCGAACGCATCGCCGCCATCCGTGCTCAGGGTGGTATTTCCGGTTACTGCTGGTCAGCCGAATCCGCGCTGGCTCTCCTACCAACATGACGCGCGAGCAACGAGACGCGCATCTGCGCATGGTGGAGTCGCTGCCGCGGCGCACGCATACGCAACGTAAGAGAACCTCCACCTGGGCGCCCGGCAGGCGAGGACGCCCGCCCAAGAAAAAAGGGGATGTCTGATGGACATCGCAGAGACGCGCGTATATCAGCTCGGGCGCTTCACGATCAGGCAGCAGCCCATGTTCGACAACCCATCGTTCGCGCACTACCTCGTGTTCCTCGACGGGCGCCTTGTCGGCAAGCAGTTCAGCGTCCCGAGTATCTCGGATTGCGAGATCCTCGAGCGCCAGAGCCGCCCTCGGAACGACGAGAAAAAACCCGACTACTACGGGTACACCGCGCGGCATCGCCGGCGCCTAGCGACCATCTCCTGACCCTGTCGTGAGCTTCGACGTAGACGGCATCAAAGGCCGGAACGACATCGTATCCGTCGTTGGATCCTACGTCGCGCTCAAGAAACGCGGCGCGGAGTTCGTGGGCCTCTGCCCGTTCCACAAGGACCACGACCCCTCGTTCTGGGTGTCACCGGTCAAGCAGTTCGGGCATTGCTTCTCGTGCGGAGCGAATCACGACGTCATCAGCTTCGTGCAGGAGATCGAGGGAATCGACTTCAAGGCCGCCTGCGAGAAGCTCGGCGGCGAGAACTCCTGGACGCCGAAGGCCCCGATCGAGCACGAGGGCGCACCGCCACCGCGCGCGCCTAGGATCACGTCCAAGCCGCCGGCCGATGCGCCGCCCCCCAAGTTCAAGCTGCGCGAGCTCGGCGAGCCCGTCGCGATATTCGAGATACGCGACCTAGACGGCAGCCTGATCGCGTATGAGTGCCGCTACGAAGTTGAGGGAAAGAAGGAACCGCGCATCTGGTCGTGGGGAGCGCGCGAGGGCGAAACTCCCAAGTGGCGCATGGGCCATCTCAACGAGCCGAGGCCCCTCTACGGGCTTGAGCGCGTCGGCGAGCGTCCGGATGCGCCAGTGCTCATCACCGAAGGCCCGAAGAAAGCCGACGCCGGCGCGCGCCTGCTCCCCAACTATGCATCGGTGTCGTGGACTGGTGGCGCGAACGCATGGCACAAGCACGACTGGAAGCCACTCGCGGGGAAAAAGGTCCTCATCTTCCCCGACAACGATGAGCCGGGCCTCATCGCCGCGGAGAAGCTTGCCGCGCTCCTGGGCGACCCCCGAGGGCTTGGCTGCAAGGTGCGACTGGTCGACCCCGCCGGGATGGCAACGTCCTGGGACATCGCTGACTGGCGAAGTACGACGGACGAGCTCATCGCGTGGGCAAAGCCGCGCGCCCATGACTACGTGCCTCCGCTCCCCGAGGAACCCGCCGCGGAGGAACGGATCGAGCCAGCACCCCCCGCGGTGCCCGTATCCTTGGCCGAGCACCGCAAGAAGAAGCAGCGCCCATCCCCAGTCGATGGGAACGTCGTGCGCGCACCGCACCCGGACGACGAGCCCATGCCGGCCGCGATGTCCGAGGACTTCATTGCGGACCATTTCGCCACTCTCCACGCCGAGCGATGGCGTTATGTGCGCCAGTGGGGCATGTGGTTCGAGTGGCGCGGCGATGGCTGGTACAGCGACGATACGGCCAAGATTGACCGCCTTGCCGTGGAAATCACCCGCCAAGCGCTCTACTGGCCGGAGGCCGCGGCACTCAGCCCGTCCGACAAAAAGCGTGTGAACTCCAAGCGCACCGCAGGCGCCGTGCGCGACCTCGCCATGTCCGACCGGCGCATCGCCGCGCGCGTGGATCAGTGGGACACGGACCCGTGGCTCCTGGGCGTCCCAGGTGGCGTTGTCGACCTGAAGTCAGGCGAGCACGGAGAAGCTGACCCCGAGTCGTACATGACCAAGCGCACCGCCATAGCCCCAGCCGCAGGCGAAGCACCCTTGTGGCGCAAGTTCCTCTCGACGGTCATGGACGGCAACGAGGACATGATCGCCTTCCTGCAGCGATACGCCGGCTACTGCCTCACCGGGGAAACGAGCGAGCAGGCCCTAGCGTTCCTCTACGGTACGGGCCAGAACGGCAAGGGTGTTTTCATCTCCACGATCGCGAAAATCCTTGGCGACTACGCCTGCGCGGCGGACGCCGATGTGTTCATGGAGACGGACTACCAGCGCCACCCCACCGAGATGGCACGCCTGCGCGGCGCTCGCCTCGTGCACGTGGATGAGACGGACAGCTCAAAGCGCTGGAACGAGAAGCGCATCAAGCGAATCACCGGAGGCGGCCGGATCGAGGCCCGCTTCATGAACAAGGACCATTTCGAGTTCCAGCCCCAGTTCAAGCTCCTGATCGCCGGGAACCACAAGCCGCAGCTCCGCGGCGTCGGCAAGGCCATCCAGCGCCGCATCCATCTCGTGCCGTTTACCGTGACCATCCGCGATGAGGACCGCGACAACGACCTACCCGCGAAGCTCGAGGCGGAATACCCGCAAATTCTTGCCTGGATGGTTCAGGGCTGCCTCGCGTGGCAGCGTGAGGGTCTTGCCCCTCCGGCCGAGGTTGTGGACGCCACGCAGCGCTATATCGAGGCCGAGGACGTGATCGGAGAGTGGCTCGAGGAGCGTACCGAGCAGAACGGCGAGTGCGAGCGCCCGAACGCCTACAAGAACTACCGCGCCTGGTGCGAGTCGCGCGGCGAGCGAGCCTGGAGCTCCAAGTCCTTCACCTCGGCCATGGAGGAGAAGGGCCACGTCGCCGTGAAGATCCGCGGCGCGTTCCGATACCGCGGCTTATCGCTGCGCCTCAGCTCACATGGCGACGACACCCGAGTCCCCGACTACCCCTTCTGAGACGGCCCAGCGCTTCCCTGAGGCCGCCAGCTTCGCGCGCGCCATGCGCGAGGTATTCGGCCCCAGCGTGCGCCTCACGTACGCCAGAAACGCTCAGGGCGAAGAGATCGGTAAGCCAGTCGCAACCCAGCCAAAACGCTGAGTGGGGCACCATCTGGCATGTGGGGCATCACCAAACATATCCTAGCCACGCGCGCCTGCGCGTGCGGCGCAATAGTACTTTTATGGTGCCGATTGTGCCCCACGCCCGTTTCATGCCCCACTTTTCTCTGCCGCAGCAGCACTCTCGCATCCGGATTTTCGTGCCGATGATGCCCCACTTGATGTAGTGCCGATTAGCAGTAGCGCCAACCATGTATGTGCATCAATGCATTACGTGATGAGCGATACGCTTTTGAGCTAGATCCGAGTCGGGTCGAGGCCGCTGGCCGCATTTCCTGGCCGAAATAGGGGGGGGCATCGATCTGTGGACAAGGGCAAGGGGCTAGGCGGACGCGCGCGTTTGCACCCCGACCAAATTCCCTCCGGTTTACCAGGGGGGTCTTTTTTTCTTCGGGACTCCAAGTTCGCGTTCTGGTGGTCGACCTCCTTGCGCTGCGGGAGACGAACGCGATTGCGTTGACGTGATTTTTTGAAGTGCGTAAAAGCCGCGCGCATGCGTGTGCGTTCGTTGTGCGGCTTCCTCCTTCTCCGTGCAGGGATTGCGTGCGCTTCGGCGCCGGACAAGCGGGCGGCAAGACCCGCGGCGTCGTTCGATTGAGCGAGTGGACGAAGGCGAACTGCGCTGGGCAGTGGTGCCCGGAGAGGGGATTTTGTCGCCGCTACCAGGCGAGGATTGTTGGTCCGGCGAAGGTGGACTGGACGCAGCAGTCTGGGCTCTGGGGGAGTTTCGACATCGAGCGGCAGGTATTCGGTGACTGTCCGGCGTTCGTGCGCTGGGTAGGCGAGAGGCGCGCGGCGTGACGAATCCCGGACCGGTGGCGCGGTTCGAGCACGTGATACGGCAACCCGACACGATGTCGATCATCGTGCAGAGGCTCACGGACGGGGAGCGGCTGCGCGAGATTGCGCGCGCCTGGGAGATTCCGTACGGGCGACTCGCGGCGTGGATAGCCGAGGACGCGGAGAGGAAGTCGCAGTACGAGGCGGCGCTCGCGATCTGGGCGGATTCGCTCGCGCAGGAGGCGGTTGCCATCGCTGACGAGCAGGCCGAGGTTCGGAAGGAAAACGGCGAGACGTTTGACCCGAACGTGCAGCGGGACAAGCTGCGGATCGAGACGAGGCTGAAGCTCGCCGCGCGCTGGAACCGCGAGCGCTACGGGGAGAAGGTGCAGCACCAGCACACGGGCCTGCAGCCCTCCCTCACGATCGTGATGGCGCCGGCGGACGAGCCGGGAATCGTGATTGACGCCGAGCCCGTGAAGCAGACTCTCCCTGCCGCGGAGCAGATCATATGAGCGCTGCCGCGGCCGGGCAGACCATCGCGCTGCAGGCGAAGCAGGCGATAGCGTTTTCGACCGTGGCGACGGAGCTCCTCTATGGGGGGGCGGCGGG
>Ga0196964_10001202_pt1 | contig 13393 bp, 7 predicted proteins | sample S1_10metaG_FD_148615 | JGI IMG/M metagenome (GOLD analysis project Ga0196964, IMG submission 148615) | Soil microbial communities from Anza Borrego desert, Southern California, United States - S1_10 | ecosystem: Environmental > Terrestrial > Soil > Desert | place: USA: California | collected...
GCCAACGCCAAGCTGTCCGAAAGGTTTTAAAGGAATGGCAAAAAGCTGCGGACTGTACCGGCAATAGATGCTGATGTGATTAATTCCAGAAGTTGAGATATAATCGGTTTTGCTATTTGTTGCCTCTACTTTATAAATCGGGAATGATTCACGGCCGGCTTCTGTGCCAAACGACAATTCATCTGATACAAGGTAGCTCACGCTCACTGCCATATTATTAAAAGCAACCGGTGTTTCTTCTGTCAAAGGGCGATTTGGCAGCAGCCGAAGGGTTTGGATATTTCGGATGTGAATTGAAACCGGAATGCTGTTTTCGGTACGTGCAAAATCTGTTTTAAAAGAGTGAATTGGTTGCGGAGTTTTTAAAAACTCAGATGAAAGTGCAATATTTGATATCGTCGATTGTAATTCTGCAACGGAAATACTTTGTATGTCTTTTAAAAGATTTTCAGCGGCCTGATGTGGGAAATTATCAGCAATTTCTTTGTCATTTCCCGAATTATTTCGCTGTGAACTCTGCAAGTTTGCACCATTTTTTTGAAAAGATTTCTCAGCATAATGCACGTCAGAATTTACTGCAAAAACATCTTGTGGGGTGGTTTTTAAAAATTCACTTTCCGCCGTACTTTTTAAAAGCTTCTCCTCACCAATTCCACCATTTTCCGCTTTGTGCTCATTTTTAAAATTCGTATTTGAAGCTGCAAGTGTATTGCCATTTTGCATATTTGTAAAGTAGCCCGATAGCAGAAAGAGCGCGGTGACAATGAGCGATGTCACGATAGAGCTCACAATTCCCTGATGATATTTCGCCCGGAAAGAACCCACTGAAGCAGCTCCTGTAGCAGCGGCCACGGACGGTATATTCAGCTTTGCAAAAAGTGAAGTGGTAGACTGCACGCTTGGTATAAATGCGCGATGGTCTTTCGGAATCGCGGTTTTTATGGCAAGGCTTTCCCGTAGCTCCGTCCGCAGATCATCATGCTGAATAAGCGCGGAAAAAAGTCCTGTTTCCAGCTCCGGTGCGAGCGTGCCGTCCAAGAATTCATCTATGAGCGTTGAATATTCCATTGTAATTCCTGCAATCTATGACTGAATGTCTTTTATATATTCAGAGAGCAGCGACCGGATCTGGTCTTTTGCCCTGTGTATCCTCGATTTTGTGTTGGCAAGCGAAGTGCCGGTAATTTCGGCGATTTCTGCAAGCGAAAAGCCATCGTATTCTTTTAAAACAAATACCTCGCGGAACTCCGGCTCAAGCAGTTCGAGCGCTGTGTGAATGAGGTATAGAAGCTCGTTTTTATCATGCCGCGCCTCGTCGCTGTAACTCAATAATTCTTCGTCAATGCTGACCGATTCCAATTTGTTACGTTTGTAATTCAGGCAGAGATTCCGTGCGATTGTAATGAGGAACCCTGCAAGGTTCGTCATTTCCCTTTCATTCTTCACGCTCTGATAAAAGCGCAAAAACGTTTCCTGAAAAGTGTCTTCGGCCAGCTCCGTATTGTTTAGAATCCGGAAACAGTACGCGTTCACCTTTGAAGCATACCTGTTGTAAATTTCCATGAATGCGCCGTCAGCACACGCAGCATCCTCACGCATAAGCCGGCAAAGCTCACGGTCGCTGAGATGCTGAAGTGCTGAAGTATTCATGACGCTGAAATTAAAAAGCTGGTGAAAAATTTTTAAGGCGTTTTTAAAAGCCGTAAAACAGGGGCCGGCCGAAACCAGCCCTGTATAAGGAACGGGTTATCGAATGACAGAGAATGAACCGGTATAGCGCGCGTCGCCTGAATGCACTTCGTAAAAATACACACCGGCGTTGAGAGATTGCAAGTTAATCTTTGTTTTTGAGATCTCTGATGCAGCAGCAAAAGAAGTCTGCACCTGGGCAACGCCGAGTGAATTGTAAATGATAAGTTGTGCCGGGAGTGATTGATTCTCTTCAGTAAAATTTATAAGGAATGTAACATCACTTTGAACCGGGTTTGGATATAATGATGGACCGGTCTGGGTGTTGTTTTTGCTCCCTAACTCATGTATATGAGTGGAGACTGTGTCAGTATTTGAAGTAGTATCAGTATTCGAAGTAGTATCTTTAGCGGCGTATAGGAATGTTCCACCAGCGCGATAATTGAAAACGCCATCTATAGTACCAATCCACTTACGTTCATATGAGTCAACCATAACGACAGTTATAAACTCTGCTGTCAAGCCCGAATTACCCGGAGTAAAGGTCTTTCGGTCATTGCCGTTAATGTGTACAACTCCTTTATTGGTACCTATCCATAGCTCACTGCCGTCAATAGTAATACTTGAAATATACTTGCCCGGAAGAAGATTGTTTACTTCTGCGTCTGTTACAAATTTTGAGCCATTAAAAACAGTTATCCCGGCGCTTGTACCTACTGCTACATTTTTCCCAGCAACTGCCAGAGCTGTAATTGAATTGCTTGGGAGGCCATCATTGGTTTTAAAATGCGTCCAACTGCTGCCATTATATCGTAAAAGACCATAATACGTTGCCACCCATACATTCCCTGAAGCATCGGTAACAACTTTTAAAGCATCAACATAATGTACATCATTGTCGGCAGGCATACCTGAGTTCTGTCCAGTGAAGAATTTCCAATTTTTACCATCAAATCTAGCAATTCCACCCCTATTAGCCCCCGCACCACCTGTTGCCATCCAGATTCTGCCTGCTGAATCAAGTGAGAGTGCGTTGACTGTATCACCTGGTAGGCCTGAGTTTTGCCTGTTATAGTATATCCACTTATCGCCATCAAATTTTGCTGCACCTGCAAATGTGCCCACCCATACATTGTTTTTTGCATCAATAAGCATATCGATAATCGCTGTATTGGCGGGTAAACTATTATACTCTGTAAATTTTGTACCATCAAAAGAAGTAAGTATGTTTGAGCTTGACGCCATCCATATAACGCCATTTTTATCCTGGGCAATACTTCTAACCCTATACTTTGGCAGACCTGTTGTGTCGCTTATCCACTCCGGCGTTTGACCGTAACCTGTGCAGAATGCGCACAGCAATAGTATACAGGAAATAATTTTCATGTGACACCTAATAGTTTTTGTTTTGGAATTTAGATTTTCTTAACGAGCATATATGCAGTCATTCTAATTAACACATGGAGAAGAAAAAGGATGCAGAGGATTATTTTTGACTAGGGATGAATAGTGAGAATCAGTATTCTCATAATCGTAGAAACTGACTGATTAAAGCAAGACAGGATGAAATTAGATCTGGCAGGACAACCGCCGGAACGTACGATGATTGGTTTGAGAAAAGCGTCCATGGGCAATCTATGGCGAGCTAAGGCTCCGAACAGGATCTGGCCACTGAAATAAAAATGCCCGTGTAGATTATGTTCTACACGGGCATTTTTTAAAAGCAGTAACCAACTCTGTAACGACATGGCTCCGGTACACCTTCCAAATATGAAGTAGAGTCTGATAGTAAGTTAAAATTTTGTACACTTCAGATGAAATCAGGTATCTTGGCAGTTAACAATAAGATGTGGATTTTCAGCATTTTAATTTTACAAAGTTTTGGCATGTGAAGATAACATCCTCTAAGCTTTTTTCAATAATTGCATTACTCGCAAACCTGGGTTTAGAAAAACTGACTATTTTCCCATCTTTTATCCTAGAGACGCCTAAGGTTGTGGGGTAGTCCATGAAAAGCATGTGTTGGCATCATCGATTATTAGTAGCACAACTTTACATAATGTGCATTTTCTGTTAAATACAAATGTTCACTTGCATTTTGGCAAACAAACGGAAAATGAAATTACAAATTCCAATCAAGTTGCAGAGCGATCTCCAGCTAGTTCGAGAGTTCCTCCAGGCCTAATTGACTCTACTTTACAATTATTATCTTTTAATAATAAAAAAAATTTTGATAAAAACTTAGATTAATATTTGTCATTTGCAGTGTCAGTTGGAAAATGTTTTGGCTTGGAATGTAATATTGAAGCAGTTAGTTGCAGTCCGGCAATCGGCTCTGTATAAAAAAAGGCCACATGAGGAAATGCTCATGCGGCCTTTTTAAAAATTGAATCAGCATTACAGCTCATACACATTCGTTGCTTTCGTATTTACATACTCAAGGAAATCCCTCGCTGTCAGCGTCCTTCCTGTCACACGCTTGATGATTTCAATCGGCTCCTGCGTGCGGCCGTACTGGTGAATATTCTCACGTAGCCATACACGGATGTTTAAAAACTCTCCTTTTGAAATCTGCTCACGAACATCCGGCATTTCCTTTTCAAGTTGGTTCCAGATCATTGCCGCATAAAGTTTTCCAAGCGTGTAGCTTGGGAAATAACCAAATCCGCCGAACGACCAGTGTACGTCCTGCAAGCTTCCCACAGCATCATTTTCCGGTGTAATCCCCAGAAATTCCTGCATTGTTTCCGCCCACACTTTCGGAACGTCTTCTACTTTTAAACGTCCATTGATGAGGTCGCGCTCAAGGTGGTAGCGCAGGATGATATGCATATTGTACGTCACTTCGTCAGCTTCCACGCGGATGAACGACGGCTGGATGGTATTAATGGCTTTAAAAAACGCCCGTGGCGTCATATCGCGCAGCTGCTCAGGAAATCTCGCGCGCAGGTGCGGCAGCGCCCACGTCCAGAATTCTTCTGTACGCGCAACCATATTTTCCCAGAAAAGCGACTGCGACTCATGAATTCCCATCGAAGTGCCGTCAGCAGCAAATGTCCGCGCATATTTTTTGTCAATTCCCTGCTCATACAGCGCGTGCCCGGTCTCGTGGATCACACCGAAAAGGCACGAGCGCAGATCGTTTTCAAAAACGCGCGTCGTAATGCGAACATCCGTAATAGCAAACGTCGTGCAGAAAGGATGCGCCGTCAGGTCAAGCCGCCCGTGATTAAAATCATAACCCAGCTTTTCTGCGATAAAGCGTGAAAACTCTATCTGCTTTTCTTTGTCAAAACCTGCGCTTAAAATTGAATTGTCAGCATTTTTCAGATTTGGCTCAATTCTTTTTAAAAGGTCGCGCGTACCGTCCGCCAGTTCTTTAAAAACCGGGTCAAGCTGCGCAACGGTCATGCCCGGCTCGAATAAGTCCAGAAGCGCATCATAACGGTCTTTTTCGTAACCGTACAATTCCGCTGCCTGGATTTTCAGGTCAATCAGCTTTTGCAGATGCGGCGCGAAAATTGAAAAATTCTTCTCCCCTTTTGCCCTTTTCCATGCTTCCTGAGCGAGCGACTGCGCTTTTGACGTTTCGCGAACGAGCTCTTCCGGCAGCTTTGCCGCGCGGTCGTGATCCTTCACAAAAAGTTTTAAAAGCGATGTTGCTTCGCCGTTCATTCCGCGCACGTCGGCAGCAAGCTTTTTGGATATATCGCTTGTGAGGTGCTGATGCGCGAGCGTGTCCAGCGTTGCGATCTGCTCGGCGCGCGCCTCTCCCGCCCCGTCCGGCATATACGTTTCCTGGTCCCAACCCAGCACGGCACTCGCCGCACCAAGGTCTTTCACCGTGTTCATTATCCCGATGATCTGTAATTCTGTTTGATTGTTCATGTTTTTCTTTTTTAAATCTATTTTTTAAAAACTATACTTTAAAACTACTTGCGATTCGCTTTGCCTGTCCAATTTCATTATAATCAAGACTTGTTTCTCTAAATCCTAATTCATTTTCATACACATGAAAAAATGATGCTGCAATATAATATTTTCACCATTTGACAGTATTTCAAACAAATTAGAATTCTCATAAGAAAGATACTTTAGAGCTAACTTGCTATTAATTATACTTTTAATTAATTATACTTTTGAAATCGAAATTTTTTCTAAATCTGCTGCAATTTGAATAAAATTTGTATCAAAGAAAATTATATCAATATTCGTTTTTAAAGCATCATTTTTATTTGAGCGTAATAATAATTGACCATGACTATTTACATAATCGTGTAATTGAAAGTAGCGCTCGGATTCATAAATAATTTTGCTCATATTTTCAACTATCGTTATTCTTTCTTTTTAAAACTATCTTTTAAAACCGTCATTGCGAGGAGGTCTTCCGACGCGGCAATCGCAAAGACAAAATGACGCGTCCGAAGCATTTGAGATTGCCACGTCGCAGAAGACTGCTCCTCGCAATGACAACACTGGTAAATCAAACTTTTAAAAAAGTTAAAAAAACTCCGACGCATTCACTTTCTCTTCATACCCGATGAGGTACGTCAGCCAGAAAGTGCCGAGCTTTCAAGGACTCCCGGTAATCTGCTATTATGTTTAATTTCTATTTTAGAAGAATTTATATAATCTCTATTACCTGTAGTGAATCAAAGAGTAGGGTAGTAAATATCGGCTCTTCTTTTAGATTATTTCATTATGTTTAATTAGTTAGAAAGCTCCGATGATTAATTAAACCCCACTGGATCCTATTGTTTTGCTGATCAGATACAGACTTACAACCTCTTTTCCTTAGTTTAGACGTTCATTCTTTTCCTGTTTTTGCCCGATGCAGCTACTGTAATTAGAGCCAAGGAAAGTGTAGTTACAGAAATAATAGCCCCTGTCGTAAAACTTTTAGATTCATACCTCATTTCCACTATATGGTTTCCGGCAGGTACATCAATTGCACGCAGGGCATGGTAAGCAGGGATAGTGCGAACAGGGGTGCCATCGACATAGGCCTGCCAGTCTGGGTAGTATAATTCGCTTAATACCAAAACCCCGGGTTCAGCAGTTGTAACGGAATATTTAAATGAATTATTATGATACTCAAGACATTTAACTTCATGTTGAACTTGGGAAGCATGATGACCTGAGAGCTTATTCCTAGGGCTTTCCTCTAAAACAACTGTTTTGGTTATATCAATTGAACTGGAGTTCATAATCTTATGCACCTGCGCTGAATCCGATACAATAGCGTCGTATGCCATCCATGCACGTTTAAAATGTGTCGGCCTTTCTTTAAAAACAGCTTGTCCGCTTACAGAATCCATGACTAATTGATAGCGAATATTTAAAAGGTCTTTTATGTGTTGTTCATTTGATGCAGGGGGATTTCTCCGCTTTAGCAATAGGGCATTAAAGCCCTCATACAGCATAATAGAATCAACTAACCCCTGATTTCTCTTCATTGCAGTAGCGCTGTTTACTCGTGCTGAAACACGGAAAATATCATTGGGAGCCTTGGATTTTAAAAGGTTTTTTAATTCAGGGCTTACAGTGTACTTATCAACCGGATTCACAGTCGAATTTTTGAAAGAGCCATTATGAGCATTTAGATCAAGTACTATAATAAGCACTAAGGCAAGAGCTCCTACTAAAGGAGAGATTGTACGCCTTTCAAGAAGGAAGACCACAAGAAAAACAAGGATTACCATTAAAAAAGCACTCCTTCCTAATTTTGAAAGCGGTTCGATGAATTCTGGTTGAGCCCCAACAAATGCTGGCAGAGTACCTGTCATCCCCATAATAGCAATGAGCAATGGAATAGAAACTATGCTACAAAGCTTCCAAAGTCCTAATTTCTCACGTTCACTTTTCCAAAGTGAGTCGAAACCAAATCCAGCAAGAGTACACATGGAAAGAGAAACGAAAAAAAGAATTCTTGATGGAACCCTAAGCTGTCCAAACAGAGGAATTTTATAAAAAAAAGAGAATAAAAATCCATAAGAACCGAATGCAAAGAGAAATCCAAATATAACCGTAAATATAAGGAATGCACCTAACCGGGTCTTAAAGATAGAGCTTGCACCAAGTAGTCCAAGTACTAATGCTGCAATACCAAAATAGAAAGAGGTCTCCCAATAGTCATACGGGTTTATCATAGAATTATGAGCACTTTCCAAATAATACGGAATAGTCTCTGGACTCACGGAAATTTTGTCTGAGGCTTCAGTTATACCAAACAGCTTAGGGATAACTGCTGTAAAAATTTGTGGTAGCTGCATAGAACCTACTGTTGCTTCAGTATAACTAATTTCCTTCCGCTCTGAAAATGCAGCTAGTTCTTTAGAGGGAAGATACTGAATTGCAAAAATTCCTCCTGCAATTATAAACGGTAGTGCAATACTAGTAATTAGTCTTAAATAATTAATCTTATTGTCGTTGTTATTTTTTTGAAATGCACCTAATGTCCATAATGAAAATAGTCCAAGGTATAGAAACTCATATAGAGCAGTCTGTGCATGCCCCGATAGAATACTTAAGCCAAGTATTATGCCACAAATCGTAGAATCTCTGTGGCGGAAAGTTGTAATTCCACTATCAAAATATTTTAGAACCAAAGGAAACCAAGCTAAATTATATAGAATCATTGGGTGGATGACCCTAAATGCGAGTGTTGCCGAAAAAGCAAATGAAACAGCTGCAATTATTGATCCGTATTGTGAGATCTTGAAATGACGGCAAAGTATATATAAAGCAACCTGTGCAATAAAAAAATGAATGATGACAAGCAGATGGAACGATAGTATATTAGATTTCGGAGAAAAGAATAAATCATAAATAAGATTTAAAGGATAAAAAATCCCGGTTTCAGGATCTGCAAAAAATGGCATACCACAAAAGGTATAGGGATTCCAATAAGGCACTTCGAAAGACGAAATATGGTTTGCGGCAAAGACACGTAGTGGGAATGCTCTCTCAGTAAAATCTTCCCAAAAGAACATACCTCCAAAAATCTGCTCTCGAAAGAAGAGTAGTGTAATGGTTGCAAATAGAATAAGTACAAACCAAGATGGAAGGATTGCCGGTATGTTTAGTGATGGTGACGGGTTCTTTTTTGAAGAAGTTAATTTTTGAGACTTTGCCATGATTTTTTATCAATGTTGAGTTAACTTTAATAAACCAAACAGATTTTGGTTCTTTAAGTAATATGAGACCTGTGGTGCAGTCTACTTAGTGACTAGTTATCTGGAAGATTCAAAGATTAGATGGTTGACATTATGTTTTTTAGAACTCCTACGCATTCACCTTCTCTTCATACCCGATCAGGTACGTCAGCCAGGAATTGCCGAGCTTTTCAAGGACGGAGTTCATTTTTAAACGGTCGCGGAGGTTTTTAAAATCAACGCGGTCGAGCTCCTGATCCTGATTAAAGCAGGAGAACACGGGCTGCACTTCCACGCCCGTCACCGGGTCCACATGTTTTTGCAAACACTGCGCACAAATCTCCTTCATCATACATTGCATTGGAGAGTTGATCGAGCCAATAGCAACATGATGGTTCAAATGCGGTTTTAAAGAAGTGTGACGGGCTTCCTTCACAGCGCGCATCATGCCGTCGGAGCCTATCGCAATAATGCGGTTCACCTTTTTAAAATCAACGGTTTGTTCGCCGAGCTCGCCAGCCAGGTACGCGTGCATTGCCTGGATTATATTGCCGCGATAGTGCGCGTCCTGCGGGCGGTTTGGCGTGATCTCAGGGCCAATATCGCTGCTCCAGATCACCTTGTCCGTCGAGGACTCGATATCTTCCATTTTAAAAACATCAGCACCGTTTTTGTAGCCCGCGAAGTAGATCACTTTATTGCCATTCGCTTTTAAAGCTTTTGAAATGGAAAAAAGCACTGCATTTCCAAGCCCGCCGCCAGCCAGCAGCACTGTTTCATTTTGCGGAATATGCGTTGGCGCGCCCGTCGGCCCCATGACAACCACGCGTTGCCCTTCTTTTAAAAAGGAAACCAGGCGCGATGACGTGCCCATTTCCAGCACGATCATAGAGAGGAGTCCGCGCTCTGGGTCAGTCCATGCGCCCGTCATGGCAAGCCCTTCCATCTGGAGCTTCGTGCCGTTGACAACTGGCGAGTCCACTTCGTAATTCTGCAAACGGTAGAATTCACCTGGCTCAAAATGCTTCGCCGCATATGGCGCGTGAACAATCACTTCGAGGATTGTTTCCGTCAGGTATTCTACTTTCACGACATGGGCGCGGAAATTATGCTCGAGTTTTTTAAAAAAGTCGTCGAGCTCAGCAGCACGCTCCTGTGGGAGTTCACGGACGCCATCAGCAATCTCCTGCTCAACATTTTGAATTTCGTCTTTGAAAAGGGCAGCGACTTTCGGGTAGCCGTATTTGGCACTCGCCATAGCTTTCACAACGCTTCCGGCATAATATGGGTGGTTATCACCATAAAATGAAATATATTTTCCGTCTTTTTCGTAGGAGGTAAAAAATGCCTGCTGGATATCGGTGGCGGGAATGAGTTTATGTTTTTTCATGAGTTTTTTAAAAAGCGCTTTTTAAAAGAATGTGCGATTGCAAAAATACGCTTTTTAAAAGAAAAAGATTTTAAAAAGAAAAACCCGGAGTTTTAAAAACTACGGGCTAGAATTTACTGTAGTTAGGATGTAGTTACACAAAGAACAGTAATCCAATGGTAACAATACTAAAAACAATCATGATCGCATCTGTAAAATGGCTTTCTTTGCGTCGAAAACGCATAATGAACATGTATGCAATATAGATGGCGAGCGCCATTGCAACATAACGTGGAATATCAGTATTCATCGTATTCACCAGTGCGCCACAGCCTGCAATAATAAACCCAATAACTCCCGGTATAGCGAGTGAGCTGATACGCTTTGTCCGGAAAAAATCAAGAATGCCACCAGCTATTGTGAGCATCCCAAAAACTACAAGTACCCATGCTAACATTTGAAACTCTCCCTTTTTTCAGTGAAATATATTTTCATTTTTTTATCAGATATGCTTTTAAAACAGATGTACCATAATGAAGAGTTCATTTATGATCACAAAGATAATGCGAAAATCCATGATTTAGGATCGTGATTACAATATAGGATTACTATTTCATTGCTTTAGAAAGACTTGTAACAAACAAATATTTTTACAAAAGTGATTTCTTTTTTATAATATTCTACGTATTTTGCCGACATTGTGAATAAATTTGATATGCTTCACAGAATATTTGCCCACTTTACCTATTCTACATGTCACCTTTACGTTACCACATTATGCGATTACGCGGCATTGTACTTTTTGGAACTCTGCTTATTTTAGGTAGCAGTATCGCTATCGCTCAACCTTGGATAAACGATTCTTTACAAAACTTTTATGAAGTTCAGAGGGCGGCACAAGAATACTGGAAGGACAGGCCTATTGAAAAAGGACAGGGCTGGAAGCAATTTAAACGGTGGGAATGGTTTTGGGAGCAGCGCGTAGCCCCAAGCGGTGAATTTCCCAATCCTATGCAGTTATTAATGGAGCGCCCGGTTTTAAAGGATAAAGGCAGTAAGATTGAAAAAACGTTAGGTACTTCTTCCACGAATCCTTGGACGTTTATAGGGCAGTCCGAATCCGAAGGGGGATATTTTGGGTTAGGAAGGATAAACAGTGTAATAACAAACCCTGGGAATGCTAATATTATTTGGGTCGGCTCAGGTTCGGGAGGCGCGTGGAAAAGCACAAACGGAGGAACGAGCTGGACATGCTATACAGATGCTCTCCCTACTCTTGGTGTAGGTGATATAGCAATTGACCCAACCAATACAAATGTAATATACCTTGCCACAGGCGATGGTAATGCTTCGAGTGCATACAGCGTGGGCGTTTTAAAATCAACAGATGGTGGTGAAACCTGGAATACAACAGGTTTAAACTACACTACCACTCAGGGCAGAGTAATGTCGCGTATCCTGATAAATCCGTCAAATTCGAGCATAGTCCTAGTGGCTACCAATAATGGTATTTTTCGAACTACAAATGGCGGAACATCCTGGACTCAGGTACAGGCAGGAAACTTTAAAGACATGGAGTTTAAACCCGGGGATCCTTCTGTGATCTATGCCGGGACTAGCAATGGCGGCGTTTTCCGCTCTTCAAATAGCGGCTCATCTTTTAGTCAGATTACATCGGGCTTACCTACTACAAATGGAGGAAGGATTGAAATAGCTGTTTCACCTGCTGAACCTGAAATAGCATACGCCCTTTTTGCGAGTTCTACCACTAACGGCTTTCTCGGACTGTATATTTCCTATAATAGCGGACTTACATGGTCACTTGCTTCAAATTCGCCGAACATCCTTGATGGCTCGGTAACAGGTAATACCAATAGTGGACAGGGCTGGTATGATTTGGCCCTTGCTGTCTCACCTGTAGATGCAGCTGAGGTATTTGTCGGTGGTCTCAATGTTTGGAGATCACAAGATGCAGGCTCTACATGGACAAGACTCACACATTGGTATGATCTTGGCAATAACTCCCCTACAATCCATGCAGACCAGCATTGTTTATATTTTGCACCGGGCACATCCCGCCTTTTCGCAGCCAATGACGGAGGTCTCTATACTTCTACCAATAGCGGCAATTCATGGTCATGGATTGGGAATGGTTTAAGGATTACCCAGTTTTACAGGCTCGGCACCTCTGCCTCCAGTAGCAGCAAATATATCTTTGGAGCCCAGGATAATAGTACGAAGTATTATAATGGTTCATCATGGATGGAAATAGCTACCGGTGACGGAATGGAATCGGCAATTGATCCTTCCAATGAAAATATTGTTTATACCAGCAGTTATTATGGTGCTTTGCAGCGATCGTTAAACGGTGGATCCAGTTTTGCCAGTATACGCCCTACCCAGTCCAATGGATCATGGATTACTCCGTATATGCTTAATCCTCAAAATCCATCTACGATTTTTGCAGGGTATACAAACGTCTGGAAATCATTAAATCGCGGTTCGACCTGGACCCAGATATCAAGTTTTTCTGGTAGTTCAACATTAAATGTTTTGCAAGTAGCTCCCTCGGATTCAAATACAATCTATGTCAGTACTGGCAGTACTTCCATCAGACGTACGATGAATGGAGGAGGCACATGGACCACACTCAATCTTCCGGTTAGTAATACGCTCACATATCTTGCAATTCATCCTAATAACCCTCAGCATATCTGGGCTACATTTTCAGGGTATTCCGCAGGTAACAAGGTATTTGTTTCCACAAATGGGGGTTCAAGCTGGGCAAATATCTCTGGGTCGCTGTCCAATATACCGGTAAACTGCATTGTTTATCAAAACAATTCACCGAATAGGATTTACGTTGGTACCGATGTTGGAGTGTATTACCTTGACAGCACTATTAGCGATTGGGAAGATTATAATCAGAGCCTGCCTAATGTGATTATCAATGAGCTTGAGATCCAATACTCTTCCGGCAAACTAAGAGCAGCTACCTATGGCCGTGGCGCATGGGAAGCAAATATTGTAACTACGTCTATTAATGTAGGATCAGTACCGGCACAAGTATGTCAGGGTGGAGCTTTATCACTTCCTATCTCTTCTAGCGGACTTTTAAATTCCGGTAATACATACACAGCTCAGCTTTCTAGTTCAACTGGTGATTTCACCAGTCCGATAC
>Ga0196964_10001203_pt1 | contig 13390 bp, 6 predicted proteins | sample S1_10metaG_FD_148615 | JGI IMG/M metagenome (GOLD analysis project Ga0196964, IMG submission 148615) | Soil microbial communities from Anza Borrego desert, Southern California, United States - S1_10 | ecosystem: Environmental > Terrestrial > Soil > Desert | place: USA: California | collected...
CAGATCGAGATTCAGCCGGATTCCGTTGAGCGGACTGCGGATTTCATGCGCCAGTCCGGACGCCAGCGTTCCGATGTAGGCCATGCGCGAAGCCTGCTCCGCGCGCGCCTCGCGTTCCATTTGTTTTTTGGTCTTGGGTGCGGCAGCCATAGATCACCTGAACATTCCAAGGCAAACATTCAACTATGACTTTACGTTGTACACGACAGTCATTTATAGTGAAGCGCATGGAACCGGAAGCCCGGAAAGCCAAGCCGCTGGGACCGTACAAACGCTTCGGCGTGATGGGCGGGTCTTTTGACCCTGTTCATGTTGGACATCTCTCGATTGCGCAGCAGATTTTCAATGGACTGAAGCTGGAGCAGGTTGTGCTGCTGCCTGCAGCTACTCCGCCGCACAAACAGGAAGGCCGCGCGATGACACCCGCCGCCGAGCGCCTGCATATGTGCGAATTGGCCGTACACAACATGCACGGCCTGAGCGTCAGCGACTTCGAGATCAAGCGCGGCGGCGTAAGCTACACCGTGGAAACCGCGCGGCAGATCCGACAGGCCTACGGGCCGGAAGCGCAGATCTATTTCGTAATCGGGTCCGACAGCCTCGCTGATCTTCCGCAGTGGTATGAGATTAAAGAACTGGTCACGCTGATCGACTTTGCCATCGCTGAGCGCCGTGAGACGCCGATCAAGGAATCGCTCTGGCTGAATTTGCGCACCGCCCTCGGCGCTGAAGCTGAAGCCAAGCTGCGCAAGGGAGTGGTGGAAGTTCAGCGGGTCGACGTGAGCTCGACGTTGATCCGCCAGCTGCTGGCTGCCGGCGAAAAAGTTCCCGGGTATCTGCGCCGTGACGTCGAAGAGTACATCCGCGCCAAGGGCCTCTATGGTGCGCCGCCCAAACCCACCGCAACCCCGCGCATCATCATGCCGTGAGTATCGCGAGGCTGAAGCGAGTGCCTCGCGTTGGTTCTGCGCTGGATTAAACCTTCTCCGGGCGAATGATCACTAATTGCTGCGCCTGATTCGGAGAATGCGTTGCGCGTTTGCCTTTTCCTGCTGATTGGGATGGTTTCCACCGTTTCTGCGGCGGATGAATGCGACGAGTTGCCGCCGCGGTCCACGGCGTATGTTGACTACGCCAGAGTGCAGGCAATCTTCGATGCGCGCTGTCTCGAGTGTCACATCGGCGCCGATTCGCCTTACGGGCTGGATCTTTCCGCCTTCCGAAGCTACACCCGCCTGGTGAATGAACGCAGTCAGGAAGTGCCGTCGTTGTTTCGCGTGAAGCCCGGGAATTCAAAGAACAGCTACCTGCTTCAGAAACTCAATTGTGCCACGCCAAAAGTCGGCGACCGGATGCCCATTGGCGGTGTACTTTCAGTCGAGGACCGCGCGGCCATTCGCGACTGGATCGATCAGGGTGCGCGGCCGGCAAATCGCAATCCTCTTATCGTCAGCGGCCCGGGAGGAATCCCGGCTTCTGCCCGCGTGGGCGAACCTATTCAGTTTTTTGCGGCCGGCAGCGATCCGAATAACGATCCATTGAGCTATTCATGGGATTTTGGAGATGGCACACACCGCAATGGCGAGACCGCCATTCATGCCTTCGCTGCAGCAGGGACCTATAGCGTCGCGGTTTCGGTTACTGATGACCGCGGCGGCGTGGTTATGGCCGCCCTCGCTTATGTTGTCGAGCCTGATATCGACAGCGATCAAGATGGGCTCGGAAATTATGGAGACCCGGATGATGACAACGATGGCATACCCGATGGAATCGAACAGGCACTCGGGTTCAATCCCATAGATCCGCTTTCGGTTCCGCTGCTCACTTCGGGGCAGAACGGGCTGACGCTTTCTTCGGCAAAAATGAATTTCGACTTTGCCGCTTCCTCGGCGGATTCCTTCAGCGCACGCGGCCGCCTTGCCATGGCATCGGCTTTTGATGCTGCAAATCAAACATGCATTGTTGAAGTCGGCGGCATCACTCGCACGTTGCAACTGGATGACAGGGGTGCTTCGCGTCGGGGTGCTGGCGACTCGCTGAGAATCGTGAAGCAGAAAACGGGCGCCGCTTTTTCAATCAGGCTCAACGCTGCGGATTTTAAATTCGCGGTGCTCGGTGAAACATTATTGAACACAGCGGACACACGGCTCGCGCCCTGCTCGACAAGGCTGTGGATTCTCGCGGGACAGTCGCTTTTCTCGAGCGAAGTGCCGCTTCTTTATTCGCGTTCAAAAGGTCGCGCCGGTTCGGCAACGCTGAAACGCTGACAATTCAGCGTCACTTAATATTGAGCACCCAGGGTACCCACCAGGTACAGATGGGCGTAACGACAATGATTCCGAGTATATCCACCATCAGCCCGCAGCGTGCCATCTGTGGCACGGTGATATAGCCGCTGGAGAATGCAACAGCGTTTGGCGGTGTTCCTGCCGGAAGCATGAAGCCAAACGACGCGGCCAGCGTTGCGGCGAGCATAAGCGGCACGGGATGCAGACCCATGCTTTCAGCACTGGTTGCCAGCAGCGGAAGGAGAATGCTCGCGGTGGCGGTGTTGGACGCGACTTCAGTCAGGACTGTCGCGACGATGCAGACCAGCAACGTTGCGAAAAATGGATGGAGTTGACGCTTGCCCTGTAGGCCCGCGGCGATCCAGTCTGAGAGTTTGCTCTCCTGAATGCCGTAGGCCATCGCAAAGCCGCCGCCGAGCATCACTAGCAGGCCCCACGAAATTCCTGCTGCCTCCTTCGGTCCGAGCGCCGCACGAAGGGGCTTCTTCTGCACGGGGATAAAAAACAGAACTCCCGAGACCACCATCGCAACCGCACCGTCGCCGAAATCCTGCTTCAGGTAATTGCGTAGCGGCGCCGAGTATTGGTCCAGGCTGCCGAGCAGGTCCGGCCAGCCGAACGGGACGGACTGCCACCAGCCCGGAATGGTCGCAAAACCCAGTTCAATAGGCTTGCGGAAAATCCAGAGTGTTGCCGCCGTTAGAAAGGCCACCAGCGCGGCCCGCTCTCCGGCGCTCAGCGGGCCCAGCTTTGAGCGGGCTTCATGAATCGCGCGCTGTCCGCTCTGGAATCCATCGGCTGGAAGCGGCGCGGCGAAGCGGACGAGGTAAATCCAGACGACTGGAATGCAGATCAGGACCACGGGCATGCCGAATTTCAGCCACGTCACAAAGTCGATTTCGATATTCAAAGTCTGCCGGGCCATTTTCACGAAGACCAGATTTGTCCCGGTGCCGATCTTCGTGCCGATTCCACCAATGCTCGCCGCGTAGGCGAGCCCGAGCATCAGCGACAGGCCAAACTGCCGCAGCAACGCATCCTGGCTTCCGACTTCATCCTGGAATTTGACAATAACCGCCATACAGATCGGGAAAAGCATCACGGCCGCTGCGGTATTTGAAATCCAGAGCGAAATGAAGGCGGTCGCCATCATGAATCCGAGGACAATTCTGCGCGGACCGGTGCCGACGCGGCCGATAATTTCGAGCGCGATGCGGCGATGCAGTCCCCACTGTTCCATCGATGCGGCGATTAGCATTCCACCGAGGAACAGGAAATTGATGGGATCGACATATTGCAGCAGCAGCGGGAAAATCGGCAGATCACAGAGCACTGGGAAAAGGACGATCGGCAGGCATGCGGTCGCCCATAGCGGTATCGGTTCGGTAATCCACCAGGTTGCCATCAGCACAACCGTGGCGCCGGCCCAGGCCGCGGATGCGTTCAACCCCTTGGCCTTCAGCAGGAAACCGACAGCGCAGAAGAGCGCCGGCCCGAGGAACAAGCCAATCCATTCCCGCAGCTCAAAGCTGGCGAATACGCCTTTCTTTTCAGACATGAGTGTGACGTTTTACGGCAGATAAGAGAATTTGCCTGCCAAAATCGCAAGATTACGTGCTGACGCGACTCTCAAACGCGAAACGAAAGTGGGCTACTTTGCTTTCTGAATTTTCTCGAGCAGCTTTGCAAACGTCTGGCTGGCTGCTTCGACAACTTCAGGCGGTACACCGACGCCAAAAAGATCCTGAATTGAAAAGTATGTATCGGACAGCGTGGCCGTACCGGAGTGGACGGGTTCGGTCGCAAAAGAGAGGACCGGCGTGAGCGTCACGGCAACTCCGCTCGAGCTTGTCGTTACGTTGCTGATGCCGTACTGCGCCAGAGCTGGAATCAGCGCCGGATCAACAATAGTGCTCATCCAGATTCCAGCAAAACCGCTTCCAGGCAACTGAGACAAATTGTCGCTCACCAGCAACGCGTGAAAGGAAAACGGAAGATCGGCCGTTGTCGGCGGCGCTGAGTAGTAAATCGTAAAAGCTTCGCCCTGGTACGTCGTTTTGTATTGCTGCGACAGCGTAAACGAGTGAGACACGCCGCCGCTGGCCGGATCGCCAATTCCTGCAGAACCGCTCAAGCCAATCGCGGGAGTGAAATTCAGCGTCTGCAGCACGCCGCCCCAGACGAATGCCGAAGTCTGCCCACTGCCTTTTGCCAGCAGCGTCGTAACCTGTGATTTGTACTTCTCGAGCTTGGCCGGATCCGGTTTCTTCGCAAATTTCTGCAGCGCTTTGAGAAGTTTCTGCTGAGCACGGCCGGCGTTACGCTGAGCTGCACGCTGAACGCTGTTCTGCGCGGTGGCGTCGGTGACCCACTTCACGCTGAACGCGCCATAGCTTTCGCTCAGCGCAAGCGGTATTTCGCCGCTCCAGACTGAACTTGAAGCGGCGAATACCAGGCAAAGCAACAGACAGCGTAACGCTTGGAACATGTGTTTCTCTCCCTATTACGCGTTAAAATTCGGGCGGCTTGGGCGGCTTGACGGCTTCCTGCTTTCCGGTCGCCGGCGCGGCTTCGCCTTTATAGCCTTCGGCCAGAACTTTGCCGAGCTGTCCACGTCCGACCTGCAGCACGCGCCCGTCCTGCAGCAGAATAGTGATCGGCCCGCGCATTTTCTCTGAACTGTGTGCCACCACCTTGTTCGGGGCGTCCTGTTTTCCGCGGTACACAACATTGTTCAACTCTTCGTCAGTCACGCCCTGAAGATATTTGGGCTGCATGTCGCGCAACTGCGCAGGGAAGTTACCGTTGTTCTCGGCCGCGTATGCCGCCAGGTCCTTGGCCAGTCGCTGGCCGGATTCCAGCGCTTTCTGGTTCTGCGGAGCACCTCCACCACCGCCGCCCCCCGCGGCGCCGAATGCGCGGCCGCCACCCATCATGCGCTGGCGCTGAATAGCCGCGGGAATCGCCGCGAGAAGCGAGAACGCGCCCGTGGGCGAGTAACCTTCAGCCATGATGCCATCGGCATCCGTGCTGAAGCTGAAGACCGTGCCGCCGAGATTCTGCATCAGCACGTCGCTGGTCGGCAGCGCCGTTACATCAACCTGCGGCACGCGCTCGCGCAGCTGCACGAACGGAATCAGCAGATCGTACGTCGCCACCGCGAGCGCGCCGGTATCGAGGTAGAGCATCGCCTGCGGCTGGCCCATCAAGCTGGAGCGCGCCGATTTGAAGTCCTTGTCATCGGCAAGGCTGCCGAGCATCATGTTTGCCGGGTTTGCCGCATCGTAGCCCTGCGCCATCATTTTGCGGCGGGCGAGTTCCTCCCGCAGCGCCAGAGGATAGAGCGAGAAGATTACGTCCTTCTTATCGAGAACGTACGCGAACTGGCCGGGATCGCGGCCCTGCGTGAACCGTTCACGAGCGGTAATGATTTCATGTTCGCCGCTGGCCAGCTCGGTGAATTCGAAGTTGTCCTTGGCTGCATTGCGGATCGCACTGAGCAGGGCCTTGGCCGCAACAGTGTCTTTGATTCCGAGCGAGAGGAGCGGCTGCGGGAATCCGACGGGCAGCTTCGGATGGCGCGCGGCGAGACTCACCGAGAACACCGCCTGGCCAGTCAGTGCACTCAGCATTTCTTTTTTAATGTCGATATTCAGCTGCTGTCCAAGCATCAGGAAGAACGCGTTGACTTCTTCCTTTGCCTTCGGGTTTTCCAGCGCAGCCAGCTCGATTACGCGTTCCAGGACTTTGTCCGGCGCGATCTGGAAAGCTCCGGCCAGCAGCGACGTGCGCGGTGCGGCGGAAAGCGCTTCAGCGGTGAGCCCTTCACCGTCCGCCATCGCCATCAGTCCTTTGCGAACGGCTGCGGGAACATCGATGAAGAAGGTTTCGCGCACACCTTTGTCCTTGATGCCCGAGCAATAGGCGACAGCGCGAACGCCGTCCAGGCCGGCGGCCTGCCAATCGCGTTTTTCTTTGTCCGTCTTGGGATTTGCATCGATAATGGGATTTTTGCGCAGCGCTTCGACGTTCACGTAAACCATCAGGTCGTTTTCAGGGCCCGCCTTTTCAAGCACTTTGCGGAAGCCGGCGTTCTGCGCGAGAACTTCCGCCGCTCCGGCGTCGGCCGCAGGCGGGGCGGCTTTGAATTTCTCATGGTTGGCGAGAAGTTTTTCGAGGCGGCCTTCGCCGAATGCGAAGATCACATTGCCATCGCACTGCGTGTACTGCACGCTCGTGGGTCCCTGCGGCAGCGGGATGGTGATCTTGTGAACGACCGAATTTCCGACAGGCGTCTGAGTAACGGCGATTTGCCCGCCGGCCTGAGCTTTCAGCTGGTCCAGGCGGCGGCTGATTTCGTCCATCAGGAGCTGTGTTTTATCGCGCGCCTGGATGCTCAGCAGAAGGTCCGGCAGCGGCTGGCCTTGCGGCGTGCGCTTGTCGACTCCCAGCACCGCAAAGCTGATTTCGCCTTGTGAGAAGTAGGAGACCAGATCATTGAGCTTGAAACCGCCCTGCGCTTCAGCCATCGCCACGGCAAACTGAGCGGTCATCAGCGGCGCGCGGAAGGCGCGCTGAACCTCCGGGTTGTTGTAAATATTCCAGAGCCCGGTTTTCTGCAGCTTGGCCATGGTTTTCTGCGCATCGGTGACGCTTACGACAAACAGCGTGTCCGCTGGCAGAAGCGAGGTGACCTGCCATCCGGCCGGCTTGTCATCTCCTGCCCATGTCAGCCGCGGGGCGGCACTTAGTACGGTAAGCAGCGTCAGCACAGCAGCCACCGGCATTCTGAATCGTTTCATCGTCGGCTTTCTCCTGCAATCACCGGGTCACTCCCGGGCTAGTATTTAGAGTCGTGCGTGTCGGATTTTACTTCACGAAAACGTGGGACAATCCCTCATTTACCCGTGCAAAGTGGTCTCTGCGCTGGTCTTAAGCAGTTAGCGCGCCGATTCTGCAGTTTAACCGGATTCTTCCGTCGGCGTCGTCCGTGTGCCTATAACATGCCGATCGCATCCACATCCACGACAGCTTCTGCGCCCTTGAGTTTGTTTAATGCATCGCCGGCAGGGCCGTGCAGCAGATCCGAAAGCACCTCACTGGTGCGCGCTTTTATCAGCACATGTTGCCGGTAAAAGCCTTCCAGCCGCGAGAGCGGCGCTTCAGCCGGACCGAGGATTGATACTCCATTGCCGGTCGCGGCCTGCGGCTGCGCCTTCAGCGTACTGGCGATCTGCTCGGCAGCGGCGCGCGCGTGCGCCAGATCTTTTGAGCGCACAATGATTCGTGCCAGCCTCGAGAACGGCGGATAATTATACCCCTTGCGTTCCTCCAGTTCATTTACGCAGAAGGCGTCGAAATCATGCAGCGCAGCAGCGCGGATCGCGGCGTCGTGAGGCAAATGCGTCTGCACGATTACCCGACCGCCTTTGTCGCTTCGCCCGGCGCGACCTGCGACCTGCGAAAGCAACTGAAACGTGCGCTCGCGGCTGCGGAAATCCGGCATGTGAAGCGCTGTATCGGCCAGCACGACTCCGACCAGGGTGACGTTGGGGAAATCCAGACCCTTGGCGATCATCTGCGTACCAATAAGGATGTCGATCTTCCCGGCGCGAAAAAGTCCGAGCGTATCGATGTAGGCCGCGCGCCGCGTCATCGTGTCCGAATCCATCCGCGCCACACGGGCTCCCGGAAATGTCTTTTTCACTTCCGCTTCCACGCGTTCGGTGCCCATGCCCCAGTGCTTGATCCCCGGCGCTCCGCAGCCGGCGCAAACGTCGGGAACAGGCTTGGTGAAGTTGCAATAATGACAGCTGAGCGAATCCGCGGATTGCCCGGACGTATCGCGGTGGCTGGTCAGCGTGATGTCGCACTGCTCGCACTTTTCCGTCCGGCCGCAGCGCAGGCACGTGAGAACCGTCGCAAAGCCGCGCCTGTTCATGAACAGAATTATCTGCTCACGCTGCTCGAGCGTCTGGTGAATCGCCATTGTCAGGCGACGGGAAAGGTAACTGTAGCGCTCGACTTCACGGTTCTCGCGCGCCATGTCGACGACTTCCACCGGCGGCAGCGGCCGTCCGGCGACGCGCTGCGACAGATGCAGATGGCGCATCCTTCCTGTGCGTGCGGCATAGATCGCTTCGAAGCTTGGCGTCGCCGAGCCCAGCACAAGAACTGCATTACTCAAGCGCGCAAGCTCGAAGGCAACATCGCGGGCGTGGTAGCGCGGCGTCGTCTCCTGCTTGAATGCATTCTCGTGTTCTTCGTCGATGACAACAATACCCAGGCGTGGGAGCGGCGCGAAGAGTGCCGAGCGTGCGCCGACGACGACGTCGATTTTCCCGGCACGAATTGCCCGCCAGGCGTCGGCGCGCTCGCCATCTGTAATGTGGCTGTGCAGCACCGCCACGCGCTCGCGGCCGAGCCGCCGTTCAAAACGCTGCGCGGTCTGTGGCGTGAGCGCGATCTCCGGCACGAGCACGATGCCCTGTTTGCCAAGAGCCAGAACCGTCTTCAACGCGCGCAGGTAGACCTCGGTCTTGCCGCTCCCCGTGACTCCCTGAAGCAGGAAACTGCTGGCCTTACCCGGAGTTTGCGCGCCAGAATGCTCGGCCTTCAAAGCTGCTTCGATTTCAGTCAGCGCTGCCTGCTGCTCGGGATTTAGAACGAGATCCGTCTCGCTTGCGCCTGCATCGCCTTCGCCGGCGGCTTCGAGCGACTGAGCATCTGCATTGAGCCGCTCTTCGGTCACGCGCAGCAATCCACTCCTTTCGAGCGCCTTCAGCGCGGACTCGCCGGCGCCAGCCTGTTCGAGAAGCTCTGCCACGGCGACTGGTCTGCTCTGTGCAGCCAATGCCAGCAGCAGCGCCGCTTGCTTTGGCTTCTTGCGGGAGACTTCTTCGGCCCTGCGGAGCAACTCCGCGGGCTGCGCGAGCGCGCCGACCATGCGCACGCGTTCTCCTTCAGAGCCACGTTTAACACCGGCCGGAAGCATGGCCGTCAGAGTCGCGCCGAACGGGCAGGCGTAGTGCCGCGCCATCCAGCGCGCCAGTTCCATTTGCGTGGGCGTCAACAGGGCTTCCGGGCTACTCTCCTGCACCGAGTTGTCGCGCCGCTTGCGAACGGGCGCGCTCGGAAGCACGCGCAGAATGGCCTTCAGCTTTGCCGGATCGATCTTTTCTTTCAGCAGGCTCTCCGGAGATTTGGGGCCGATGAAAAAGCCGCTCAGCGTGCGGTGCCCGAACGGCACTTCCACGCGCGCGCCAGGCGTGAGCTGCTCCCACACCGCGTCTGCGACGTATGTGAACGTGCCCTTCACTGGACCTTCGACAGCCACTTCCGCCAGCCGCAAAAAAACCGGCGGCGCTTTCTGAGTGGGTTCAATGGCGGGTGCAGGCGCCGACGAAGCTGCGGGAGCATCGAAGCTGCTGAATAAATCAGGCTCGGCGTTTTTGACCTTTCGTGCCATGCCGCGAAACTTTAAGCGGTTTCAAAGTCCTGACAATCGCTGCCGGAATCTTTAAAAAATATCTTTGTGTCTTCGAGTTTTTGAGTCTTCGCGTCGAAGCTGTTAATTCTGCAGCTTCAGCGGCCCGATCTTTACCGCTCCGCTTTCGGTCAGGTTGTAGATCAGGATAGTGATGCGCTCGACCTGGTCGCGCGGCTCGAGCGGTGTGTCGTAGTCCTTCCAGGGGACTTTGCTGGCGCTGGATTTCAGGTCTCCCATGTTCAGCGGGAAGCGCAGGTTGCGATTCCAGCCCGGGCGCGAGAAAACCGGCCGCGTCTCGTACGCCTTTCCGTCCTTCGTGTTGATCAGCAGGGCGATATTGCAGCCACTCTTGAGGTCCGAGTGCAGATCGAAGACGACCGCCTGCGTTTTCGACAAGTCGATCAGCCCGTTTCGGGCGATCGCGGCCTTGTGCTTTGTTCCACCCGAGAAGCGCACGGCCTGGATCTTCATCTTTTCTGTCTTGTCGTCGATGGTCCAGAGCTGCGTTTCGTTGCACCACTCCGCTTCAGCGGACCAGATGGGCTTGTTCCACTTGTCGAGCGGCTCGAGGTAGTTGTCGAAGACCGGGAGCTCGGGACCGCTATAGCGGTAAAGCTTTTCGAATTCGGCCGTCGTCTCCGGCGGCGGTGGAAGCTTCGGCGCATTCGGGCCCATGCTGTAGGCCACCAGGTTGATTCCGAAGCGCAGCGACGCCTCCTGCATCTCGGCATTCGTCAGGTCGGTCAGCGACTTCATTCCCGCGTTCATGCGTGGATCGATCTGCAATCCGTCGGCGTAGTCGTTGCGCGTGTAGATGATCGCCGCGCGCTGGCCGTCCTTTTCCTTCGGATCGGGTACAAATGCGGCCTCGATGTAATCCTGCCTGTACTTGTCGCCCGGCGGCACGCGGAAGCCTTTGTAGCCTTTGCTCAGGTCGTAGCACGAATTAAAGAACGGGTGTGAAAGGGGTAGCGAGAAAAGCTTTCCACCCTCGATGATCCGCGGCACGTCGTCGCGGAACTTTTCGTCGAAGCCGTTGTAGTCGCTGGCAGATGAATCATTCACCCACAGCGTGCCGCCGGCTTCGATGAAAGCGCGCATCGCCGTGATCTCTTCGGGCTTGAAGACGATCGGCTTGTTCGAGGTGATCAACGCCATGCGGCAGCGCGAGAGCGCTTTCATATCAGCCAGGTCGAACGTGAGCACGTTCACTTCCAGTTCCGGCAGCCCCGAGCGTTCGATGAACGCGCCGCGCAGGTGGTGCAGCGCCGTCAGTGATGAATCCCAATCGCCGCTGTGCCGCGTCAGGCCCAGGTTGATACGGACCATGCCGCCCGTCTGATGCTCGCCGGTAACACGCCAGTTCGGAAGAGTACCGCCAGACACCAGCGTTCCCTTTTTTCCACCCGCATCGCCTTCGAGCTGCTGCGACGAAAGTCCGCTGCCGGGAAGCGTACCTGGTTTGCGATTGGTAAGGCGCCCCGAGGGCGGGATGGCTGTTCCGCCGCCACCGGGAACTCCAGAGAGCGATCCGGCAATTCCGTCTCTGCCTAAGCCGCCGCCGATGCCTCCGCCAACGCCTCCTCCAATGCCTTTTCCGAATCCCCCATTCGCTGCAACCGTGCGAATGCCGTCTCCACCTGCGCCGCCATTTCCCGGCTGCGTTCCCGTTCCGGTGCCCGCTTTGCCGGGTTCCTTTCCAGGGGCGCCTATAGCTGCAGTGCCTTTACCGCCCGCGTTGCCCCCGGTGAGCGGATCGATTGCCAGCGGCGCGTCGCCATCGCCGGTCAACGCGTTACCGCCTGGCCGCCGGCCTGTTCCATCGATGCCGATCTGGCTAGCGCCAGGACTTGTCGTGCCGCCGCGTGTGAGGTCCGCCATGGCCAGCGTGCTGCCGCTCAGGGCGCCCGAGCGTTTCATCGGTCCGGCAAACGCGAGTTCCGATCCACCGCCGCCGGGCGCAAGGCCAACGCCGAGCGCGCTTCCGCCGCGTGCGATGCCGATGCCTGTTCCATTCGGAACGCCTGCGGCATTGCCTCCAGGAACGCCTGCGCCCGGCAACTTGCCTGCAATTTCGCCATTGCCGCCGCCGCCGCCCGGAACAGGTCCGGCGCTCAGCGGCGCGTCACCTTCGCCGCCAGCTCCTATTCCGCCTTGCCGCACGACCGATCCTGTTCCACCGCCAGCCAAAGGCGACTGCCCGGTTGTGCCGCCGCCGCCCGCGCCGAAGCCCGGAAGAGTGGAACCGCTGCCGCGCCCGGGAAGCACCGACGCTCCACGGCCGCCGCCGACTGCTTTGCCGTCACCTCCGGCTGCGAAAGCGAGCTGATCGCCGACGCCTGTGCCTGCGCCGATTCCCCCCAGTGCCGAGCCGCCTCGCGCGATGCCGTCTCCTTTATGAGTCAGCGAATCAGCCGGCGCGCCGCCCGCGCGGCCTCCTGTCGGCTTGTTGTCACCGATGCCGCTGGGCGAAACGCCGCCGATCAGCGTGCCGGCATCAAGCGGGTCATCGATGGCATCCAGCCCGGCGCCGGGCGCTGGACGCGCAGACACGGGAACGCCGACAACGCCTGCAGGTCCCGGTTCTTTTCCGGGGCTATCGTTAAGTTTCAAATCATCTGTCGTCGCCAGTGCGCGAGGACCAGCGCCGATAGCGCGGCTGACGGCGACATCATTTCCGCCCGGCAAACTGGCGAGAGCGGGCGTGCTCAAACGCTGCATCGCGGCGGGTGCTCCCGACGCTGCGGCAGGCGCGGCCGGAGTTGCTTTTGTCGCTGGAACCTGCGGCACCGCTGCCGGCGCCGTCTCCGGCGGAAGCGCCGCAATCTCGAGCGGCGCATCGCCTGCATCGATCACGGTGCGCGGTGCGGCGCTCGCTGGAGCGGCCGGCTGCTTCTCGCGCGGCGCTTCATCCGGAACGCCGCTTGGCAGGGCGCTGTCATAAAGCGCGGTCGGGCCGCGCCGTTCGGGAGCCGGCATCGCCGCGGGCAAAGCCTGCTTCAGCGGGGTGGTGGCGACGGCTCGTGCGACCGGATTCTCGACCTTCGGACCAGCAGGCTGCGCCGCGAGCGGTTCGGGCGCGAGCGCGTCTGTTTTCAGCGGATCGTCCGGCAACACGCTCGCGGCTGCTCGCGCGGAAGCGGCTGCGGGCGTTTCGACACGCGGGCCTTCCGGCGCCTGCGTAGACTCGAGCATCGAGGCGCCCGGCGTGCCGGCACGGGCGACGTCTTTGGCGGCGAGATCCGGGACTTTTTCGACGGCTTTGATGCCCGCGAGCCCTTCGCCCTGAGCCAGCGTGACGGCTTCATCGGTCCCGCCGCCGCCGGTTTTCAGTGCTTCCAGCCGGCGCATCTGCTGCTCGCTCAGCCCGCCGCCGAAGAGCTCTTCGCCTTCGAGCAGGCTGACTTGAACGGAGTCGGGGAGCGCGTCCATCAGCTGCGAACGCGGCATGGCCCACGGCAGAAAGGCCATGTGAAAGAGAACGGAGTAGAACGCATAACGCACCCACGCGCGGCGGACCAGTCTGTTGACCAGGTACGCCATCGCCGCCGCAATCAAGGCGATCAGCAGAACGATCCAGCCGAGAACGCGCGGCGTTTCCTTTACGGGCGCG
>Ga0196964_10001204_pt1 | contig 13390 bp, 9 predicted proteins | sample S1_10metaG_FD_148615 | JGI IMG/M metagenome (GOLD analysis project Ga0196964, IMG submission 148615) | Soil microbial communities from Anza Borrego desert, Southern California, United States - S1_10 | ecosystem: Environmental > Terrestrial > Soil > Desert | place: USA: California | collected...
CGGAACAACAAGCAGTAAAAAAGGTTGCACGGCCGCGTCTGTGAGCCTGATCTCTAACTTCCGTTGATCAGAAGCGAGCAAGCGGCTCCGAGTACTAGCCTCGGGGCTGACGGGCTCCATACGTGAGACAGCCGAAGGACAACACCGGCCGGCCCTCGTCGCGAGACGAGGGCCGGTTTTTTTATGTGTTAGTTTTCAGAAAACTTTGAACGCTAGAGCTTGCGAATGACCAGGCCGGAGAGCAGCTTGGGGTAAAAGTACGTCGACTTCTGCGGCATCTTTTCGTTGCGCGTTGAAACGTCGCGAACCTGCTCGATCAGCGTCGGCCGCAGGACAAAGCCCATCACGTAATGGCCGGCCTTGTCCGTCACTTTCGCGATCGCCTGCTTCGTGTCCGGCGTGTAGCTCACGCCTTCCTTGCGCAGCACTTTTTCTTCGCTCAGCTTGAGAATGCCTTTGAGCACCAGTTCCTGCAGCACCGAAACGTCCAGCGAACGCCATGCGTCGGACTTCGCCGGCTGCGCTTTCTTCATCGCCTCGGCTGCAGCGGGCTTGACCGTCAGCAGCTTGCGACTGCCGTCTTTGAAAATCACCCCGAACTTAACGGGCCCAGCCTGTTCTTCGGCGGTCGCGAACAGCTCCTGCTCGCTGGCGTCACGTGTGTCGAACAGCGCAGCCGAATCTTTCAGGAACGCCTCTTTCGACAATCCCGGAGCCTCCTGGATCAGGCGGTGCGTCGGAAGGATGTACAGGCCCGGGTCGCTCATCGGCACGCACATCATCAGCGTGTAGTTATAGTCCTTGTCGAGCTTGCCATCGGGATCGTTGTCCTTGGCGCGGCGCTCATTGCGGTAGTTGCAGCTGGTCTCGTAGCGGTGATGACCATCGGCGATGAACAGATTCTTGCCGGCGAGATTTTCCTGCATCGCGGCCACCCAGCTTTCGTCGTCGATCACCCACAGGCGATTCACGACGCCGTTCTCTTCTTTCACTTCGACGTCCGGTTTCTTGAGTGACACGCCCTTCTTGAGAAGCTCGGTCATGGTGCCAGTTTCGTCCGGAACCAGACCGAACACCGGCGAGAGATTGGCTTCGCAGGCCTGCATCAGCGCGAGGCGATCAGCTTTCGGACCGCCGAAAGTTTCTTCGTGCGGATACACGCAGCCGGTGCCGAACGGTTCAAGCTTGCAGGCGCCGAAGATGCCGCGGCGCGTGACGACCTGGCTGCGCGAGGCGCCGCCGCTGGCGATATCGAATGTCTGTTCATAGAGGTAAAACGCGGGCTTGCTGTCCTGCCGCAGCACGTTCTCGATAATCCACTTCTCGAATGTCTCCGCCGCGCGCGAATAGCGGTCGCTGCCGGGCTTGTCCTCGGGCGAAGTCTTCCCGAATTCAATGCGCACAACGTTGTGCTCGCTCTTTTTGTACAGAGCATCCTGCATGGCCGCATCAATCACATCGTAGGGCGGGCAGACCAGCGCTGAGGCGGGCGCGCTGACTTTGCTCTGGTTGTAACGCAAGGCACGAAACGGTTTGACTGTGGCCACGATGAACGCTCCTCTTGGTTCGGCAGTGCTGAATGAAAACGCAAGATGCGGATTTGAAAGCAAGCGCCGCGAATTTCAAGCGCGAATGGCTCGCACCATATTGTTTTGATAACGCTCACGAGGTACTCTCTAAAGAAGGGAGACCGTTTCATGGCAAATGACCCGCAGAAATCCGAGCGCGCCGCGCAGACCGCCGATTTCACCACCATCTCCGGCGCAGCTAACAAGCCCGTTTACATGCCGGCGGATATTGCGCAGCAGGATTACGACCGCGATCTCAATCTTCCCGGCGAGTTCCCGTACACACGCGGCATTCACGCGACGATGTACCGCGGACGGCTGTGGACGATGCGTCAGTTTGCCGGCTTTGGCACCGCCGAGGAAACCAATCAGCGCTTTAAATACCTGCTCAGCCATGGCCAGACGGGTCTGAGCGTCGCCTTCGACTTCCCGACCCTGATGGGCTACGACAGCGACCATTCACGCAGCCGTGGTGAGGTGGGCCGCTGCGGCGTCGCGATTTCGAGCACCGATGACATGGAGCGCCTGTTCGCCGGCATTCCGATGGACAAAGTCTCGACCTCGATGACGATCAACGGCCCGGCCGCGATGCTCTTCGCTTTTTATCTCGCTGCGGCCGAACGCCAGGGCGTGCCGCTGAGTGCGCTGCGCGGAACGATTCAGAACGACATCCTGAAGGAATACCACGCTCAAAATTCGTGGCTGGTCGGGCCCGAGCCGTCGCTGCGCATCATCACAGACATCTTCAAGTACGCATCAGTTCACGCGCCGCAGTGGAACACGATTTCCATCAGCGGCTATCACATCCGCGAAGCCGGCAGCACTGCCGCGCAGGAGCTGGCGTTCACGCTCGCCGACGGGCTCTTCTACGTGGACGAAGGCGTGCGCGCAGGGCTGAACATTGACGAGTTTGCCGGACGGCTCTCGTTCTTCTTTGATGTCCACATCGAATTCTTCGAAGAGATCGCGAAGTTACGCGCGGCCCGCCGCGTGTGGGCGCGCGAGATGAAAAAGCGCGGCGCGCAGAATCCGCGCTCGCTGCTGCTGCGAACACATGCCCAGACCGCCGGCGTGTCGCTCACGGCGCAGCAGCCTGAAAACAACATCGTCCGGACGGCGATTGAGGCGCTCGCGGCCGTGCTCGGCGGAACGCAAAGCCTGCATACGAACAGCTTCGATGAAGCATTGGCGCTGCCAACCGAAAAGGCGGTGCAGATCGCTCTGCGCACGCAACAGATAATCGCGCACGAGTCCGGCGTTGCGAACGTGATCGATCCACTGGGCGGCAGCTACTATATGGAGGCGCTCACCGACCGGCTCGAGGCCGAGTGTTACGCGTACTTCAAGCGCATCGAAGAGCTCGGCGGCATGTTTGCCGCAATTGATTCGGGATTTTTCCGCCGCGAAATTGCGAAGGCGAGCTTCGCGTACCAGCAGGAAATTCAGAAAAATCGCCGCCTCGTCGTGGGTGTCAATGCGTTCGAAAATGACGGCTCAGGCGAAGAGCCGCAGATCCTCTACATCGATCCGCAGCTCGAAGAGAATCAGAAAGCGCGCCTGGCGCGTACGCGCGCAAATCGCGACGCGCTGAAGGTCGAAGCGGCTTTGCGAACACTGGAAGAAGCCTGCAACAGCGCGCCCGTGCCGTTCTCATCGGCCGGTCCCGATTCCCGTTCAAACGTGATGGCCGCACTGGTTGATTGCGCACGCGTCAACGCCACTCTGGGCGAGATGTGCGACGTCTGCCGCAAAACCTACGGCCACTACCGCAAACTCGCAGCGGTCTGATAAGAGTTATCCTGCAGATAAACGGATGCGCAGCGCTTCTCGACTGGCATCCTGCAGCGCGAGGTCAAGGTGTTCCTGTGTGACAAAGGTCCCATTCAGCCTGCGCACGTCGCAGCACACGGTCAGTTCTCGTGCCGAGAAAGGCCACGGCTTCAGGCGGATCGCGTTTATGTCGCCGTTCACCGGGCTGAGCGTGAAAGCGATTTTTCCCCGGGGAAACGAAAGCTCGGCGAGACGCTCTTTCTGCACGCCCATGCACAGCAGCAGCGATAGGTAATCAAAGCAAGCGATTAATGCGCGATTTTCATCGATGCGCTCAACTGTTGCGTAGGGCGCGTAGAACGGATCACGCCGCAGCGTCTCAAGCTGCTGACCTTCAAACGCATTCATCACTGCGAGCGCGTTCTGAATGGCCGCGCGATCAGCCGGAGGATCCTTTTCAATTTCGCGGCGCTGGTAAAGCCCTGAGCCATGCAGCGAAATCAGCAGCGCGGCGTAGCGGCTTCCCTGCAGCAGCGCGCGCGGCCCGGCTGTCTGCCACAGAGCTGTGTGCGCCGGGACGGGCAAATCCATAAACGTGTACGGCAGCCGCGTTGCCGGATTCAGCGCGGGCGCCTGCTCCCAGTCCAGCCAAGCCAGATCGTGCTGCTCGGCCGCCAGGCACACATCCTCATAAGGAGCAAACGCCGGGAACTGTTCATTGCCCCAGGCACGCGCCAGTTGGCCAGAAATCCATGCGTGCGCCGGCTGAGTAATCAAAAGCAGCCCGTCTGGTGTGTGCCGGTGCAGCATAGAGTGCGCTCCCGCCGGAAATAGTCTCGCAATTCTTATGCAAGCGGCTGGGGCTGCGCGATTCCGTTTCCGAACGCGCAAAGCAGCTTCGGCGGAGCGTAGTCAAAACCAAGGCGCTCGATGAGAAGACAGAGATCGTCCGGTACTGGCGCGCTGAGCGTCATCGGCATCTGCGTCGCCGGGTGAGCAATTGAAAGCGATTCGGCATGCAGGCACACGCGTGGAACGATGTCGCCAAAGGCCGTGTTCTCCTTCTGCCCGCCATAAAGCGGATCGCCAACCAGCGGATGGCCCAGCGCCATGGCATGCACACGAATCTGATGCGTGCGGCCGGTGAGCGGGTAGGCGCGCAGAAGCGAGAAGTCTCCGCAAGGCGAGACGGCGACTTTTTCAAAGCGGGTCGACGCCGGACGCGGCGCCAGTCCGTTCACCGCGACGGCGAGGCGATTCTGCGGATTCGTTCCCAGCGGACCATCAAAGGTGATTTCCTTGAAATCGGGATTGCCGTGCGCGACGCAGAAGTACGTCTTCTTCACCAGTCGGTTTTCAAACTGGTTCGTCAGACTCTTATGCGCCTTCGGGCAGAGCGCGTAGATCATGATGCCGCTGGTTTCTTCGTCCAGGCGGTGCACGGTGCCGATATGGAATGACGGATCGACCGCACGCTGCTCGCGGAAATAATAGAGCAGGCCATTCCAGAGCGTGCCGGATTTATGTCCGCGCGCCGGATGGACGAGCACGCCCGAGGGCTTGGAAACTGAGAGGATGTGCTCGTCTTCGAACACGATGTCGAATGGAATCTCTTCGGCGATCTTGGGACCCGCGGGATAGAGCAGCATCGTGATGATTTCGCCGGTACTGACGTGCCAGCTCGCCTTTGTCGGCTTGCCGTTCAGCAGAACGCGCTCGTCCTTGATCATCTTCTGCAGAAACGAACGCGAATACCCGGGAAAGCGTTCCTGCAGGTATTTATCGAGACGCCGCGGCTTGCCCGGATGGCGTTCGCCGACACTGAATTCGAGCCGGTCGCGCTTGCCTTCCTTCGCCCTGGGGAAATCAAACTTGGTTTTCATTCCGGGCGGAGTAAACCACGCCGGCGCGCCATCTTTGCCGGCCTGCATGCGTTCCATTCGGGAAGGATGTGAAGCGCCCATCGTCACGCCAGAGTAAGTTCGAGCGACAGACTCGAGGGACGCGCAGTATAGCCGAACGCGGGGGCGAGTTCAACGTGGGGCGCGAAACACGACTTCAACACGGAGGCACGAAGCGCACGGAGGACACGGAGAGAGGGAAATGAAGGTTGAGTTGAATTGGAGGCTATGTCATGGCCGGACAGGCGGTCCTCCCTCCCCTTGCGGGAGGGAGTCAGAGGGAGGGGTTAGCTATCCTTAAAGTAAGTGCGCGAGAAAACAGAACGGAATTTTTCATCTCTTAGTTTTCATTTGTCATTTCTCATTTGAACAGCTCCGGGACGCAATGCTGTTGAAAATGAAAAATAAAAACTGACAAATGTAAAATGAGAAATTCAGTTGCTGTTTCTTTTGATGCGGGCGCGTCTGGTGAGTTGTGCGGCTAACCCCTCCCCCTACCCCCTCCCGCAAGGGGAGGGGAAAACAACGGCACGGGCCGGCGGGACGCCGGCGGTCCCAGCAAGCGGCGCTCACCGCTCGCCACCTGCCACTCGTCACTCGTCACCCGCCACTCGTCACTCGCCACCGTGACCCGGTTACAGCTGTTAATAAGCTTGCGAAACGACGACGCGCTTGGCGCTCGGCTTGCCGGTCCAGATGCAGGTGCCGGCGCCCTCGGCTCCGGCGGGGGCCTGGCCGTCGAGCGGGATGTTGCGGATGCTCGTCTGATATTTTTTGGCCATTGCGTCCTCGTCTTCAGCGCTGCCGGCCCAGTGCACCCACGCGAAACCGCCGCCTTCCTCGTTAAAGAACTTTTCGAATTCGGGCAGCGAGTTGATCACGCGCGTGCGCCGATTGCGCGCGGCCAGGGCGCGCTCAAAGAGCTGCTTCTGCATCTCGTCGAGAATCGATTCGATCTTCGCAAGCGCCTCCGCGCGCGGCAGGAACGCTTTCTTGCGGGAGCGCAGCGCTTTCTCGTCCTCGCCAGGCTGCTCGATAACAAAGCGGCGCGCGATGCACAGACTGCCGTTGTCGAGATCCTTCGGGCCGATTTCAATGCGCAAGGGCACGCCTTTGGATTCCCACTCGTAGTACTTCGCGCCAGGCGCGAGGCCTTCGCGACGATCGACGGCGACGCCGAGTCCTTTGGCTTTCAATTCCGCTTCAACTTTGTCGGCTTCAGCGTAAACGCGCGCTTTTTCTTCGTCAGTCTTGTAGATCGGCACGATCACGACATGCGTGCTGGCCAGCTTGGGCGGAAGGACCAGGCCGGTGTCGTCGCTGTGCGTCATGATCAGCGCTCCGATCAGGCGCGTCGATACTCCCCAGCTCGTGGCGTAGACCAGTTCGCGCTTGCCTTCTTTATTCTGGAAGGTGACATCGAACGCGCGGGCAAAATTCTGACCCAGATAGTGGCTCGTGCCGGCCTGCAGCGCTTTGCCGTCCTGCATCATCGCCTCGATCGAGAGCGTCTCGACCGCGCCCGCGAAACGTTCGGCCGGAGTCTTGGCGCCGCGCAGCACGGGCATGGCCATGACGTTTTCGGCAAAGTCGCGGTAGACCTCGAGCATGCGGTGCGTCTCTTCAAGCGCTTCCTGCTCGGTGGCGTGAGCGGTGTGGCCTTCCTGCCAAAGGAATTCGGCGGTGCGCAGGAACAGGCGCGTGCGCATCTCCCAGCGGACCACGTTAGCCCACTGATTAATGAGCAGCGGCAGGTCGCGGTAACTCTGAATCCATTCCTTATAGGCGCTCCAGATGATCGTCTCGCTCGTCGGCCGTACAATCAGTGGCTCTTCCAGCTTGCTGGCAGGATCGACTTCGACGCCTTTTCCATCGGAGGTGGCGCGGAGGCGATGGTGTGTGACAACAGCACACTCCTTCGCAAAGCCTTCCACGTGCTGCGCCTCCTTGCTGAGGAAACTAACCGGAATGAAGACCGGGAAATAGGCGTTTACGTGGCCGGTGGCCTTGAAGCGATTGTCGAGCTCGCGCTGCATCTTTTCCCAGATGGCGTAACCGTTGGGCTTGATGACCATGCAGCCGCGCACGGCGCTGTGGTCAGCGAGCTGAGCTTCACGGACGATGTCCAGGTACCAGCGTGAATAATCTTCCGCGCGCGGCGTGATTTTTTTCTCGTCCTTGCCGCCGCCCTGTCCCTTTCCCCCACCCTGCTTTGCGCCGCCACCGCCCTTGTCACTTTTTTGGCCTTGCGAGTGCTTAGAAGGATTCTGATTTTGGGAGGGGTTCTCTTGGTCTGCCATTCTTCGTCTCTTCTCCTGAATCGAAACGTCGTCGCCTGCTCTGATGCAGGGGACAAACTATATAGAAACGAAACAAATTGGGTAGCTCGGATTGGCGCCGCGTCCACTCCTTTCGGCCTTGGTAATCATTAGCTCATCGTTGAGGTCCCCATGCACCTGTTCATCCTGTTCGCTCTGCTGCTCCTCCCTACGGCTGTGCTCGCCGAAGAAGACAAAATCGAAGAAGCCATTCCCGTAAGCGTCAAGCCGCAGGCTTCCGCTGAAGCCGTCGATATCGCGGCTGTCTGCCACAAGGTCATCTCTGCGCAGATGGGCGAGAAGGACTGGCATGCCTTTGTGCTCAAGGCCCAGGCGCGCTTTAAGGACTGGTCGCGCGAATACGACACCTCCGACGTCAAGCGTTTCCTGGACGACAAGCTGCTGCAGCTCGCCCCGAGCGTGCAGTCTGGCAAGGGGACGGCAGTGCGTGACTTCTGCTCGTGGCTGGCGCTGTATGATTTCTTCTACGAGCCCGTGCCGAAATATATTGATGACATCGGACGAGACGATAAGGCCTGGATCGCCGAACAGCTTTCGGATCTGGACTGGGATCGCATCGCGAGCCGCATCCGGGAGCGCGGCAAGGGCAGCAAAGGCGAATAAGCCGCATACGCCGAATAACGCCAAGGACGCCGGGATCGCCAGGGAACTCCTGATACTTAACTTGGCATCCTGACGCCTTGGCGTTCCTGACGATCTAGCAAGGGAGCACCCGGCAGCAGAACCCAACCGAAAACCCGTTTGAAATCGAAGTCTCGCAGCCGTACTTTGTGGTCACTGCCGAATTTTGTGACCGCAAAGGAGACTTCTGATAATGCCTTCACTCAAAGACTTGAAAGTAAAAATTTATGCCGACGGCGCCGACCGCGAAGGAATTCTTTCGCTCTACAAAAATGAGCACGTTAAAGGCTTCACCACAAATCCCACGCTGATGGCCAAGGCGGGCGTGAAAGACTACCGCGCCTTCGCAAAGGACATCCTGACGGTCATTACCGACCGCTCGATCTCTTTTGAAGTCTTCACCGATGACATAAACGACATGGAACGCCAGGCCGGCGAGATCAAGACCTGGGGCAAGAACGTCTATGTCAAGATTCCCGTCACGAACACCAAGGGCGAAAGCTGCCTGCCGTTGGTACGCAAGCTGACCAATGCTGGCGTGCAGCTGAACGTCACGGCGATCACGACCGTGCAGCAGGTCGAGGCGATCGTTGATGCCCTCGCCGGCGGCGCGCCGAGCATTGTTTCGGTATTTGCCGGCCGCATCGCGGACACTGGTCGCGATCCGATCCCGGTCATGAAGAAGTGCGCGGAGCTCTGCAAGAAGGCGCCGAAGGCGGAGCTGCTCTGGGCCAGCACGCGCGAGCTGATCAACATCTTCCAGGCCGACGAATGCGGCTGCAAGATCATCACCGTGCCGCACGACATTTTTAAAAAGTTCCCGATGGTCGATCAGGACCTCAATGCGCTGTCGCTGGATACGGTCAAGCAGTTCTACACCGACGCGACGAAGGCAGGCTTTAAGCTGTAAAGCGGATCTGCCCGGGCCGCCACCGTACGAAACTTCTGCTTCGCACACTGCAGCCGGACAGGCGGTCCTCCCTCCCCCTGCGGGAGGGAGTTAGGGTTAGCCGGAGTCCTCACTGGACACGGGGCCTCAACAGAACAGAGTTTTTCATTTCACAGTTCTCAGTTGTCATTTTTCATTTAACAGCTCTGGCATCTGGCGCTTTTCAGATGACAAATGAAAACTGACAACTATGAAATGACGAATTCTGTTTTCGTACGCACCCACTTTATGTGTAGCTAACCCCTCCCCTGCCCCCTCCCGCAAGGGGAGGGGAAAACAACGGCACCGGAGGCCGGCGGGACGCCGGCGGTCCCAGGCGCGGAGCGTGGCGCTCTTTTCATTTCTCGCGAAGTTTACTCGCCTTCTTCTTCGTGTCTTTGCGTCTTCGTGTCTTCGTGTTGAAGCTGTTCCCGCCGCGCGTGCTTGCGCTTGCCGAGGTGCTCATCGCGCACGCGCTTTAAGAAAGCGTCGTAGATCCCGGACTTGAAATCCGGAAATGTGAAGGCGTGGCTGATCCACGCGTTGTCGCGGAAACCCATAGTAATTTCAGCGAAGATTCCGTCTCTCAGATAGAGGCGGTGCGCGAAATCCTTGGTGGATGCCAGCACCAGCTTGGCGCCGGTGATGTAGCCGACGTCCAGATTGATCGGGCGCGGCGGTCCGCCGGGAGTGGACAGAATGCGCCCCAGGTTTGCTTCCATGGCATTAGTGGCCAGTTTCCAGCCTGCCAGCAGCGCCGGATCCTTCAGGTCACGAAAGGCGAAGAACTGCCGCAGCAGGCCCGGACCCATGCTTTCAGCGTAGTAAATCGTTTTGTCGAACGGGTAAAGCGGGCTTTCCATTTCGACCGGGCCGAGCAGTTCTTCAAGCGGCGCTTTGGCTGCTTGAAAAAAAGAAGCATCGCCCGCCAGCATGGCAACGATAGGAGTCACAGAGTGCGGAAGCCGCGGTTCACCCATATTTCACATGTTAATTTCAGGACTTTTTCTTACCATGTCAGGCAGGACGATTTAAACACGCGGACTGGAATTCTTTCCCATACCTCTCAATCGACAGTTCGCCTCCAGGAGTCTATGTTAACCACCGTACGCTCTTTCTTCGCATTGTTCATGCTGCTTTGTTCCGCCGCACTGGCCGGGCAGCCCGAGGCTCCGGCCGAGCCAGCAAAGCCGGCTGTACTGCCGCGTCTGCTGGCCAAACTGCAGGTTGAGCCGCTCGTTGCGGTGTGTTCCGAAGATGCCCGCACGCTGCCGGAAAAGTTCTCCAAGACGTACTTCAATAAAATGCTGCAGGACCCCGCGTACGCCAAAGGCGCCGATCACTTCCGCGCGCTGATCAACCATTACGCCGGCGCAGATGTCCCGGCGCTCTGGCCGGATTTTACGAAGCTCTGCACTGGACCGATGGCTCTCGCGATCCTTCCGCGCGCACCCGGCGCCGCGGCCGACGCTCCGGACTTCCAGCTCGTGATGGCCGTTGTCACGCCAACGGCAAAGACCGCTCGCCAGCTGCTCAACGAATGGCCGCGCACCGCCCCGCAGAGCAACACGCTTTTTTCGGCGCTGCGACTGATTCCTGTTCCCGAAGAAGAGCTTCCGGCGGCAGAGGGTCTGCCGGACTGGGCAACCTCCGACTTCTGGCCCAATGGCGATCTGCTGCTGCGCGCGCAGCCGAAGAAGCTCGGGCAGACGCTGAAAAGCTGGTTTGAAAAAAGCGACAGCCCGGCGCTCGACTTCCTGGCGATTACTCTGGCCAACATTCGCGATCACGAACTCAACCGCCTGGGGTGGCAGGCGACTTTTTCGGGCGAGCTCATCAGCGAAGAAGTTCGCATGGAAGCAGCGGCCGAAAACACGTCAGCTTACGCGCGCGTCCTGAACACGATCCGTGAAAATCCGGCCGCGTGGGATTCGCTTCTGGCTGCAACGCCGGGTGACGGCGACGCGGTGCTGCTCGCGCAGACCGACCCAGCTGGACTGGCCGAAGACCTTCCCTATGCCGGGCAGGCGATGGAGCGCTACCTGCGCGGAAAAAAGTGGTCGCGCAGCAAGGGGCGCCTTGAAGATGCGCTGACGCCCGAGCGCTTCGACTTTCTGCTGAAGTGGTTTGAAGGCTCGTTCGCCATCACGGCCAAGCCCACACCCGCCGGCGACGTGAAATTGACTCTCGTCACAGCCTTCCGCTCGGACAAATTGCCGCCGCACGCCGGTGGCGAAGCCGAGGCGCTGCGCGCGGAGCTGGTCAAGGGCTTCGCGAAAGTCGGCGCCGAGTTCGACACCTTGGCCGCCGCACGCAAGATCGGTACGACGGCGCCGCTGGGCGCGCTGTTCCAAGGCCGCGGAATTTTCGGCGCGCCGGTCATCGGCCTGAGCCCCGGATGGGCATGGCTGTGCTCAAGCTCGGCGGCATACCAGGATCTCACGCAAGCCTTTAAGAGCGGCAAGACGCTGGCCACGGACGCCGCGGCGCAGGCCGCACGCTGGCGCGGCGGCGAAGCGGTGCGGCTGCAGGTTGATCTCGAGAAAGTGCTGAAGCTCGCCTATGCCGCCTGGCTGCTTTCGGGGGAAGAAGGCCCGTTTGTGGGTGCCTGGAAAGTGCCCAGCGAGCTGCTGCCCCAGCCGGTGGTCTTCAACAACCGCCTCAGCACCCTGCGCACCGGCTTAAGCCGCAGCGGAAACGTGATCAATGCCTATTCGACCTGTGCGCTGCCGCTGGCGTCCTTTATTCTTCCGTCTATTCTACAGGAAGCGGCGGAGACCATTGAGGTGGCGCGCATGGAGACACGAAAGATCATCGCGCAGAATGCCGAACAGCCGCAAGCGGTAAACGATGAGCGCAAGGCGCCGAACGCGCGCGCTCCAGATGAGAGCAAGAAATGATCTACCAGCGGTTTCTGCTGCTAATTGCATTGCTGCTGCTGACGACCGTGGCGCTGCAGGGTTGCGCCCCGGGTTATTATTTTTCCATGCATCTGGAGCAGGCCGGCGGCAAACCCTACATGCTGGTCGAATATTCCAACGGCCATGCGGGCGAACGCGAAGAGACTTATTTCAGCATCTACACGCCAACAAGCGAGAACTGGGACAACTGGGAAACGATCGTTGCCGACCGCCTGGGACCAGCGTATGCGCTCTATCTGGCCACGCACCGCACTCCAGCTGCACCCGAAAACGCCACAGCTGGCGCGGAGAAGGCCGCACCTCCCGCACGGGAACGGCTTGGAGTCCTGCACGAACGCCGCGCGACGCTGTTCGATGTTTCGCAGAAGCCGGCCACGGTTGATTTCGAAATTCTACCCTTCAACTGGCGCGCCGAGACGGCAGTCACCCAGAACGGAGTAACCTATGCGTTCGGAGTGACGGATAACGTTTACGAACCGCCCGGTTACGAAGGCAAGCTGAAGGTCGCGAAGTTTGACGGTCTCAAGTGGGAGGAGCTGAAAATCGATGGGCCTGTCGTGAAAGGCAACAAGTACGGATTCTGGCTCAAGTCCGTCGAGACTTCCGCTGGCATTCGCCTGTTCTGGCGCGACTACGATCTCGACACAGTCATCCGTCCCGACTGGGAAGGCAAGCGTGTCGTAACCACCGGCCCCTTGCGCATGGCCACGTTCACTGGCGATGCGTTCGGGCCATCAACGGTTCAGATCCCCAATCTGCCGCGCGGCAACGCCAGCCCGTTCGTGGATGGCCAGACGCTCAAGCTGCTGATTCAGACGCGCCATAAAACGGAAGATGCCATTTCGCACAACGGTCCGATGGAAATCTGGACTTTGCCCGCGGCTGAAGAGGGCAAGCCTGCAGTGACCGCCGAAAAGACCGAGACTATCGAAGCCTCGCGTGCCAAGGGCGGTCTGCTCGCGTATCTTTTTGCGCAGCATTTCTCGATCGACAACCAGCAATACATCGTTCGCTCCAATCTGCAGGTCATCGAAATCTGGAAGAAAGCCGACGGCGAATGGAAGAAGGTCGCCTACAAGCCGCGCGGGCTGCCGGTGTACGATCTGGAGTCGGTGCTGCTCTCCGGCCTGGCCGTCTCGCTGGGCATGATTATTTTCGGCGCCGGCCTGGCGTATCACCGCCGCAAGCAGGCTCTGGCGCTGATCACAAAAGTCCGCACCGTCGATCTCTATGCCTCGGTCGGCCTGCGCTCTGGCGCCTACGCCGTGGACCTGGCATTCATTTTTGGCTGCACGGTAGTGCTCGGAAAAGTGCTGGGCTGGTCGTTCGTCAGTCCGATTCA
>Ga0196964_10001205_pt1 | contig 13380 bp, 18 predicted proteins | sample S1_10metaG_FD_148615 | JGI IMG/M metagenome (GOLD analysis project Ga0196964, IMG submission 148615) | Soil microbial communities from Anza Borrego desert, Southern California, United States - S1_10 | ecosystem: Environmental > Terrestrial > Soil > Desert | place: USA: California | collected...
AGGGAGATAACCGTTGAGGGAAGTTTCCTCCGAGACCTTGGGGTTGGGGGTGTCGGAGACGGGCGGTTCGGCCGACTCGTTGTCACCGCCCCGGGGGGTGGTGACCATGTTGGCCGGGAGCACGGGCTTGTCGAACTCGGGGTCGTCCCAGGGCTCCCGGCCGCGAAGGACGCGGATCTCGTTACGGCTGATGGCCCCCGCCATCAGGTCGGTCTGGATGGCCTTCTCCAGGGTGACGGGGTCCAGGGGCAGGGAATCTTTCCACCAGACCTTGACCGGGGACGAACCCTTGTACAGGGGGCAGAGTTTCTCGTTGATGACCTGGGAGAAGAAGCGGCGTAGGGGGTTGACACACTGGTCGTGGTAGACGTAGCGGGCGGCCCCCTTGGAGCCGTAGGTCGAGGGGCCGTCGTCGAAGAGGAGGGAGGTGGGTATCCCGAACGCCGCGAAAATGTAGTCGCGCATCTCGCGGGAGGTTTGCCCGAAGATCATCTCGTTGGGCTTGATGGTCAGGGGGATGACCTTGACCCCCGGGGGGAGGAACAGGGGTTTGTTGGCCCGGGTCTCGCCGACGTGACGGGCGATAAACTTTTGCTCGATGCGGCGGAGGTCCTCGTCCGAGGGGTCGTGCAGGGAGCCGTCGAACTGGACGGCGACCGACGGGAAAGTACCGTTCTTGTAGGCGAACCACTTGGAACGGTCCACCATCTCGGCGGTGTCCACCCACTGGGCCGAGGCGGTCAGGGGGGAGTAGCCGTCGATCTTGGAGAGGGGGTTCTTGCGGCGGAAGACGACGACCTCGTCGGCGGGAAGGGTTTTACGACCGTAGTTGCCCTCGGTGGGGCGGATCTCCCAGGCTTCGATCAGTCGGGTCTTGCCGACCACGGGCCACACCCAGTGCGAGGGGACGACCCACAAGGCCTCGGGTACTTTGAAGCCCGGTCGTTTGGGGGCCCACCAGTAACAGCTGCCGGTGAGGAGGAGGAAGAGGATCGACTCGTACCACAGGTCGTACGAGGTGTCGGGGTCGTTGGGGTCGAGGAGCAGCCGGAGGAGGGGGTGGTTGTCGGGGACGGGTTCCAGCCCCTGGCGGATGGGGACGAGGGACTTACGCCGCGAGGAATTCGGGTCGTCCTTGGACTTTTTGACGTAGGAGACGTTAGGGAGGTCGTCGGCGACCGTGGTGGCGATATGGTTGATCGCGGTGTAGGTAAAGTTTTTAAAATGTTTAACCTGTTCGACGCGGCTGTCGGTCCAGGCGGCCGTAAAGGGGAGGTACTGGGGGCCGTACCCGAGAAGGGCGGAAAAATCCCGGTCGGACGGGGGTTTTCGGGTGAGGAGGGATTTGAGCCAGTTAAACATTTTTTGCGGCGACCTTTCGCGGGAGACGTGGTTTAAGTATTATTATAGCATGCGTTAAAAATTTCAATAGGAGATTTATTGCGATGGTTGTTGAAAAGTTTAGTAGTGAAGCTGACTTCCTCGCGGCGTTGAAACGGGTGCCGTTCAGCCCTGCGGACGTAAACAAGGGCGTGGTCGGGTATTATAAGTTTTTGATGGAGGGGTTAGGGAAGAACAAGGGCTGGGCGGTGAAGTTTCTGAGGGACAAACAGCAGGTCAAGTATTTGGTGGACCTGATGGAGGGTAACAAGAGATTCTTCCCTTGGTACAAGCAGTACGCAAATATTTTAAGGGGCCTGCAAAGAATTGTGGAGATTCCCAAAACTTTTCATCAGGTGAAGGAACATAAAGGCAAAGATTTGTTGGATGTGAATTATTTGATTCATTACGGGCAGCCGAGGTTTATAAGCAGTTGGGGGAAGGAGGGTTATGTAGACAAAGAATATGATCAATTCTTACACAGTAATAAAGCCAGTCCATTACATATCGGGATGGCGGACGCCAGACGGTATGAACGGTGGCTTATAAAACAGGCCGGAAAGGGGACGGGGTATGAAAAGGTTAACGGCCGGTTGGTAAACGTTTTCTGGGAACACCTGAACGACCCACGACTGATGAAGGCGTTAGAACATTTGCCGGAACATCAACGGGCCGTAAAGAGGGTAATCGCGGGGTGGGATACCCGGGTCAAGGTTAAGGGTATTGAAATTACCATTCCCCGTAGCGTTTACTTTGAGGAAGATAAATTAATCGAATGGTTTAAGAGCCGGTACGGGAAAGATGTTCAAGCGACGAGAATAATTAACGAGCTGAACAGGGGGGTTGTAATATCCGGCGTAAGCCCGTTCTTGAACAAGGTCGCGTCCAGCGTGTACTACCGGGTGGTCGCCGCGAAAAAAAGAGCACCCGCAAACGAATTGCTTGTCAAAATACCGTTTGGTAAACACATAAATAAAAACCTGGATGAGGTGCCGCCGTCGTACTACGCGGTGATCGAAAACCTGAGACACCGGCGGGTGTGGAACACGGGGAACACCTACGAGCAGCGGTTCCCGGGGTTTTACCGGCAGTGGGACCGGGCCGTGAGGAAACGGGCCTGGATAAGGGATGAGTTAAGGCGGTCAGCGGCGGTCGGGGACGAGATGTCACCGCGGGACCTCCAGTACCACTTCGACCCATACCGGAAGAGGTTGCGGAAGGCGCTGGAAGAAAGGGGACTGGGGCACATTTACGACCGGCTCGACGACGAGTGGGATTTCGCCAACGTGAGCAGTTTCAGTGATTACTCGGCCTACCGACAGGGGGGGTTCGGGACCGCGGACTCGTTCGACGTGGGTCCGCACAAGGGCCGGATCAGACTCGGGGCCTATCGACCGCGGAAGGAAAATGACATTGATTATGAACTGATGGAAAGAATTAAGCAGGACGGGAAAAAGTATTTAACAGCGGTACGGTCTGACTTTCACGCCGGGATCAGACGTCAGGAACGGGCCCGGGTGTTGTTTAGTGGGGTACGGGCGTTCGAGCGACGGATCGACCAGATGTTCCCCAGGGAGAAGGTGCGGGTGGTGCCGCTGACGGGGGAGGCGTACACGGTCGAGACGAGGCGGTTCGGGTGGATGAACCGGTTCTTGAAGGACGCCCTGACCGAGGGGTTGCGCCGACAGCTGGAAGAATACCACGAGCTGATGGACCGGGCGGAGAAGTTGATGAACGCCCCGGGGATGGTGTACGGGGTCAGTCTGTCGGGGGAGGACATGGGGGATGTCGAGGAGATCGCCGCGAAAATGGGTGGGGTGTACGCGAAAGGGCGACGGTTACGGGCCGGTCCCGGGGAGGAGTGGGGGATGTTCAACGAGGATTACGAGTTCTTCAGTATGGGGGAGGAAAGTAAGGAGTTGACGGCCCTAAAGACAAGGGGCGGTTACCGGACGCAGATTATGAATGCCATCGAGCCCAAGCAACTGCGGGGGATCAGTGAGGAAATTGAGGAGCGTCACGGGTGGGACGCGATGGACGTGGTCGAGCCGAGTATACGAGAGTTGTGGAAGGAGCGGTGGAACGCGGTTGTGTGGAAGGGGACGGTTTAACAAAAAAACCCCACGGGATTTAACCCGTGGGGTTTTTTGTTTTTACTTTTTGTTTTGAAGAAGTTTCTTTTCTAATAAATCAATTCTTTCTTTGAATTGCCTGTCTTCTTCGTCACGTTCGATCTTTTCTTGTCTTTTCCGTTCTTCGATTTCGGCGCTGGATTTTTTGATGAGGCGGTTTAGCTTTTCCATGTTTTCTTCCGACTCGCGCAGGTCCTCCACCTTCTGGTGGTACGCCGGGAGGACGAGGAAGAAGACCACCACGAACAGGAGGAGGGCGAAGATGCCCCCCAGGAGCACGACGATGACCACGTTGCTTGAAGACATACAAGGTTCCCCCTTTCTGGGGGAATCCTATACGCCGCGATGAGGGGAAGTCAAGCGAAAAATTCGGACGGACTTTAAAATTGGCCGCGGTATTTTTGGACCACCCCCCGTCGTTGGCATGTGACAGGTCCAATAAAAACTGACCCCCTCCCCTACGTGGTGTAGAGGAGTTGGAGGTCCGTTGCCTGTCAGAGGAGTGCGAACGATGTCCAGAGAGATCGACCGACTGGTGGCCGGGTTCGAGGACGGGGTGGTGCCGATGGGCGTGATCCTCGACTGGTACGAAGAACGCCCGGCGGAGGCCCGGAAGGACTTCGACCGGATCGAAGAGTACCACGCGGGCATCGAGACCGTGTGGTTGGCCGTTCAGGAGGCCATGGCCGAACGGTTTGGTTGGTAGTGTCCCTGGGTGTGGGCGGTCGGCGCCGACCGGGGTTCGAGTCCCCGGCACACCCCTTATCGCCACGAGCCCCAACAGAGTGTTGGGGTGGACAACCCGTTCAGCGTTCCCCCTCGTGGGAGGGAACGGCACCCTGAAGGCTTGACCGTATGCGCCGACCGTTAGGTCGGTGGGGGTGTTCACCGGACGGAGCAGACCTGACCGACTGCCCTTACCGGAGACAAATGGGGATTCGGGTCCGTCCCGGCCACCCCGCGGTGTGAGTGTGGGGGAATCGTGGTCGGGTGCTGCCCGCGGAGAGGATCGTAACTGCCGTCGTTGGTAGCGCGGGCACTGGTGACCGCTCCCCGGTGCGGCGTCGGGGAGTGGGGTGTGAGGGTTCGCCGCGAGGAGTACGGACGTGTACGAGCAACTGTTAGCCGCCATGACGTTCGGCGGGATGCCCTGGTGGCTCCTCGCCGACTGGTGTGAGGAGAACGGGGTGGAGTTCCCCGTGGGCCAGACGTTCGCGTCGGCCCCCGGGGACCGGGCCGACGAGGGGTTGCCGCCCCTGGAACGGTTCCACGGCAGCGTTCGACCGAGAGCGCGTTATGGGTATCTCCCCAGGGATTGGGTGCTCTCGACCAGGATTCAATTCCTGGCGACGTCACGGAAGACGTTCAGCCGGCGGCGGGATCGGTAACTTTCGTTCGCCCGTGTTCGAGACAGAAAGGGCCTGTCATGACTCTGTTCGAGCAGATGGTTCACGTCTGCCACCTGATCGGGTTCGACGACCCGGAGGGACAGGCGGCGAAGCAGTTCACACCCGTCATGTTCGCCCACGACGAGGTCAACCTGTTCACCCTCGGCGGCGAGCCGACCGTGAACATCGACGACGTGGACGCCTGGTTGGAGTCGCTCAGGACCAGGACACGACAGGAAGTTGAGGAAGCGGAAGCCCGCTTCCAGGGACAGGGGACGGTGGTCGCCCGCGGCTGGACGCCCGAAGTGTGACGACGTTCGCCCGTGACGGGGAGAGTTTGGGAACCGGACACACCCGTTCGGCGTGGGGTGTGACCGTGACGCGTTTACGCCGCGAGGAGTCTAACATGTACCTGAACGACCAACAGAAGTCTTTGGTTCACGGGCTGTTCCGTGAATTCGTGACGGAAGGTTGTGAGGTCGCGTGGTGTGTCCTCCATGACCTGGTGCTGGAAACTCACTCCCAGGAACACCTCGTCGCCCTGGTACAGAGGTACCAGGGCTGCAACGTCGCCTGGGACTGCTGCCCCCGGGTCGCCCGCGTGTGGAAGTTTTGCCTGTCTCTGTTCCCGGCCTGTCGGGAGTGTCGCGGTTCCGGGGCGTGGAACTTTGACGACTGCCCATGGTGTGACGGTACCGGGCGTGAGATCACGCGCCGGACTTGACGGCGGTTTCGCCGCGGACAGTTGAAACGGGACGTGGGAGAGGTTTCACCCGGCGTGGTGCCGGGTGAGGGAAAGTGGTGCCCGTGCGAAGTACCAGTTCGACACGGGCACCGAGGCCCTTTTGCCCCACGGGGGCAGAAAGGTTTGTGCAATGTCTGATTCTACCAAGGCCGTTCGCCACGTCAAGACCGTGGACGTGGATTTCGACGACGCCGAGGGCCTGGTGCCCAGGACACCGGCGACCACGACGTTGCCCGGGTCCGACCCGATGCCCGACATCGAGATCGTCAAGGGCTGGGGTGAGCGGCGGATGGTCGTCGAGACCATCCCCTGGGCCAAACGGCGGTTACTGCTCAACCGCTTCACGGCCTGGGTCGATGGTCACCGGGTCGTGACCGCGGCGGCCGACGGCGTCCGGGTCTGTGTGCCCGGGTGGTTGCCCGACACCCGGGTCGAGAACGCCCTCCGGTGGCTCGTCCTGGTCGAGGAGGTGACCTTCGGGAAGTCGTGGGACGGGACGCGGAACGAATTCGTGGACGTCCGTACCCCGGGGTATGGCGGCAAGTACCACGACATGTTGCCCAACCAGCGGCTGATCAGTCTGCCATTCCCCAAGATCGGGGAGGGTGACGACCCCGAACTGTTCGTCCGCTGCGTCGGCGAGTGGATGCAGAACAAGAACGTCAACCTGGCCTACACGTCGGGCGGCCGGGTCAAGGTTGTCCTGTCCGACGTCAAGGGGTGGTTGAAGCCCTGGAACAACGTCAACGTCGAGGTGACCGACGGGCCCAAGACGGAGAAGCGCCTGAAGCAGTACGACCGCCCGTACCCGCTCGTGGGCCGGTTCGAGGGCGACGAGGTGCGGATGGTCGTGATCGAGGGTGCCGACCTGGACGAGCGGCTGTACGACGGCGGTTTCGTCATGACCCGGTCGCTCGCTTTGGAGGTGTTCAACCGGACCGAGCACTTCCGGAAGGACAAAGCGGCCCGTGACCTACTCGTGCGGCGGTTGAAGGGTCGTCGCGGCAACGGGTTGTTCAACGCCCGGGTGGACGTCTTTCACGGCGGCCAGCTCAAGGGCAACGTGGTCCTGGTGGACGCGATTGACGGCAACACGGGCTGGGTGATCAAGACCCACGCCTGTAACGTCAAGACCGAGACCCGCGGTTCGGAGTGCTGGGAGATCGGGTTGGACCCGCAACTGCCGCATGACGGTGTCCGGACGAACGCCCAGCTGATGACCAGTCTGCCGCAGCTGTTCCCGGTCGGGGAGGTCAAGAAATGGGTCACCCAGCAGGTGGCCGCCGCGAAGAACGAGATCGCGTCCGGGAAGGTCAGTGAGAAGTACCAGCAGCTGGCGGACCTCAACGAACGCCGCAAGAAGGAAGGTGACACGTCCGCCGAGGACAGTCACTACCTGCGGACACGGTTCGCGGCGGTCGAACTGGCTGAGATGGGCTACGACGTCCGCTCGTTCCCGTCGCTGGTCAACGACCTGTTCATGTCCAAGGTCAAGGGCATGTGGCGACCCGACCGGGGGAAGCTCAACGTCAACGTCCCGTGTGCCGCGAACGAACAGATCGTTAGCAACACCTTCGTCAAGGTGCTCATGGGCCTGGACCTGACCGTGGCCGACGGGTGTTTGAAACGATTGTACCCGCTGGGTCTGAACGTGGTCTCGGACAACGACTGGCTCAGGGTCATCAAGAACCACGGCGGCTGTGACCAGGATGACCACTTCTCACTCTTCTTCCGAACGATTGATGGTCGGAGAAAGATCGTGGTCATGCGCGACCCCAGTGACGTCGGGGAGTACAGCGTGTTCGACCCCTGCCCGGGGGACGAATTCCCGACGGCGGTCGAGTGGGTCAGCCCGACGACGGCCCGGGAGGTCTGTTGGCCCGGGGCGGACCTGACGGGTGCCCCGACCATGGCGTGTGACAACGCGACGACCAGGGTGGTCGGGTTGCCCAAGGACAACACCAACTACGGCGGGAAGTACACGAAGGCCACGTTCTTCCGGAATCTGCGTCGGGCCCTGGGCGGGAACAACCCCGGTCGGGTGGCCAACGCCAAGATGCTGTACAACATGACGTTCAAGCGGCAGCGCGACGTTACCCTGGCTACCATGGAGGAGATGGTGGACGCCTGTCAACAGGGCGGGACGGTCGAACAGATGAAGGCGATCGACGCCTTCGCGGCGGACCTGGTCGAGGACGTGCTTAACTCGGGCCGGTGTGTGGACGCCCTGTTCTGGACCGTCAAGGCGTTCTGCCCGATGGCAAAAGGTGTCCGCCGCGAGGAGATCGTCAAGAAGTTGGCGTCCGGGGCTATTGTCAACCGAGAGTGGTTCGACAAGGACTACCGCGATGTCAACCTGGTCAAGGGCTGGTTTACCGAGCTGGTGGTCCACACGAACCGGATGATCGACCTGGCGGCCAACGATCCCGGGCGCGGGTTGCGAAAGTTGGCGCAACGGTGGGTGCGGTCGAAGGAGTTCGACATCACGCCCCTGTTGCCGAAGCCGACGTACAAGGAGGTCGGGGAGTTGCGCGGGATCTTGTTCGCGTACCGCAACTGGTTCAAGGACAACCAAGGTGCCACGCCCCGGGAAAAGGAGGCGGAACAGCAGCGTGTCCTGGAGGCGGTCGGGGAGGGGCGGTTCGCCAAGTTCGTCCAGGTGGTCTTCAACGCGCCCAAAAAGGACGGGGAGGTCAGCGAGTCGATCCTCTGGACCAAACCGTTCCGCGACAAGTTCCTGGACTTGTTGCGCCAGTTGAAAAATCCGAAATGAGAGGTTGATTTCGGAACGAAGAGAGGTATCATGGGTGGGGGAGGTGAGCGACCTCCCCCACCTTCGGTGGTTTTCGCCGCGAGGAGTATAGATATGAAGGTGGTTAATGTCAAGGGGATGAAAGCGAATGACCCGGCCGTCACGTACTGTGGCCGGTCGTTCGGGGGGTGGGTCGAGTCGCCGCTGCACAACCCCTTCCGGAAGGGACAAAAGTGTCAACGGTGCGGGAAGCTTCACGGCAACCCCCAGGACACGATCCCGTGTTACCGGGCCTACCTCCAGGAACAGGTCCTCCTGAACAACCAGGTAATCCTCGCGGCGTTGAATTCTTTAACGGAAGATTCGGTGCTCGGCTGCTGGTGTAAACCGAACCCGTGTCACTGCGACGTGGTCATAGAAGAGTGGCGGAAGCTCCAGGAGCTAAAGAATTACTTGGTCATCGGTGTCACGGGACACCGGCCCGACAAACTGGGCGGTTACGACGACCAAACGTATAACCGCCTGGTGGACCTGGCCGTGGCGGTGTTCAAGTTGAAGAAGCCCCAGAAGGTGATTACCGGGATGGCCCTGGGGTGGGACCAGGCGTGTTGTGAGGGGGCCTTACGGTTGAAGATCCCGGTGTGTGCGGCGCTGCCGTTTCCCGGGTTTGATAGTAAGTGGCCAGACGCTGCGGTGAGTAAATTCGGTTCTTTGCTCAGGCAGTGTTCGGAGCGAGTGTGGGTGTCGGAGGATAAAACTTACTCGGCGAAAAAGTTGTTTGATAGAAATAAATGGGTAGTGGACCGCTGCTCGTTGTTGGTCGCTCTTTATGACGGTTCGATGGGTGGGACGCATAACACGGTCGAGTACGCGAAGTCGGTCGACCGTGAAATGTTAAACGTCTGGAAGTCCTGGGAGAAGTTTAAGTAAGGTTTAAACTTTCCCAGGTCGCAGCGCCACCCCATAAAACCGCTCCAACTTTTGCTTGGTCTTTCGGAGGATAAAGGTTCTCACACAAACACCCCCAAAAGGGTGAATCGGTATCATACGTATAAGAGAATCACCGAGATTCTGTACGTATGAAAAGGGTGAATCGGCGTATATAGATGTTATGTACGCCGCGAGGAGTATGGGTATGTGTGAAAGTTGTTTCGACGGACTCGTTCAAAACGAGGACGAGGGCGAGCCCGACTTCTGTTCGTGCGATGTCGGGCAAAAGGCCCGACAGTGGTACGAAAAGTTTCAAGAGCTGTCGCCCAAAGAGCAGCTCGTGTATTTGAAAACCGCCCCCGAGTGCAACGACGACTCGGGAATCCCGTTCTAAAGTCGTTAATCCCCGTAGTGTAATGGTTTAGCACGCTGTATAGAAGAGGTGGTTCGATTCCACCCGGGGATTTTAAAAGGGTGAATTGGTGCATTTCATAGGTGACCAATGAAAAGCAAAAAGGAAGCCTATAAAAAGTTTGCGAAGATGGACACCTTCGAGCGTGAGGTGTCCTTTCTCGAAAACGTATGCCCGGTATGTCGCGGGTCAAAAATCAGCGGCGCCGAGATGTGTCATGAGTGTGAACAAGCCGCCCCTATCTGGGTTTGGGTCGAAAAAGACCCGAACGATGACGGGCGTCTGTTTCAGTACGAAAGATGAATCGCGTGGGGACACGCGGTTTAAAACTTTCGCCCCAACCGAAAAGGAGACTTCGATGGAAAAGGTCATCGTCAGCCGCCACCCGGCCACCGTCGAGTTCATCGCCCAACTCTGTTCCGAGTCTGGGGAAAATGGGTACCGCATCACGGACGACGGGGTGGTCATCCGTGATACTTACTGCGGGGACACGAACGTCCACACGATCCCCGTGTTCGCCCAGGTCACGGCCGACCAGGTCCGTGGTAAACATGTCCTCGGGAACCTTCCCCTTCACCTAGCGGCGGTCGCCGGCCAGGTGACCGCGGTCGAGTTCGAGGGCCCCCCGCCCCGGGGCCAGGAGTACACGGTCGAGGACATGCGCCGGAGTGGCGCTGTCCTCCGCGACTACGTCGTCTTCCAGGCATCAGCCCTGGAATTCCAAAACCGTATCGGGTCGGCTGCCCAGGCCGACGGGTGTGTCGCCCCCATTGATTGGATCGCCGCGGGTAAGTCGTGATCTTTTCTCCGTCAACCCCCGACAGGTTTCGGCCTGTCGGGGGTACCTTTCGCCGCGAGGAGACAGATATGAAAGTGTACATCCCCGTGTACACGCACTGCTCCGATTGTGGGACGTATTCCGGGTATAGCCCGGTCGGACCCGCGTTCACGAGTCGAGACGAGGCCGACAAGTTTCTGTCGGCCAACAAAAACCCCAGTCGTCGCTGGGGTGACGGTGAGAAAATCTTGGAGGTGGAGGTCCAGACAGACCTCTACCTCCTCAGTCGTGAGGAGTTGCAACAGGGTGGTTACTGCGTGTGACCGCCCGTTCCCTCCACCGTGAGCCTACCCAGCGGCTCACGGTAACCTTGTCGTCCTGGGCGAGTGAGGAAAGCCAGGACCGTGTCACGGCGTACCATGACCGTGGTTCTCCCGATGCGACATTCGGGAGAACTGTCCCCGCGAGAGGATCACACCGGGTCGCTCCCGGGCGGGGACTCTTTTTCAACTTTCGCCGCGAGGAGATAGACATGGCAGAACTGCACCCGCCGCCGAAACTGACGGCGGCGGACAAGTACCCTTTTCCGCGGCAACCCCTCCCCGCGATGGAGGAGGCCGCGGCGGAGTGCGTCCGGTGGTCCGGACGCCACGGGTACGGGGAGCCGTTCCCGTCGGCCAAAAGCCCGTGTGACTGGTCGCCCAAGGTGTATATCACCACCGGAACCCACTACTTTCGCCTGACCTGGGACATCACGGGGGTCTACTGTGAGAAGATTTTCCGCGAGGACTTCCTCCGGGAAGTCTAAGAAACAACGAGGAGAAAAATATGTTGTCAACCCCTGTTACGCCCGCGGCCGTTCTCGGTACGGCCGACCCACGGCCGAAGGAAGTTCCCACCCGCGAGTGCGGGTGGAGGGCGCTCGATATCTACTGGGCCCTCCACGAGGTCTGGTCAGAGTCGGGCCCACGGGACGCGACCGCCGAAAAGAAAAAGTCCGCCTACCGGGAGCTGGTCGCCCTGATCGACCGGTGCCCGAACCGCAACCTGGAAGGGTTGCTCTACTCGGGGTGGACCCACCGCGGGGTTCACGGCAACGACCAGCGGGCCTACAACCTCGTCGAGAAGGTGGCGGCGTTGGCCGACGCCTATCACAAGGTGGTGGACTCCCGCCTGTTCGACATCTGGCGGGAGTACGACAGCCTCCTCGCGGACGAGTTGGAGGCCGCCGGGGTCACGGTGTCCAGGTCGGCTTACAACGCCGATGAGAATTGTCTAACGATCTATGTCGCGGGACAACCCGTGACGTGGATCTAAAAAAGCGAAAAGGGGCCCCTTGTCGGCGGTCGTGAAGGGCCGACGCCCGTCACAGGGCAACCAGATCGCCCTCCCCGTGGTGTACGACGCACGGCTGTTAAAGGTTTTTTCCTTTAACGAGGACCGGGTTGAATTCCCGGCGGGAAGGTTTTTGCCACGAAGAATAAAAAAGGTGAATCGGGTATTACATTTCTCTCTTTAAAGGAGACAGAAATGGAACTGATTCACCTTAAGAAGGGACAGGAAGTTTGTGTGGTGAAAATTGGGGGAGAGATCAACCCCAAACACAAACTCAAGGAAGAGTTGTGGTTTCTTTTGAGTGAGCGGCGACAGAGGATTTTAAAAGAGGAGTTGGCGAAAGACGGGGTCGAGCTGGACTCCCCCGAACGCAAAGTTTTCAAGAAAGACGGCCTGGTGTTGGTGGTGTGAAAAAACTCGATCGCCCAAAACTTTTTACGCCGCGAGGAACTAATATGAACGGCTGTGAAAGGTGCCTCGGGACCGGAATGACGAGGGAAAATTTATCCTGGTTGGGAGAACTGTATTTCTTTTGTATATGTTTGCTGGGGCGGGAAGAGGAAAAAAAATATTTGGAATCCGTAAGCACGGAAGAAATATGTACATCTTCAAAGTCACAGTAATTTTCCGCGGCGAGGGAACCGACGTTTACTTCGAAATCCGCATGACACAAAACCGGGCAACTAGTGCCACCACAACCATCACCTAAATTTTTAGGTGTCACCCAATCACTGTCGTCGTAAGTGCTTACATGCTTTCGACATAGGAATAGACCATACTTTGCACAAAGTACAACGCGAGAAGACCCGGATGAAAAACTTTAAAGCCCAGATCATGTCCAACGATGACGAGTCTGAACCGTACTGGCAAACAGTCATCGCACCCACCATACGGTCAGCAACCCGTATCGCCGCGGGGGTACGAGATCTACGGTTCAGCCGCGTGGTCATGACCAGGCCTGGGTGTGGGAACGGCGGCCTGTCCTGGGAAGGTGTCCGGAAGGCCCTGGAGCCGATCCTGGACGACCGCTTCATCGTCGTTACGCCGCGAGGAATTCATGAAAATCAGTTACACCGATAACAACCGTTGGTTGACAGCCATCACGGCCGACCCCCACAACGAGTGCCGCCGCCTGGTGTACGCCGACTGGCTGGAGGAACAGGGCGACCCACGGGCCGACATGGTCAGGGCTGCCGCAAAACCCAACTCGGTAGGAATGCGGTTCGCCCTGATCCCGCCCGGGACGTTCCTGATGGGATCGCCCAAGACCGAACCGGGGCGTTACCCGCACGAGGGCCCCCAACACCAGGTAACATTACCCCTGTTTCACCTGGGGATTCACCCCGTCACCCAGGGTCAATACCAAGAGATTATGCGAGTCAACCCGTCATACTTCCACGGTAACCCAGACCGACCGGTCGAACGGGTGTCCTGGTTCGACGCCATCGCCTTTTGCATCCGACTGGCGGAACAGGAAGGGATATCCCCATACTACCGCATGAACGTCAAGGATCTTCGCGACTACTCA
>Ga0196964_10001206_pt1 | contig 13380 bp, 10 predicted proteins | sample S1_10metaG_FD_148615 | JGI IMG/M metagenome (GOLD analysis project Ga0196964, IMG submission 148615) | Soil microbial communities from Anza Borrego desert, Southern California, United States - S1_10 | ecosystem: Environmental > Terrestrial > Soil > Desert | place: USA: California | collected...
AGCAGCAAGGCCATCAGGTTACTCATCAGCAACACCCAGATAAGCTTGTAGCCGAACTGGCTGCCCCCCTGAAGGTCGGTTGCCCAGTTTCCGGGATCCATATAACCTACGCTCACCAGATAAGCCGGACCAAGAAATGCCAGTATTTTCCGCCACTTTGACCCGGCTGCAGCCGGGTCTATCGTTCCATGAACCTCACTTAAGGATTTATCAGTCTTCATACTTCGAACGCAAGGTACATAAAATTTAGACCAGTCTAAAACCAGGTAGCGGAACATTTACTTTCCTGTTCCTTTGTCATTTTTTCATCATAAAGACTAAATCATTAGTTCATTAACTAAAAACTTAGTTTCTTTACTAAGAAATTAGTTTGAAACAATGCCGCAGACTAAACGGAAACCCTTAAAATATGTGCTGCTTGCCCTTTCGACTGGCTTGATTGCGCTCGGGCTGCTTGCTTTTTGGCAGCTGCGTTTTGCGGAAGAGCTGACCAAATACTATGACGAGGAAACAGGGAATGTGCTGATAGGCTATGACCGGATACAGAAGAAATGGCTCTTCGATGAACCCCAGGCCTACGAACCTGGTCCGGACGGTCCCTACATTTTTTCCGATCGCAGCAGGGTAATGCAGGTCATTCCCGCAGGCGACAGCTTTATGGTACAAGTCGGGGATGTGCGCCGGGATACCTTCACCTGTATGGTGGACAATGTGGACCGGAACATGTTCGGGTTCCGGCTTATGGATAGCATCGTGACGCCACCGGCAACCTGTGCTGCTCCTGAGCGGCTGCTGGCAGTATCGGATATAGAAGGGAACTTCCGGGCGTTCGCAATGGTCCTCATCGGCAATGGGGTCGTAGACAGAAATCTGAACTGGATCTTCGGCAGCGGGCACCTGGTCCTGAACGGTGACTTTATGGATCGGGGCGACAACGTGACGCAGTGCCTCTGGCTCATCTATAAGCTGGAACAGGAGGCTGCCGCGGCAGGCGGAAGAGTGCATTACATTCTTGGAAACCACGAGCAGCTTAACCTGCAGGGAAACCTGAAGTATGTAGCCGGCAAATACCGGGAGCTGATCAGGCGTACAGGGCTTCCTTACCGGGATCTGTACGGTCCGGACACAGAACTGGGCAAATGGCTTCGCTCCAGGAATGTGATCGAAAAAATCGGAGAGGATCTTTATGTGCACGGCGGGCTGAGTCCGGAAATTGCGGCGCAAAGACTGTCACCTGAGCAGATGAACACCATCTGCCGACGGTTTATCGACCGGAAACAGCCGGCAGACGGACTTGCGCGGCAGCTGCTCGGTATGGACGGATTGCTATGGTACCGCGGACTTGTCGGGGACAAAGAAAACAAGCTGTCTGCGGCGGCGGTAAACGCCAGCCTCGATGCAATAGGGGCGAGGCGGATCATCGTCGGACATACGATTGTGAATGAGGTGTCGGCCGACTGCAACGGGAGGGTGATCCGGCTGGATGTGCACCATGCAGCCACGGAGCCGCAGGCATTGTGGGTGGAAGGGGGCCGGTACTACCGCACTGATGCCCGGGGAACCAAGACTTTGATTGCTCAGAATAATTAATACTACAAGCGCATTATGGCAAAGACAATAAGAACACTGACAAAGGCCGAAGAAGAGATCATGCAGATCCTCTGGAGGCTGGAAAAAGCTTTCGTGAAAGATGTGATTGACGAGCTGCCGGAGCCCAAACCCCATTACAACACCGTTAGCACCATCATCAAGATCCTCTCGGACAAAGGGTTTGTCGGCTATGAATCGTTTGGCAAGTCGAACCGGTACTTCCCGCTGGTCGCCAGGGAGGATTACAGCAAAAGTTCCTTTAACCAGCTGCTCCAAAAGTATTTCAACGGTTCGTTCGCCAGCATGCTGTCATTTTTTGTGAAGGAAAAGGATCTTTCCATAGAACAAATGGAGGATATCTTAAAAGAGATCAAAAAAAATTCCGAAAACCAAACCAGAGGATAATGACTTACCTGATTCAGACTACTATCTATACCGGGGTCTTCTGGCTGCTCTACCGCCTTGTGCTCAGAGACCGGCCGATGCATCAGTTTAACCGGCTGTACCTGCTGGTTGCCTTTTTACTGCCGTTTATCCTTCCTTTCGTCATGCTGCCGGACAGGGTGGTGAGGCCTGCTGTCCGGAGCGCCGTGGGCATCAGGATACCGGAGATCACGATAGCTCCGGCTACAGGCGGAATGCCTGTGCGGACACTTCTTTCACCGGTCTTATGGAGTTACGGGATAGTCTGCTTCTTCCTGCTTTGCAGGCTGGCGTACCAGCTGTATTCCTTTTACCGGCTCCTGTCCCAGTACCCGAGGGAAGATCACCGTTTCTTCAGCATCGTTCGGGGAACCGGAATCGGACCGGCTTCCCGGTACCGCTTCATTTTGCTGCCCGGCGAAACCGCTGACGCGCGGATCATCAGGCACGAAGCAGCCCATGTCCGGAGGATGCATAGCCTGGATCTTGATCTATGTTCCCTGCTTTTGGTCGCGGGCTGGTATAACCCCTTCCTTTACCTGCTCCGGCGCGAGCTGCGGGTCGTTCACGAATACCAGGCAGACCTTGAGGCCGGGTACGGCGACAGCGATTATGGCGAACTGCTGGTCCGGCAGTCATTCGGCCTGTGTACGTTGCCCATCGTCCATTCATTTTTTCATCATCCCTTAAAACGCAGAATCATGATGCTACAAAAAAAGAAAGACCCGAGATCGGTCTTGCTCGCCGGCTCCTGCACGGCACTGCTCTCCGCCTTATTCATCTCCGCCGCTGTGATGGTACAGAGCTGCGGACAAAAAGAATGGGTGTTATCGCCCGAGGAAAAAACTGCAGCCAAAGCAGACACGGTTGTCAACTTCGGCGATGTTAAGTTCACCGAGATCAAGGACAGGGCGGAGCAGATGCCCTCGTTTCCAGGGGGCAACGAAGCACTGACCGGGTTCCTGCAGAAGCACCTGAGCTATCCCGCGGCAGCGCAGGCAAAAGGGATCCAGGGAAGGGTGATCGTACAATTCTTCGTGGACGAAGCCGGAGCGCTGCGTGACATCAGTGTTCTCAAATCACCTGACCGGTCTCTTTCGGAAGCAGCTATAGATGTGGTGTCGAAAATGCCCCGCTGGGAACCCGGAAGAGATGCGGCAGGTAAGCCTGTCGCGGTTAAGTTCGTGCTACCCGTAAGCTTCCGGCTCTGATCCCATCGAAAAACCTGCCGTTACCCGCTTATGGCGGGCTTCGGCGTTTGTCCTCCTGCGGTATCTGCAACGCTATTTTCTCCCTTCTGTATCCTTTTGTAACTTGCCGCCCTTATGGCTAAAGAGATCGTTGTCAGCGGCATTCGTTCCACAGGTTACCTGCACCTGGGCAACTATTTTGGCGCGATGCGCAACTATGTGAAGATGCAGGAAGATTACAACTGCTATTTTTTTGTCGCAGATTACCATTCCCTTACCACCCATCCTGATCCCAAAGACCTTAAAGCAAACGTTTTCAGGGTAGCAGCCGAGAATATCGCTTCGGGACTGGACCCGGAGAAGGTCGCTTTATATGCGCAGAGCGATATCCCCGAGATTCCTGAGCTGTACCTGATGCTGAATATGATGGCGTATAAAGGCGAGCTTGAAAAAGTACCCACCTTCAAGGATAAGGTGCGGCTTCAGCCAGATAATGTCAATGCCGGACTGCTGACCTACCCGGTATTGATGGCCGCCGACATCCTGATTCACCGCGCGATCAAAGTACCCGTGGGCAAGGACCAGGAGCAGCACCTGGAAATGGCCCGCAACTTTGCCCATCGCTTTAACAGCAGGTACGGAGAGCTCTTCCCCGAACCGGTTCCTTTCAATTTCGGCAGTGAACTCATCAAGGTGCCCAGCCTCGACGGGGCAGGGAAGATGAGCAAGAGCGAGAACGTCAACGCAACGATCTACCTTGCAGACGATGACGACCTTATTCGCAAAAAGATCATGAAAGCCAAGACGGACAGCGGGCCTACGGAACAAAACAGCGAGATGCCCCCATATATCGAGAACATTTTCCAATTGATGAGTCTTGTCTCAAAACAGGAAATAAACGAATCGTTTCTGAAAGCCTACAACGAATGCAATATCCGCTATGGGGACATGAAAAAGCAGCTGGCGGAAGACATGGTAACCTTTATCCGCCCCATCCGGGAAAAAGCGCAGCTGCTGCAGCAGGATGAAACGATGCTGCGCAATATTCTGAAACAGGGGGCGGAAAAAGCGAGGGAGAGCGCAGCCAAAACCATCTCGGAAGCCAGAAAGCTCATCGGGATCAACTACTATTGATTTTTTCTTTAACTAATGTATCTGACCGGATGAAATATAGCCGTTCGGGTATTATATTGTGTCAATCAGCTATCAACAACCGGAGGAATGCCGAAACAGAAAATCAAGCATATCGCAGTAGCAGGAAATATAGGAGCAGGCAAGACGACGCTGACCACCATGCTTGCCAGGCATTTCAAATGGACACCGCATTTTGAGGATGTCGAGCATAATCCTTACCTGGTGGATTTTTACGAAGACATGCACCGCTGGTCCTTTAACCTGCAGATCTACTTCCTGAACAGCCGTATCAGCCAGCTGCTTGAGATCAGGAAGGGAAAAGATACCGTCATCCAGGACCGTACCATCTACGAAGATGCCTACATCTTTGCACCGAATCTCTATGAGATGGGACTGATGACCAAAAGGGATTTTGAGAACTACTCTTCCTTTTTCCAGAACCTGAAGACAATGATCGATCCGCCCGATCTGCTGATCTATCTGAAAGCTTCCATCCCTAAGCTGGTTGACCAGATCCAGAAAAGGGGAAGGGAATATGAGGAGAATATCCGGCTGGACTACCTGAAGCGGCTGAATGAGTTCTATAATAAATGGATTGACCAGTATAACGACGGACCGTTGCTGGTGATCGAGGTAGACAAGATGGATTTTACCGAAAACGAGGAGGACTTTGCTGAAGTCGTCCGGAGGATCGACGCTCAGGTGCACGGGCTGTTCTGAGATTTCTGATCAATGCTGTAACCTTTTTCCTGCGGCGACGATTAACGGATATATCTTCTCCCCATGCCGAAATGGATCTACATACTCTTCCTCACGCTCCTTCCCCTGGCAGGTGCTGCCGCTACCATCCAGGGAAAAGTAACCGACACCAGGGGCGAACCATTACCCTTCGCGACTGTCTTTGTAAAAGGAACAACGATTGGTACAAGCTGTAATGCCGCGGGCGACTATCTCCTGCACCTGGACCCTGGCAATTTCACCGTAGTTTGCCAGTATATGGGCTTCCGGCAGCAGAGCTTTACGGTAAGCCTTAAAGGTGACGAGAAAGTCAGCCATGATTTCAGGCTGGAGGATCAGAGCCTCGAGATAAAGGAAGTGGTCGTTAAGGCTTCCGAGGATCCCGCCCTGTACATCATGCGGAAAGTAATTGCCAAAAGACGTTTCTATGCCGATCAGATCAAAACCTTCGAGACCGGTATCTATCTGAAGGGCGTATTCAGGACAAGGCAGACGCCCGGCAGGTTTATGGGGCAGAAAATAGATGCCGCGGATATGGGGCTCGACAGCACAAAAAAAGGCATCCTGTACCTCTGCGAGGAAGTCGCCACCTATTACCGCCAGGAGGCAAAGCAGCGGACGGTGATCCACAGTGTCCGGGAAAGCGGCGATCCCAACGGGATGGGATTTTCGCAATTTCCCCCTGTGATCAATATCTATGACAATAACATCCGTATCGCTTCCAATATTACGCCCAGGGGCGTTATCTCACCGGTAAGCGAAAATGCCCTTTTCTATTACCAGTACAGGCTGGAAGGGGATTTCTCCGAAGACGGCAGAACGATTTTCAAGATCAGGGTCAGGCCGAAGCGGCTGTATGAGCCCTTGTTCGACGGAACCCTTTATATTGTAGACAACGAGTGGTCGGTCCACAGCCTGAGCCTGCTGACGACCAAAAAGTCCAACCTGGAGTTCCTGGATACGCTTCGCCTCGAACAGGTATACCTGCCCCTCAACCAGGATTCCTGGGTCATCAAGCAGCAGATGCTGTATGCAACCATCAAGATATTCGGTTTCGATATGGTCGGCAACTTTGTGACGGTATACAACGACCAGAAGATCAATCACCGTATACCGGACTCGGTGTTCGGCGAGAAGGTGATTTCTGTATACGATAAGGGCGCAAACAAGAAAGACACGAGCTACTGGTCGGGAACACGGCCGGTGCCGCTGCAGGAAGATGAGCAAAGAGATTACGTCCGAAAGGACAGCCTGAGGGTGGTGTCTGAAGATCCGCGGTACCGCGATTCAGTGCGCCGCCGGAATAACCGGTTTGATCCTATGGACCTGGTATTGTATGGCTACTCCTATACTGGCAGGAACGATAAATTCACGATCCGTACCAACTCCCTGGCAACCAGCCTGCTCAATAATAACATTCCCGGCATTGTCAACTATAATACGGTTGAAGGACTCAATATAGCGCCCAGGTTCTCGGTTAATTATAATATAGACTCTTTTCATTCGGTCTACAGCACCATAGCCATCCGTCATGGATTCGGCAATGCGCACACGAACGCTATTGCCAGGATCACTTACTGGAACGATGCGCAGGACTGGAAAGGCAGAAACTGGTTTGCAGGTGCCGAAGGCGGGAAATACGTTTATCAGCTCAACCCCGCCAACCCGGTAGACCCCTTGTTCAATACCGTCGCGACTTTGTTTTACCGGCTTAATTATCTGAAGCTGTATGAACGCTGGAATGCGGCCCTTTTCTTCGGCCGTAACCTGGGCAACGGGCTGCGCTGGTCAGTTGAGGCGGGCTTTCAGCGCCGGCTTCCGCTGGAGAACGTTACCGACTTCAGCTTCAGGGATGGCAAAACCGGGGGCTTCAGCGACAACCTGCCGCCGGAATTCAGCAATACCGGCTGGACAACGCATCATGCTGTCATCGCCAGGGCTAAGCTTTCCTATCAGCCCGGCATCACTTACACACAGTATCCTGAATATAAAATGCCCAATGGCAGTCGCTGGCCGGTATTCCACCTGAGCTACGACAAAGGGGTACCGGGCTTGCTGGACAGTAAAACCGATTTCGACAAATGGCGGTTCGGCATCAGGGACTATATCGGACTGAAACTCCTGGGATCTCTGAATTATAATATCGCAACAGGCGGTTTTATCAACAACCGGTGGGCAGGCATCCCCGACCTGAATCATATCAACGGCAACCAGATGTTCGTCGCGGCGCCCTATCTCGAAAGCTTCCAGTTCGCACCTTATTATAAGTACAGTAATGCGGAGTCCTTTTTTGCTGAAGCTCATCTGGAATGGCATCTCCGCGGCTTTCTGACCAACAAGATCCCCCTGTTCCGGCAGATGCGGTGGTACCTGGTAGCCGGTACCAATACTTATTACGTCAATACAGACAGAAACTATGTGGAGGCGTTCGTAGGTCTTGACAACCTGGGCTTCAGCAAGTTCCGGATGCTCCGGCTGGACTTTGTCCAGACCTGGGATGCGGGTAAGCAGCACAGCTACGGCTTCCGCCTCGGGCTAAACACGGGTGCGATCCGGTTTACAGGAACGGAGCCGGGTGCGGAATGGTAACCGCTTTGTTTCCGTTGTTCCCCGGAAAGTGGCTGACCATGCTGACTTAAATCTGGACTTATGCTCTACCATACAGTTAATCAAATAGTTAAAGAATTATAAAAGTACTTGCCTGTATAGTTGTGCGCTTAGGTTGAAAAATATTGTAATTCAATTCTTAATGAAAAGGCTGTGTATGCACAGCCTTTTGTTTTTGCTGCGGGATACGTCCCGGTGGCACAAGTTGTTTTCTATGGTTAGGGAAGGTTGTTACCCGTTGACGAACAAACGAATGAAAGAAAAATTGTAAAACCAAAAAACGACGAACTATGAAAACAATGAGAACGATGGTAGCTGGGTTATTGCTGGGTACAGCACTGTTTACATCTTGCAGCAAGGAAAACTACAACGCAGATCCTATGAATCCGGCAAGTCCTTCGAACACCGCACAGGCAAGGACAGGAATGACAACCACCGCGAAGGTCAGCAGCGGTATTATCCTGGCCAGCAATCTGCGCATCAACAATGAAATGGGTGTATTGCACGAAGTGCGGGAGATGAGGACCTACAGGCTGGACATGCCTATAAACGAGCTGCGTGCAGACAGAGTGCTTGGCACACATAAAAAGCTGGAAACAATGATCCGCGCCGAGGCGACTTCCGCGCATCCGTCCATAATCTTTACCGGTTCTATCTCGCGTCCCACCAGCGCCGCGCTTCCGCTGAGGATCGAGGTGACCCGCCCGGTAACGCTGAACCAGGTAGTCAATGAGATCAATGTGATCGATGCTTCGACCCTGAACGATCTGCTGAGAATAGATATGTCAAGGCTGCTGTATGGCATTGACCAGCCGATGTGGGATGCCGCCGTTCGTAACACTGATGGAAGTATTACCATCTCTGAAAGGACGAATGTCCAGCTTTATGATATGGTAATGCGCAACATGAGCGGCAATATCAATGTGCAGTGGTAAGAACACGACCTGTTAACATTTAAAACGCCTCCGGATCCGGAGGCGTTTCTTTTTATCTGAAATCAGAAAAAGACAACGCTCCAGCTTTTTTCCCAGCGTTGCCCAGCCTCCAGTTTAAGGATGCCTTCTTTTTTCTCCAGGTCCTGGTTATGGTACATACTGTCAGCAATCCCATCCCAGGGTTCCAGGCAAACGAAAGGAGCTTCCGGCGGCGCCCAGATCCCGAAATAGGGAAAACCGGTGAAGTCCATCGTAAGGCCATGCGGTGTGCGGCCCGAACGCAGGCTGATGCTGCCGGAACGGAGCTTTTTCAGCACCACGGCATCACGCTCAAAAAGCTGGTGTCGCAGGGGTATCCGGTCCTGGTCCTTTAAAAAATCTTCGGGACGAGTCTTTAGGAGGTTATCCTGCAGCGGCCACCTGGGCGCCGTTTCCTTTTGCGGAAACAGGAGGTAGTAATCCTCATAGCTCGTACCCTTTACCAGCGGCACCCGGAAAGCCGGATGACCGCCGATGGAAAAAAACATCGGTTCGCTGCCGTTATTTGTCACCTCATATATGCTGGTCAGCCTGTTCCCGTCAAGCATATATATGATACGAAGGGTAAATAAAAACGGATACCTTCCAAGCGTTTCCTCAGAGCTGCTGAGCTCGAAAACGGCCTGCTGTCCGGAATGCGCGACCGGCCTGAATTCAAGCTCCCGCGCAAAGCCATGCCGGGACATATCATACATTTTTCCCCTGTACCGGTAGCTGTTCTCTTTCAGCTGTCCCACGATCGGGAAGAGTACCGGTGCATGCTTGCCCCAGTATGCCGGGTCGCCGTTCCAGAGGTAATCGAGTTTGAAACCTTTATGGCAGATACGCCGGAGCTCCGCACCCCGGGGGTGAATCTCCACTTCCAGCTGTTCATTTTGTAAGGTGATCATACCGCAAGATATAAAATCACCGTGTGGCGTCCCGAAGCTTCCCCGCACCCCCCGGATGTTCATAAAATAATTTCCCTCTTATTTAATATATCTGCCTATCTTTGCACTCCCAAAAAATCAACTCAAAAGGAGGACCTAAAATTTGGAAGAAAATCAATTAGTAAACGATCAAAATCAGTTAGCTGGATCTGAAAACCAAAACCAGGACGTTCAAACGGCTTCTGCCACGAGGAACGATTACACAGTTGAAGCAACAGCTCATGATGACTTCGACTGGAGTGTTGACAAGCGCAACGTGGCTTCTTACGGCAAGGAGAAGCGCGAGCAGCTCGAAAAAGTGTATGACAGCACTTTCAAGCAGGTTTCAGATTCTGAGCTGCTGACCGGTCTGGTAGTAGGTATGACAAAAACAGATGTTATTGTCAATATCGGCTTCAAATCGGATGGTCTTATCTCCCTCAATGAGTTCCGCGACATGCAGAACCTGAAGATCGGTGATGAGATCGAGGTAATGGTGGTAGAAAAAGAAGACCGCAACGGTCATCTGCACCTGAGCCGCAAAATGGCCCGCGCAACCCGCGCATGGCAGCAGATCGTCGAGTTCTACAAGACTGGCGAAGTGGTTACCGGTACCATCACATCCAAGACCAAAGGCGGTCTTATCGTGGATGTACATGGCCTGGAAACGTTCCTTCCCGGTTCTCAGATCGATGTGAAGCCTGTTACCGACTACGATCAGTACGTAGGCAAGACTATGGATTTCAAGGTAGTGAAGATCAACGAAGCTATTCGTAACGCCGTAGTGTCTCACAAAGCTCTGATCGAAAGCGACATCGAACAACAGCGCAGCGTGATCATCGGTCAGCTCGAAAAAGGTCAGGTACTGGAAGGTACTGTCAAGAATGTTACCGACTTCGGTGCGTTCATCGACCTGGGCGGCGTAGATGGTCTGCTTTATATCACAGACATCAGCTGGGGACGTATCACGCATCCTAGCGAAGTACTGGAAAACGGACAGAAACTGAATGTGGTTGTTCTCGACTTCGATGACGAGAAGAAGCGTATCAGCCTCGGTCTGAAACAACTGACCCCGCATCCTTGGGATAACCTGCCTGCAGAGATCTCCGAAGGTTCTAAAGTGAAGGGTAAGGTGGTGAACATCGAAGATTACGGTGCATTCCTCGAAATTCTGCCTGGCGTGGAAGGTCTGGTGCACGTATCCGAGATCACCTGGTCTTCCCAGCCTATCAACGCGAAGGAATTCTTCAAGATGGCTGACGAATATGAAGCAGTTGTCGTAACCCTGGATAAGGATGAGCGCAAGATGAGCCTCTCTATCAAGCAGCTTACCGAAGATCCCTGGGAAACTATCGAAAACAAATATCCTGTCGACAGCCGTCACAAGGGTATCGTGAAGAACATCACTCCTTACGGTGTTTTCGTTGAGCTGGAAACAGGTATCGGCGGTATGATCCATATCAGCGACCTGAGCTGGATCAAGCGCTTCAATCACCCGAGCGAGTTCACCAAAGTGGGCGAGAACATCGAAGTGATGATCCTCAGCATTGATAAGGACAACCGCAAGCTGGCGCTTGGACATAAACAACTGGAGGAAGATCCCTGGAATACGTTCGAAACTGTATTCCCTATCGGATCGCTTCATGAAGGTCACGTGACCAAGAAAGATGAGAAAGGCGCTACCGTTCAGCTGCAGTATGGTCTGGAAGCTTACGCTCCTGCCCGTCACCTGCGTATGGAAGATGGCGGTACCGTAGAAGCTGATGCTACACTGCCTTTCATGATCATCGAGTTCGATCGCAACGACAAGCGCATCATGGTTTCTCATACCCGTGTCTGGGAACAGGCTAAGGCTGAGGAGAAAGACGCAGCCCGTAAAGCGGCGAAAGCTGATGATGAGAACACCAAGAAAGCCGTAAAGAATGTACAGAGCAAGGTTGAAAAACCAACTCTGGGCGACCTGGGTGCTCTTGCTGCTCTGAAAGACAAGATGAAGAAAGCTGAAGACGAAGCCGGCAACAAATAAGGCTCCGTATTCAACAGATATGAAAAGGCCGCTCCTAACAGAGCGGCTTTTTTTATCTTCGGTTTAATGTGCTTCAGGACGCTTTTATCATGGATCATTCTTACAATCGCTTGCACACGAGCCGTTGCCCAACCTTATACCAACCTTGTACTGGAAGGCGGCGGCATCCGGGGCATCGCTTACGCCGGTGCGTTACAGGTGCTGGAGGAAAGAAACCTCGCTGATAGCCTCCGCAACGTAGCAGGTACCTCGGTCGGTGCCATTGTCGGCTGCCTGATCAGCATGGGATACCGGGCTGATGAGCTTCGCGATGTCCTCGACGGACTAAAGATCCAGGCCTTCAACGATGGCCATTTGATATTTTTCGAGGGTATTCACCGGATGAAGAGACAATTCGGTTGGTACCGCGGCGATGCCCTGGAGCAGTGGATCGGCGATCTCATCGCCGCAAAGTCAGGCAGGGCAGATCTTACATTTGCCCAACTGCACCAGCTCAGCGCAACGAACCCGCAGTTCAAAAACCTTTATATTACAGCCACTAATCTGACGGCGCAAAAGCTGACTGTGTTCAGTTGGCACAGCTTTCCGGAAATGCAGGTAAAGACCGCTGTCCGGGCAAGCATCTCAATTCCGTTTTACTTTAGGGCGGTGTTCCTGGATAGCGCCGGGAGAAGACTCAATTCCCAGGATGCACGTCCGGACGCCGGAGTTTATGTGGATGGGGGAGTGCTTGCCAACTATCCGCTGGCGCTTTTCGATACCATGCCCGGTAAGGGGAACACCCTCGGACTGAAGCTGGAGCGCCCTGCGCAGCTCGGGAATATGAACGGGGACGGACTTGCTCCCTACAGTATCCGCGAGTTCAGGGACTATGTGGGCGCCTTTTACAATATCGTAATCGAACGATTGAATAAGGTAACCGACCGGAAGTCCGAAGCACAAAGGACGATCTATATCAGCAGCGGTAACATCAGTCCGAAGATCAGAAAACTCAGTAAAGCGCAGAAAGACGAGCTGTTCAGGCTTGGAAGGGAGGGTGCCGTTGAATTCCTGCGCCGCGGCCAGGCTATTGATGACTGACAAAATAGTCATATTTGTCCCGGTCAATAAATAATGACACGGAGAACCTTTACCGGGCTATTTTCGTAAATTGTATATAAGAAAATTCGAGTCCCCGCCAGAACCATCCATCTATGAGGCATCACAACCTTTGCAGACACGTCAGCATCCTGTTTACAGCATTCATATTTTCGGTACCGGCTTTCGCACAGCAAGGCATGAAGGAGTACCGGATCTCCATAAAAGGGGCGGAGATCCATCCGACTCCCCTGTCCGCTCAAAAGATCTCCGAACTCCGGAACCGCTCAGCGGACAAACAGGAACTCCTGCTGCAGTTTCATGAGCTTCCGGATGCCGCCGCCAGGGAGCTGTTAAAACGGAACGGCATCATCCTACGAGACTATATCCCGGGAAATGCTTTTATTGCCTCCATACAGCCGGGCGCACAGTTACAGGCGGTTGCCGCCCTGGTCCGCGGTGTCTCTGATGTAATGCCCCAATGGAAGATAGATGAGCGGGTGCGGACCACAAACAATCTCCATGCTGGCACGGGTGTAAAGGTCCTGGTTGCCTTTCAGCCCGGGTCGGGCAGTGCAGCGGAGCTTAAGTCCCGGCTGGTATCGGGTGGCGCTGCCATCCTCAGCGACAAGTTCGCATCGCTGCAGGCATTCGAGGTGACGATCCCGGCCAACAGATTGATGCAGCTGGCCGCAGATCCTGAGGTCCGGTAC
>Ga0196964_10001207_pt1 | contig 13379 bp, 12 predicted proteins | sample S1_10metaG_FD_148615 | JGI IMG/M metagenome (GOLD analysis project Ga0196964, IMG submission 148615) | Soil microbial communities from Anza Borrego desert, Southern California, United States - S1_10 | ecosystem: Environmental > Terrestrial > Soil > Desert | place: USA: California | collected...
TACGCGATCAGCTAAAGCGCGCACATCAAAATATGACGCACACAGTGTAGCAACCTGCTGTGCGACCTGGTTCGGGGGGCCGGATGGACAGGAAAGCGCATCCATCAGGAGTTTCTGCGCACGTCTGCCGAAGATCAGCGTGTTAAGGGACTCGTATGGTGCGTGCTCACCGAAATCGTACCACTGCACGAGCACATCAGATCCTCGGACTTCAGTGCTGTGTACGCCGGGACGATCCGGCATGCGATAAACCTGACACGTTGCGTCCATTGCGCCTCCAACTCCCTCTAGAGGGCCACTTCATGCGGAGCCTAGCCGCACATCGGTGCAATCAAACGGTGATTGCGCAATCAAGGATCTCGCCTCCGTGTGGTGGATGCACCGCACTCCCAGACTGTTCGCGAGCTGGCGAGCCGCCACGGTGAAGCCGTTTGGCGCTACGACCGCGCTGATGTTCGCGTCATAGAACTTCGCTCCCGCAAACACCTGTTGGACGGCGTCGTTGCCGACATGTTTGGCGTACGCCTTGCATTGAACGGCAAGTCGCATCCCGTCTCGCTCCGCGATGAGATCGACTCCTTGATCGCCCGTGACTGGGGTGAAGCGGACCTGGAAGCCTTCCTTGGTAAGTAGGTCAGCGACGACACGCTCGTAGCTCACACCGTCAGTCCAAGCTTGGGCTTCATCTGAATCGCTCCAGAATCTCTCATCATACATCCATTGCGTCCATTCGGCGTAGACGTCCGAGACGAGCTCAAATTCCTCCGCCGAGAGTGGAGAAAGGGCAGGGATGAGGATATTTCCGTGGAAGTACTGCAGCTCCTTATAACATTTGTCGAGCATCCGGCGGCCATACGGGTCGTGGTAAGCTGCTTGCCTCACCCGCAAGCGGAGCGTCTGCCCGTGATCTTCGATGGTCTTGTAGTAGCGGGCCATCACGAACAGCTCGCGTTCCTCTGCTGCCCTAGCGGTTGCGGCACGATCTTGGATGAGGCCGAAAATCAGGATTCCGAGCAGGACGGCCCCGCCTAGAATCGAAATGACTGTCCACATGAGAGCCTCCTGGATAACCCCAAATGGGATATCCCAAGACGGCTTTTACCGGAAGGCGTAAGCCTTACCGGAATCGTCCCCGATGCCCTCGTCGCTGCTCGCAGACCGCTACGAAGCCGTAGCGGCTGTTCTGAAGGCGGCGCGGCAAGAGGTCGGCATGACCCAAGTGGAATTAGCGACGCGCTTGCAGCGGCCGCAGTCGTATGTCTCGAAGGTCGAGCGCCGAGAGCGCAGAGTCGATCCGGTAGAGTTCTACGACTGGGAGCGTGCGCTAGGCTTCTCGCAATGCGCGCTGTACGAGCGTCTGGTTAAGGTGCTCGGTTGAGAGGGCGATTTCGGGTGCTGCTATCCCCTGGCTGCTCCGTGCGCGACGACTCGCCTTTCCAGCACGACGCCTGGTCAGGGGCGCAGCGCACCTCTGACAATCGGGAGGGGGGGGCGAGCGACGAGTTTCAGTTCATCGCCAGGCGCGAGCGTTTGAGGGCCACGGGCATTTTTCGCAGTGGGGCTACAGTGTGTCGGCGACCTGCTGGTCCAGCAGCGCTCTCGCGGGGACCGCGCTGCGCGCGATTGAAGCCCTGGTCAGTTCGACGCGATCTTGGAAACGGACTTAGTGTAGCTCGGTGGGTGTGCACCGTCGCGTCGCTTAGGCGGCTTCTGACTCTCAGCAGAACTTGGCGTGGTCCGCTCTTCGAGCGGAAACTCGAACGTGACCCCATGCAATAGGTCGCCGCTTCATTGAGCGCTCGTGCCGCCCGCCAAGTTCGAGCTTGGCTAGCCTCGCAGTTTAAGCGTTTGTCGGGTCGAGTGCCTCTGTCGGCTTTTTTCGAAGGGTCGACTACTCCAATTCCGAAGAAGGCTCGTCCGCATCGAGGTCCATGTGCTCCCCGCCAAGAAAGGTGGACGGCGCCGGGCTGCGTCCGCCGTCGATCATCATCTCGGGCGCGCCAAGACCCATCTGAACCAGAGCACCGCCGGGCTGGCCCGACGCAAGCCGGACAAGCTGCGCGATCGCGATCGCACCGGTAGCTGCTCCTACAAAGGGCACAGCGACGCTCGCGCCGGCGAGGGCGTAGGCTCCGCAAGCTTCCGCTTCGCTCTGCTCAAGGGCCTTGTAGGCCTCCCGAGCCAGCAGCGGTTCGCGGTTCTTCCCCGGCTCAGGCGCGCCCCAGAGCGCGTCGACGTTCGATCCCTTGGGAACCACCCGCACCTGCAGCCCCTCGAAATCGCCAGAGCCATGTCCGATCCCCCCATCGACCATGTAGTCGAAGCCGAGGCCGGCGAGGGTCCGGCGAGGCTTCACGTCGTCGAGGCCGGCGAGCAGGAACGCCGGATCCTCGGCTGCGGGCCGTTCTCCGCCGCGGTTGCGCCGCTCCAGGAGCTGCGTGTCCCAACCGGCGGCGTCGAGCCAGCGGGCCGCCAGACGAACCTTGCGGATCGGCTGGAAGGGACGCACGGACAGGAGGCTGGTGGGCTCGTTTTCGACGCCGAGGCGCTGGTCATCTTGCAGGATCACCTTACCCGGCTGCGCGAACGGAAGCGTGAGCAGGTTCCAGACGTAGGCCTGTCCCAGGTGTCCCAGGCCGACGAGCCAGAGATAGTCGGGCGCGGTAAAGCACGTCGGACCTTGCGCCTGGTCGCCGTCCCAGGGCGCCCACAGCGAAACCGTGGCGTCGCGCGCGTAAAAGGTCGGACCGCGAAGCACGCAGGCGAAGACCTGCCTCACGGCCAGCGCGGCCGCGAAGACGCCCGACAAGCCCAGCCGCGAGTCGCCGCAGGGCTGGTCGCCCTCGCTGCGGATCCCCGCCAGCCAGCGGTCCCACCAGCAATGGACCTGCCAAGTATCGTCCTCAAACACCTCGGCGCCAACGCCGATCGTATGGGTCGCTGAAGCTGGGCGGTGACCTTCCACTTGCGCGCCCAGCGCGGCGGCGGCCTCGGAGAGCGTCTCGCCCAGCGGGAAGGTCAGCAACAGCCGCGGATTGCCGTCCAGAACCATAGTCACGCGGCCGAAGCACTTGAAGGCCGTCGCCACGGCGGTTAGCGCCGCAGCCTGGCCTGCACGCGTGCGCGCTGCTGCATGGCCGAGAACGACGCACACATGGACGGCGTCGAGCCGCGCTTCGGCCTCGCCGAAGGATTTGGCGAGGCCTGCGTCGGTCAGGGCCTTCGTGACGCGCGAGCGCGGCAGGTGATCCATGGTCAGTGACCGTCCAGCTTGAGGAACCGCGGTCCCGACGCGGAGTGGTCGGCCCAGCGACCGGCGCCCAGGAACTCGTAGAGGCCGATGTCGCCCGGCTCCGTCTGACGCTGGGCGAAGTCCGGAAGGATCATCGCCAAGTGCCCGGCGCGTGGCATGACCGGGTTGGCCTGGTCTGAGGGGCTCTGGCGGCAGCTGCCGGGATGCACGTGAATGTCGGCGACCACGCCATAGCCGCGGGCCCGGCAATGCGCCCAGAGCCGCGGCAGCGCGGTTTGGCGGATGGTGACCTCGCCGGTCTCCAAGGCGCGCGGGTCGACGTCGTCGTAGTAGACGAACTCGAGGATGCGCTTGCCGCCGTCGGGCAGCTCCACGCCCAACAGGTAGGCTCCGCTTTCGCGGCGGCCGCCCAGCGTGCGCCGGGCCAGTTCGGTCACGCCGGCGCGCCACAGGCCGCGGTCGCAGCGGAGCCTAGGAGGCGGACCGGTCAGCCAGCCAAGTAGCCTGCTCAGAAACGAGGCCATAAAGCTTCTCCATGATGAAGGACAGATCGCGGTCTCGGCGCCACGCTTCGTCAGGCCGCATGCTGGCCCAGGCGTTGTGGGCCGCGGCGTGCCGTTGCCACGCCCGATAGATGCCGCCGTAGACGCCGAGCCCATCGGCGGTCCACTCCTTGAACGCGTCGACGACGCCGGGCGGCCCTTCATGCGCCTGCGGGGCCGGCGGCCTTCCAGCGGAGCTCCACCGTTCAACGAACGGCGGCCGCACGGGGAAGCCATCGCAGAGGAGCCGGAAGGCCATGGCGACAGTGGTCTGGCCGGTGAAGTCCTGGCCCGTGACCTCCACGACCAGTTCCGGGAACTCGAGCCGGACAATCCGCCAGCGGCCTTCCTCCAAACCCTCCTGGAACCGGACGCCCGCGAGGTGGGCGGCGAGTGTGAGCTCGTCGCCCGTGCCGTTACCGTCCGCCATTGGTGAAGTCCTTGAGCGTCAGGTCGACGGTGAGAACGTGCTCGCCCGGTGCCACGAAGCTGCCGATGGAGGCGTCACGCGGCAGCGGCTGGTCCTCGCCCAGCAGAATCAGGTTGGCGCGGGCCGCCGAGGCCGGATCGAGCTCGTAGGCCTTCTTCGAGACCGCCCATTGCAGGACCTTGAAGACCGTCTTCGACGGCGGGAAGTTCTCCTGCTTCGTCAGGTGCTCGTAGTTCACCATGACGGTGATCTGACGCGCCTTGTGGGCCGCGAGGCGCAAGGCCTTGCGGCCGGGGGGAGCCTGCGTCAGCGGCTCGTCGTTGTCGAACGCGAAGAGCAGGGTGTCCGGCGAGAGGCCCAGGGCCTGGCGGACCGCATGGAGCAGGCCGTCGCCGGAGGGGAGTTCCAGAGCCTTCGGCTCCCGCTCACCAGGGAGACTCACCTCCAGCCGGATCAGCTCTTGGCGGGTGTGCTCGGCGCTGCCCGGGCCGGCGTCGGTCTTCACGTGGTCCATGATCCAAACCTCCTAGGGCGGCGGCCGGGGTCGGACTCCCGACAGCCTCTGGGTGTTGACGAAATCGCGAACTGGACTAGAACCAGTCCGTCGGTCCGTTTATAGACCGGGTACATAGTCGGACTATTATCCACGCACAAGTCCGAAGATGCACCTCGACCATGGAGGGTTCATGCCAACTTCCGTTCACACCGAGACGCCCTGTAACCGCGCGCCTGATCGGGGCCCGCTCTCGGCATTCTTCGCGCTGGCGGATCTCTGGAAGTTGAGCACGGACCAGCAGATCATCCTGCTCGGAAGCCCAGCTCGATCGACCTATTTTAAATGGAAGAAGGAGGGCGGCGCCCTCTCGGTCGACCAGGAGGACCGGGTCTCGCACCTGCTCTCCATCTTCAAGGCACTACAGATTCTGTTTCCCGATCCGGCCCGCGCCGACGCGTGGCTGAACCGACCGCACCGCTTCTTCGGCGGCCGGTCGGCTCTGGACGTCATGCTCGGCGGGAAGCTCGTCGACATCGTGCGTGTCCGCGACTTCGTGGACGCTCAACGCGGAGGCTGACGTGGCGCACCCCACCTGTGACATCGATGGCGAGTTCTACCGGCTGATCCCCTCCCGGTTCCCGCCGGTGCCGCTCTACGAGCGGCTGGGCTCGCCCGAAGTCCAGGCGGCCGCCGAAGCTTGCGAGGCGAAGACCAACCCCCGGCTTCAGGCCTTGGAGCGGCTGAAGCAGGAGGCGCCTTTCCGACCCGGCGGGGCACAGGCCCAGAATTGGAACCTCGCCCCCTTCGCCTATGCCAACCCGGAAGGGACGACCTTCCTCGGCCCCTCGTACAAGGTCCTGGAGCTGGTAGGCGGTGCGCGGCCAGCGCTCGCGGTGGCGGTCTTGCGTCGCGAAGCCTTCCTCGGAGGCGGCGAGGAGCCCGCGCAGCAGGTTGAGATGCGGGCGCTCGTCCACAAGGTCCGAGGGCGGTTCATCGATCTCACGGGCGCCCCCTTCGAAGCCAATCACGAGGCCCGCTGGAAGCAGGGGGCGGAACTGTATGCGACGGCGACGCCGGACGTTCAGGGGATCGTCTTCCTACGACCCGACCTCGGCTATTGCCGGGCGCTGACCATCTTCGACGGAACAGCACTCGGCACCGCCATTCAGTCCGACCACTATCGCTTCCTGTGGGACGGCGAGAAGGTAAGCCGGATCGGCAATCTCTCAACCCACGAGTTGATCGACCGCGATTCGCTGTTCGGGGATTTGGCGTCTCGGGTGGCGGCCTAGGAGAGTTTGCAGGATGCGTAAGCTCGACGACGGCCGGCTCTTCTCGGCCTCCGATTTGGTCCATTTTCTGGGCTGCCCGCAGGCGACCCGGCTCGATCTTCGTCAGCTCGAGTCCCCCGTGGAGCTGCCGCCGGATGACGAGCAGGCGGTGCTGCTGCAGGAGAAGGGGATTGCCCACGAGCGCGCGTTCCTCGCCCGACTCCGCGAGGAGGGGCGAACTGTGTGGGAGATCCCGGACGCAGGGTCCCTGGCCGAACGCGTCGCGAAGACGCGCGCCGCGCTCGCCGAGGGACCGGACGTCATCTACCAGGGCGCCCTGCACGCTGGCGCCTGGCACGGGTTCTCCGACTTCCTCTTAAAGTCAGAAGGGACGCCGTCCCGCTTCGGCGCTTACGCCTACGACATCGCCGACACCAAGCTGGCGCGGACCGCCAAGCCGAAGCATGTGCTGCAGCTCAGCGTCTATGCGCAGCTTCTGGAGGCCGAGCAGGACACGCCGCCGCCGCGCCTGCACGTGGTGCTGGGCGACGGATCGACCTTCACGCTGAACACCAACTCGGTCCGGCATTACAGCGCGGTCGCGCGTAGCCGCTTCGAGCGCTTCGTGGCGGCGGCTCCAGAATTCGAAACGCCTGATCCCTGCGGCCATTGCACGTTCTGTCGCTGGAAGTTCGAATGTGATGACCACTGGCACGAGACCGAGCACCTGAGCCTCGTGGCGGGTGTGTCCCGGGGCCAGCGCGTGAAGCTCCGGGACGGCGGCATCGTTTCGATGCGCGCCCTCGCCCAGGCGGAGCAGGGCCCCGGCGATCTGCAGCCGGCCACATTCGAGCGCCTGCGCGCCCAGGCCCGGCTGCAAGTCGCCCGTCGCGACAGCGGCGACCAGACGGTCGAGGTCCTGGCGCACCAGCCCGGGCGGGGGTTCGACCGCCTGCCGCGGCCGGATCAGGGCGACATGTTCTTCGACATGGAAGGCGATCCGCTGTTTGAAGGCGGGTTGGAGTACCTGTTCGGGATCGTGACCGGGCCGCCGGAGGACACGACGTTCACCGCATTCTGGGCGCACGAGCGCGAGGCTGAGAAGCTCGCCTTCGAGCAGACCGTCGACTTCATGACGGCGCGGCTGCAGGAGCACCCCGGGGCGCATATCTACCACTACGCCGCCTATGAGGAGACCGCGCTCAAGCGGCTGGCGATGTATCACGGCACGCGCGAGGCGGTGGTGGACGACCTTCTTCGCGGTGGTCGGCTGGTCGACCTCTACAAGGTGGTGTCGGAGGGCATCCGGGTCGGGGAGCCGCGCTATTCCCTGAAGAACCTGGAGGCCTACTACCTGGACCTGAAGCGGGCTGGCGAGGTGACCACGGCCGGCGACAGCATCGTGATGTACGAGCGCTGGCGCCGCGTCGGCGACGAGGCGATCCTCAACGAGATCCGGGCCTACAACGAGCTGGACTGCCGCTCGACCCTGCTCTGCCGAGACTGGCTTCTGAGCCATCGCCCCGCGGAAGCGGCGTGGTTCGAAAAACCCGCTGTGGCTGCGGCGGATTCCGCCCGCGAGGCCAAGCGCGTCGAAGCCGAGGCCCGCACGGTGGCGCTGACGGCCGCCCTGCTGGAGTGTCCGCCGGAGGAGCGCGTCTGGCGCGAGCTTCTCGCCCATCTTTTGGAATTCCACCGGCGGGAAGCAAAGCCCGCCTGGTGGGCGCAGTTCGCCCGCGCTCAGATGAGCGAGGAGGAGCTCATCGACGACCCCGAGTGCATCGGCGGCCTGCGCGCCGACGGCTGCCCGCCTCGCCAGGACAAGAAATCCCTCGTCTACGGGTTCACCTTCCCGCCGCAGGACTTCAAGATGAGGCTCGGCGACCAGCCGAAGCGGCCGGGCACGCTGGAACCCGCAGGCGAGATCGTCGCGCTCGACGAGGAAGCGCGCACCATCGAGCTGAAGCTCGGCCCGTCTCGCTCCCCGCTCGGCGCCGCCGCCTCGCTGATCCCCGAAGGCCCTGTCGGCGACGCCCAACTGCGCGCTGCGGTCTACCGCTTCGCCGAGTCCGTCACGGCAGGCGACGGGCGTTACGCGGCCGTGCGTCAGATGTTGCGGCGGGACCTGCCGCGCTTCGAGGGTCGCGACGTCGGCCAAGCTGTCGCGGCCTCCGGTGAGGACCCGGTTTCGGAAACGTGCCGGGCGCTCGCTGCTCTCCAGACCAGCTGCCTGCTGGTTCAAGGACCGCCGGGTGCCGGGAAGACGTACACCGCCTCGCGCGCAATCGTTGAACTGATGGCGGCCGGCAAGCGGGTCGGCGTGGCCTCGAACTCGCACAAGGCGATCAACAATCTGCTCGCCGAGGTGGAGGACCTCGCTGCGAGCACCGGACGTCCGTTCCGAGGGGTGAAGAAATCCTCCCGGGAAGAGCAGCAGCTCGCCGACGCCCGGTTCGTCACCAACACGCTCTCCAACGATGCCGCCGTCGGCGGAGACTTCCAGCTCTACGCCGGCACCGCGTGGCTGTTCGCGCTACCGGCCATGGAAGAGAAGCTGGACTACCTGTTCATCGACGAGGCCGGGCAGGTGAGTCTCGCGAACGTGGTGGCGATGGGCGTGAGCGCCCGCAACCTGGTCCTAGTGGGTGACCAGATGCAGCTTTCCCAGCCGATCCAGGGCGTCCATCCCGGCGGCTCGGGGTGTTCGGCCCTGGACCATCTTCTGCAAGGCGCGTCCACCGTGCCGCCCGAGCGGGGCGTTTTCCTGCCGATCACGCGCCGGATGCACCCCGCTGTCTGCCGCTTCATCTCGGACGCGGTGTACGACGGGCGCCTCGAATCGGCGCCCGAATCCGCCGGTCAGACGCTCCTTGCCGATGTCTCGCGCGATCCAGACGCGCTTGCGACGGCAGGCGTGCGGTTCGTTGAGGTCGCTCACACGGGCTGCGCCCAGAAAAGCCCCGTAGAGGCGGCGCGCCTACAGGCGACTTACAACGCGCTGCTGGGACAGCCCTGGCGCGACGCGAAGCGGGTGGAGCAGCCGCTCGGCGTCGCGGACATCTTGGTGGTCAGCCCCTACAACATGCAGGTGAACCTGCTGCAGAGTGTGCTTCCCGATGGGGCTCGAGTCGGAACGGTCGACAAGTTCCAGGGACAAGAGGCCGCCGTCGTGCTCGTCTCAATGGCGACGTCGTCGGGAGACGATCTGCCCCGTAACATCGAGTTCCTCTACAGCCGTAACCGCCTGAACGTGGCCATCAGCCGGGCCCGCTGCCTGGCTGTCGTGTTCGCGTCGCCGCGTCTTTTGGAGATCGGCTGCGCCACCGTCGAGCAGATTCAACTGGTCAACACGCTCTGTTGGGTGAAGGCGTATTCCGACGCCGACGCTGCGGCAGCGAGTGTTGCTGCTGCCGCGTTCGCGTGACCCGTTTGAGCCGCGCTGTAGCGAATTGCGAGCTTCAGCTGGGCTGAATAGCTCCCAGGCTAGAAGTCCGCTTCCCGGCTGGGCCGGAATGTCCTCTGTTGGCGCATAGCCGACGAACATGACAATGCCCTCAAGCAGCTATCCGGCTGGTCACGAATTCAGCCCAGGCATCCATCATGAACCGGCGCTTTTCAATGGCAGTCCCCCGCCGATAGGCGCGTTCCGTCTCGCTCCTGATAACGTGTGCAAGCGCATGTTCGGCTAAGCGATCCGAGAAATCTGTGCGCTCGCTCACCCAATCGCGAAATGTCGAACGGAGGCCGTGAACCGTGAACCCCGGACGGCGATGCGTTAGCGCTTTCTCCAGCGCCGTTAAAGACAGCATCCGACCTACCCGTTGGCCAGGAAACGCCAATCGAGCATCAAGGCCGCCCACAGAGCGGAGGACCGCAATTGCAGGCTGTGAGAGAGGCACAGTGTGATCCGGCGTTCCATCCCTGCCTTTCATGCGCCCTGTAAAGCCGCCCGGGATCGTCCACAGTCGTTTCTCTAAGTCGAACTCACTCCAGAGCGCACCTCGTGCTTCGGTCGCCCGCACACATGTCAGGACAACGAAACACAAAAGGCGCGCAGAAACGGCGCTTGAACCCCAAAGCTCCGCGAAAAGCTCAGGCATTTCGTCTACCGGAACGGCCGCGTGGTGCCCTCGCGTTAGTTTGCGGGGTTTCGAAAGTAGGAGTTGGAGGTGACCGCGCCATGCTGCGGGGTTCTCTCCTGAACGTAGACCCCTTGCCTTGCCCGCGTCGAGCACTCGCTCGATGTATCCGCGAGTCTTCTGCGCCGTTTCGGGTTTGGTCGTCCAAATCGGTCGCAGCACTGTAAGCACGTGCTCAGTGCCGATCTCGTCTAGTCGGAGCGGGTGCAGCGGCCTGGCATAATGACCGATTGCGAGATCCCACCGCTGATGCTGTGTCTTGGCTTTCCAGCCAGGCTTTAGCTGATGGCCGAGCGCGTCAGCGAATTCAAGGAACGTAGGCGGTAATGTAGGGTCCGTCCTTCTGGACGGGTTGGTCGGCTTGACGCCGGCGCGCAGATCCTTGCGAGCAGCCTCAGCCAATGCGCGGGCTTCGGCAAGCGAGACGCCGCCGCCATCAGCAGCCGACCCCAAGCCGATCTCGGCCCGCTTGCCACACCACTGGAATACGAACACCCAAGATCGCGCTCCCGAGGCTTTCACATGGAGATAGAGGCCGTTGCCGTCCGAGTAGCGGCCCGGGTCGCGCAAGGCGGCCACTTCCTTCACGGTTCGCCGCCTGGTGCCTCGTGCCATCGTTCATCCTCTTGCGCGAATGAGTATGACTCCTCTTCCCGGTTCATCAAACAGTTCATCAAGTTGGTTGTGGCAAGGCGTGGATGGCGGTGGAGGATGGAGAACGTACACTATTGAAAATTCATGAGAACGCGGACGTCCATGGGCCTCCGCGGACACCAGAGTGAATCCTACCCGCGGAGCCAGCTCGTCAACTTCCCCTGATGGTGATCTTCTGTTCGGGCGCCGCGCCGAGGATCACTGCGGTCGGGCGACGATCCAGCCCGCGACACCCAGCAGGAACAGGCCCAGCAGGCCCGCCAGCCAGTCCGGGCGAACCGTCGCCATGGCTGCGATCCAGCTGACGCCCAGCACCATGCAGGCATACGCCTTGGCCCTGCCCGGGATCGCGCCGCGGTCGCGCCAGTCCTGAATTAACGGCCCGAACCGCGGATGCCGCGCCACCCGCGCGGCGAGTTCCGGCGAGGACCGCATAAACGCCCAGCACGCCGCCAGCAGGAACGGCGTGGTCGGCAGCACGGGCAGAACCACGCCCGCCGCTCCGATCGCCAGGCAGGCGACCCCGACCATCTTCAACGCCGCCGCCGCCGCCGGTCCCGCAACCGCTTTCGGTTCCGGTTTCGGCGAAGCGTTCCGCTTGTCGGGTCGTGACGGAAAGCCGAGCGCGCCCAGCATCTCGCAGGACGGGTCGGACAGCAACGCGGGCTGCTCTGCTCGTGGGGCGCCCGGCCACACGGCCGGGGTCACAGGGGAGAAGGACGAGCGTGTCATGCGGGAACCCTGCTCCGGACGTGGAGCGTCGTCCTTGCGCTCGCGCAACTCAGCGGCGGGGAAGCGCCAGCATCGGGCCGTAGCGCAGGCAGAAGACGGCGAACGCCGCGCTCCACAAGAGGGCCGAGGCGGCCAGCAGGCCGACGTGCAGGGACAGGACGAACGGCGCCGCCACGCGGGCGACCGCGGCCAGCAGCACCAGCAGATAGAGGACGATCGTCCAGGCGTCGGCCTCGCGCGGGCGGCCGGTGTGGCCGAGGCTGGCGCGGGTCGTCACCGCCAGGGTCATCACCCCGATCCCGCCGGCGGTCAGGGCGTGCAGCCCGGCGGTCGCGGGGAAGGTCTCCGGCGCCAAGGCCGACAGGCCCAGCAGCAGCATGGCGACCGGAACCCATAGGTAGCCCAGGTGCAGGATCCAGACGAGCGCCTCGCCGCCGGTCTTAAGCCCGTTCCAGCCGGCCAGGCGGGTCAGGTTCGCGACGCCCGCGGCGATCAGCAGCGCGCCGGTGACGAGGCTCGAAGGGGCGGCCGCCCAGCCGAGGAGCGCGGCGGCGGACAGTCCGAGCGTCAGGCGCTCGCGCCAGGGGGCGGCGGGCCGGACGGCCTCGAGACCGCGGCTCTTCAGCCAGTTGATGGTGAAGCTCGGCACGATGCGCCCGCCGATCAGCAGGATCAGCCCCGCCACCAGCGCCAGGGCGCCGCGCTCGGGGTAACCTGCGATCTGCGGCGCCAGCGGCGTCAGGTGCCAGGCGAGGTGGGCGCAGGCGAGCAGGAACACCATGGCGGCGACCGGCAGGTTCTTGCGGTTGCGTCCGCCCAGAATCTCGCGGGCGATCAGGCCGGCGAAGACGAACAGGAAGGCGACGTCCGCCGTCTGCACCAAGGCCGGGGGCAGGCCCGGAACCAGCCCGCCGATCCGCCCCGCCGCCCACAGAGAGAACAACGCCGCCAGGCGCAGCCCCGTGACCGGCAGCCGCCCGGTCCAGTTCGGCACCGCGGTCAGCAGGAAGCCCGCGATCACGCCTGGCGCATAGCCGAACAGCATCTCGTCGACGTGCCAGCTTCGGCCGTCGCCGCCCGCGACCAGCCCGTCGCCGAACAGCAGGGCGCCGATCCAGATCGGAACCGCGAGCGCCGCCCAGGCGGCCGAGAACAGGAAGAACGGCCGGAAACCGAAGCTGAACAGGGCGGTCTTCGGCGGCGTCCGCAGCGTCCGGGCGGTCACGCTCATCACAGACTCCATGGGAGTTGAAAAGCAGAAGGGGGCGGCGAACCGCCCCCTTCCAAGGTCGCCTGCGGAGATCACTCCGCCGGCTGGGGCGCCGCGACCGGGGTCGCCCGCCGCTTGCCCGCGCCCAGCACCAGCCGGGCGGCGAAGACCGCCAGGGTCAGGGCGCCGAGGCTGAAGACCACGTCGCCGGGGACCCGCATCCACACCAGGGTCTCCACCAGAGGCGAGTGGATGACCTCGGGCGAGCGCGCGTACCACATGCCGGTCTTGATGCTGTGGTAGGCCTGCACCACGCCGACCGGCAGCAGCGACAGGAACAGCATCATCGCCAGGCCCGCGTTCAGCGACCAGAAGGTCGCCGCCAGCAGACGGTCGCTCCAGGCGAAGCGCGGCGCCAGGCTGCGCAGGCAGAACAGCATCAGGCCGATGCCGAGCATGCCGTACACCCCGAACAGGGCGGCGTGGGCGTGGTTGGCCGTCGTGTTCAGCCCCTGGATGTAATAGAGGCTGATCGGCGGGTTGATCAGGAAGCCGAAGACGCCGGCCCCCAGCAGGTTCCAGAAGGCCACCGCCACGAAGAACATGATCGGCCACTTGTAGCTCTTCACCCAGGGCGCGGCCTTGGTGTGGC
>Ga0196964_10001208_pt1 | contig 13378 bp, 12 predicted proteins | sample S1_10metaG_FD_148615 | JGI IMG/M metagenome (GOLD analysis project Ga0196964, IMG submission 148615) | Soil microbial communities from Anza Borrego desert, Southern California, United States - S1_10 | ecosystem: Environmental > Terrestrial > Soil > Desert | place: USA: California | collected...
ACACACTCATAAGTGAGACTTCCTTGATGCAATTCTGTACCACAAATACAGCGTTGTTGTTGTAGCAACTCATCAACAAATTGCCGTTCTATTCCAGAAGGTAACTCGCCTCGTTGTCGCAAATCTTCTACAAGGGATCGGAAATCATTTGTTGCCTCTGATAGTAAAACAGTGTAACCTCGCGTTGAAATCGCCCGTTTCAAGGCTTCCTTGCTTTTCTTCAGATTTTCTCGGTTTGATACTTGCTGTAATTCTAAATCTTTCCGCCTTTCTTCTAACTCTTTGGCGCGACTAAGTTCTCGCAAGCGGTTACTCGTTTCTTCCTTTAGCTGCTGTTGATATTGCAACTCTTGGGCAATTTCATCTTGACGCTGCAATAGGCGATCGCGCTCTTTTTCTATATTCTCCTTTTCTTTTAAAAGCTTTTTAGTTTCAATATCTCCAATTGCTTCTAACTCTTTTTCCAGGCTTTTCTTAGATTGCCCTAAATGATTTATAGAACGATTTAATATTTCTACACCCAACAGCTTTTTAGTAGCTTCAGCAATTTCAGCTTTTTTATCAGAACGGACAAGCTGTTCAATTCGCTCACCATCAAAAAAGAAATACTGATGCAAACTCTCAGGTAATATTCTACCAATTATATCATCGGGATGCTCTCGTGGGATTGACCAGCTTCCATCATCCCCAGCTATATTCATAAATAAATTACTTTTACCCTGAGCGATCGTTTCACCTTTATAGGCGCGACACTCACGCTTCGCGCGGTAGCGTTTGCTGTTATGTTCCCAAATTACTTCTACCCAGCATTGTACTGGTTCGCCTGGTTTAGCTTCTGCGATCGCCCGTTTATTTACTAACTGATCTTCCGAAGCAAAAGCCGCAGTAAACCTTTCATATAATACCCAAGTAAACGCATTCAGCAGCCCGGTTTTTCCCGATCCATTATTGCCGTGAATAACCGTAGTATTGAGTTCATGTCCACCCGACAGCAAAATTTCTCGCGTTTTGCCATAAAACTGACGAAAATTACAGAGTGTGATAGAAATTAGCTTCATTGGACAACTTCCTTAATAATCTGAAGTATGTCATCATTAATATGCCGGGGAGTTCCCATATATAGCTTATCTTTCTCAGCCTGCAACACCCGCTCAATAATTTCTCGCACCTCCGGTGGTGCATCCGTAATTGGCTGCTGCACATCATTGATATTTGATTCCTTATTCATTCCCCTCACCACTCTGTGAAAGTCTGCTATATTCTAGCCAGTTAGACAGCCACGCTGACATCTTTCTTTATAAACCACAGATGAACACAGATAGCCTTCATCCTTATCTGTGTTCATCTGTGTCTATCTGTGGTTAAAATTCCCAATTAGACGCTTTTCAGACTGTTGAGTATAGCTATACCAGTGCAAATGCGAATTTTTTTTTCTAAACCCTTGACTTCACTCAATTTTTTTTGATATCATAACTTCGTTGAGGAAGAACTATGCTGGAATACTTTTTTGAAACGGATTTCCATTATCTAAATATACCACTCAGGTTATTTTCGGAGTCGTTATACTGCTGCAAGGCTTGAAGTCTATAGTTGCCACTACGACTACGATAGTGGGCTGCCAGACGACGAATACTTGCTCTGGTGTGATGAATATGACAGCTCCTGGGGTATTCCAGGGCGATAGGGAGTTTCCTGAAGCAAATGGCTAACCAGGATTTTGAGAAAGAAGAACGGCACAAACCATTCCAGACCAGGCGTGGGGGCAACGACGTAGCGATCGCCTAGCAGCGATAATCCGTAAAGACCCAGAGCTACCGGACGCTGGAGATAGAGAGGCGAGCGCAAAATCAAAACCGATGCCCCCAGCAGGTAGCCAGATGTGCCAAGCCAGAACCTCCAATCTCCTCCCCGAAACAGCAACGCTACCAGCAAAACATGGATGACATGAAGAGACACAAATGCCAGATGCTGCCGCCAACCCTGTCCAGGGCGGTGATACCAGCGTTTAGCAGTGGATGTGGCATTGGTGAGGACACCCCCCACTAAATCAAGTGCCAAAAGCGCGAGCAGCCCTAATTGCAGCGGTGTCCACTGGGCGGGGAGGGTTAGCGCATAGGCTGGAGCCACCACCATCGCCACCAAGGAGGGTACAAATTGCAACAGCAACTCGGCTTTTGTCGCACCTGGCCCGATAAAGCGATCCAGGAGACCGCTTAACCCGTTGCGCGGCGAGATATCTCTCCAGTCGGAGTCCATAAGCTAACCTCATAACAGTTGTTATGTAAAAATAACAACTGTTATGATAATGTGTCAATAAAATTGCCTCTGTGTTTCAGTTCCCTTGATTATCATGTCCCAACGCGATCGCCGTTTTGAAGTCTCTGAAGCCGCTTGGCGGGTCATTGTCCGAGAGGGGTTAGATCGCACCAGTATGCGGGCGATCGCCCAGGAGCTTGGTTGCACCACGGGAGTCGTCACCCACTATTTCCGAGATAAGCAAGAGTTAATTCTTTTTGCTCTCAATCAAGTCACTGAGTCCCTACTCAAGGCAATGCAGGCTCAAAGAGAGCAGGCGATCGGAGTCGATAGGCTCCTAAACATGATGTCAGCATTTTTGCCGCTTGATGTTGAAAGACAATCTGTTCTCAAGGTCTGGTTAGCCTTTTTGGGATACGCCGTTGGACGAGATTCCCTGATGGCTCAACACCAACAAAGTGCAGCCCAACTCCGTGAGGTAATTCTGCAAGAGTTACAAGCTCTTCAGTCAGCCAAACTGATTCGAGATGATGCAGACCTTGAGTTAGAAGCCAACGCCCTCTTAGCCCTTGCCAATGGAGTTAGCCTAGACTTCCTCATTCAAGCCAAACACCTCAGACCGGAGGAACAGCAACACGTTATCCGACGCTACGTTAACGATTTGCTATCCAAGACGTGCCAGTTATCTTTGAAGATGAGCTTAATACAGCATCTACGATGAAATCCCTAACTTCTGCGCCCGTGTCCACCGCTGCACAGACGTTATTAACCCTCTTTTGTCACTTTGGGAGAATTCAACAAATTTACGTTAATCCAGCCAACGAAAAATCAAGGTTTTACCCCAGTTTGACAAAAGAGGGTTAAGAAAAAGTTATTTCTGAATTCTGAATTTTTCTTCAAAGCCACTCAAATAATTGTTATGCCTATGCAAAGCAGTTTGACACTTAGCAGCATTGTTGCATTATTCAGTGCGATGGTTGTTCTGGCTTCTATTCCCAGTGTTAGTGTATTGGCTGTCTCCACAAGAGCGGCTACATCTGGATTTGTTCATGGTCTTTTCACAACCATAGGGATAGTGCTTGGTGACATCATTTTCATAATAATAGCCATTTGGGGTTTATCGTTTCTTTCTGAAACGATGGGAAGTTTATTTGTCATCATAAAATACATGGGTGGGGCTTATCTTATATTATTGGGGATAGGGCTATGCAGGTTAAAATCAAAGAAGTTTGAGACAGATAAGGTTGTAAAATCATCTTTGCTGTCCAGTTTTATGACTGGGCTGTTAATTACATTGGGTGATCAAAAGGCCACCTTATTTTATCTTGGTTTTTTTCCAGCTTTTATTAATATTTATAAAATATCTTATTTGGATACCATCATCATTATCGCTATTACCACAGTAGCAGTAGGCGGTGTAAAACTTGGTTATGCAATCATGGCGGATAGATCTAGATTACTGATGACTCCCCAAATAATAAAAGGAATAAACATTGTTGCTGGCTGTGTAATGCTTGCTGTTGGAATATTATTAATAACAAAACCTTAATTATACTGCAGTTAATGTAAATTTTGTACATCATCAGCTTTTAGAAAAGCTATATCTTATCGTTTTGTTGGTTGGCTTCAGGAAAACAGTGACGTGTTTGCCCTACACCTGGCTAATTTAGGGCTTGTTTGGGCTTGAACTTTGTTCAAGTCCCGCTAACCCGTTTAAAACCAGTTAACGTGGCAACGGATTATATAGCGGATGTAACAGTCCTTGTTATCCCCTGCGCCAGAGGGTTGGACTAACCAATAAGAAAGCGTTTAACTTATCCGCTACATCCGTTGCCTTAGATATCCAACAAACCATATCTTTTTTGCAGCGCCAGCAGTTTTGACCTAGCTTCTCCAGCATTATCTGCTAAATCTGCAAACTCCACCAATCGCCTTAACTCCTTTCGCAGCAGAGTGCGCTCTACTTCCAAAGTTTCCCGGTCTAACTCTGGTGGCAGTACAATCATGTCAAATAGCGTGGCGCGTTGCTTACCGGGATGAGGGCGCAAAATTCGCCCCCGACGCTGAATGAACTGGCGCGGATTGCCGCTACTGGCTAATATCACAGCATTCTGAATCGCCGGAATATCTACCCCTTCATCTAAACACCGAATCGCTACTAAACCCTGCAATTCCCCGCTTTCAAAGTGACGCCGCAAATCTTCCCGTTCATCCAAAGGCGTCTCAGCAGTGTAGGTGTTTACTCTGTAACCAAGTTCAGTTCCCAAAATTCTAGTAACCGCTTGCAACTGGCGCGTACTTTCTGAAGAACCATCACCGCAATAAAATAAGGTGTGGCTAGTATCCAGACGTCCCCTCATTAACTGTCGCAAAGCCTTTAACTTATTGGTAGCAGCCCCGATTAACCTAGCCCGCTGCATCAACAAGGGTTTTAAATCTTTATCTTCGTCATCTATACCGACTGATTTTGTTTCGCGATCGCGAAATAGTAGTATTCGCCCAATACTTTTAGTTAGCTTTAAATATGCAAGGCTTTCTACTTCTGTTAGTTCTACCAAAATTGGATAATAAAGGTAACGCACCAGCGCCCCCTGCTGTATCGCATCTTTGAGAGTGAATTCTGGTTCTAAAACTGCACCAAAATAATCAAAGATAGCTTGTGTACCATATTCATCAAAATATCGTTCCGGCGTTGCGGAAAGGGCCAACCGTAGCCCAATGTTGCGCGGTAAGCTTTCCTCGCATCGCCTCGCCCCCAGGTTATGGGCTTCATCTCCTACAATTAAACTTTTGTCTGGGAAATACTTTAATTGAGATTGCAACCCCTCACTCATGAGGGTGTCGTTAGTAGTGATGACGGTGAGAAAAGGTTGATTTCCAGAACGCAGATTATAAAGTTGGGTGGAAAGTTGAGTTTGCCATTTGCGGACATTCTCAAAAGCTAAGATTGGTTCTAATCCAAATTTATGGCATTCTCGCGCCCATTGTGTTACTAGATGGCGGAAGGGACAGACGACGAGTAAGACTTGCAAGCCGATTTTTTGGTAGAGTTCGGAGGCGATCGCAAGTGCTGTGATAGTCTTGCCGCTACCCGTCGCCATCTTCAGCGTACCTCTACCTTTATTGGCAAACCAGCTAGCAACAGCTTGTTGCTGATACTGTCGCAGTTGGATAGAAGAGGGTATTCTGGGGCATCCCGACGGTGGTTCCTTCCCCTCTGATAAATTCAGATGATAAGTTCCTTTAGAAGCAGCTGCTACTAAAAGTCTGTTTATCGGCTGTAAGGGATCATCTGCGTTGTGGTCATTATGGACTTTAGTCGTATATTTAGGTACAAATACCTGGCTGCTAGACTGTTTCTCGACTTTATAAACACCCTTTGAGGATAACTTCACAAGCCAACCGCCCCTGTCATTTAAGCTGTTTGATTAATTTTATGGGTTGTCGTCACTGAATGTTTAGGGGTGGAGTGCGATCGCGTGTAGGGAAAGTAAAATCCAACCCCCTTCCCCTTTTCCCAACTTCTACTGCGAAGTTTAATGATTGCGGCTACTTGACCTCCTCGCAACACCAACCATGCGTTTGAATCACCTGTTTAAGTTCGGCTTCCAATGCCTGGAAAGCAGGCAAAGCACGCAGCGGTGAAAAGTCATCTATGAGTTCCGCTACTCGGTGAACACGTTCCTCAACCCGAAATTTCTTCCTTCGATGACTTCCAAGATCGCTGGCTTCGCGCAGCAGTTCGTAAAGAATGTTTTTGGGGTCAGGTAGTTCTTCAAGTTTTGTTATAGGTGGAAGTTGCAATGGCTGTCGTCCACGCGGATTGTCTGCTGCTCTACGCAGTGCTGCTTCATCAAATAGCAACCAGGCTTCTGTCATGTGAACTGGCACAACGCAGACTGCGGGAACGGCAACGGATTCCCCTGCTTCCTCTATCGCTTGTCGAATTTCAGCCACGCGCTTCTGGCGTGATTCTTTTTCTGCATCCCGGTGTACAAATAAAAGGTTACAAGGGGCAAGCTCAAGGGTCTTTTTGATTCGTTCTGGAAATGTTTGTGGATATTTGGGCAAGCGTCTAAGATCCGCCCACTGTGGCTGGATAGCACACTCAACATGGTTTTTTTGCAACAACCATGTGAGAAGAAAAAGAAGCGCCTTGTCCGAACTACCGTCAGACAGTAACGTGTAGCAAAGCTCTCTCATGCAAATTCAGCAGGAAAACCGGGTATCAAGGGTTGAAGGTCAACTCTATCTACAACTCGGAGCTTTTTGGGTTGTGCAGGTTTTGATTGTTGATGACTTTCCTGCCCATTGCCATCAGGCTCTGACTCGCCAATTACCACCGGATTCAAGTAAGCCAGTAATTTGTTCTTGGGGACAAGATTATCTTTTTCCGGGGCTTTCTCTCGCCAAGTATCAGGCAAACAACCAAAACACACTCGCTTAAACCGCTGCTCTGAACGTACCATTTCCTTCAATTCGGCAACCAATAGGCTGTCATCAGGTACTTGCATAACAACAGCAGGCGAGTGAGTGTTGATAATCACTTGACGGAGTGGGTTATGTAAGCCAATGGGTTCATCAACATTGGTAGCAATGTCTTGAAGTAGTTGGAGTATCGCCGGAATGCGCTCTGGATGAATGCCGTTTTCCGGTTCCTCCAGGCATAAAAGACCTTGCGCCTCTGGCTCCAATACAAGAACTGCCAGAGCCAGAAAGCGTAGGGTTCCGTCTGATAACGCCCGTGCTGGATGGGATGTACCGTCGCGTCCTGTTACCTGTAAGGTCAGGAGTTGGCGTTTTTCATCGCGATCTACCCACACTTCACGCACATCATCAATAAGTTCTGCCAAGCGGTTAGCAACTTCGCTGTAAACTTGTTCCGCTATCTCTGACTCGGACACTCCATCTATTTCATGATTTTTACTCCCTGCTAAGTTATAGAGTGTTGCAGCTAGATGAGAGCCATCCGCTCCTAATCTAGTAGGGGCTGTAAACTCGTCTGGTTGGCGTAGGCTAGAAGGTTCTAGCTGAAGGAGACGCCAGGATTGCATTTCCCGTCTTGCCAGCAGTACCGTCGGACTCTCCGCTGCATTAGCAACAGAGAGTACAGTTCGAGGAAGATTCACCGCTAACCGAGACAAAGGTCTTCCTTTACTGCCATCTTGATGTAGCTCAATGACTAAGTTGCCTTCTTTGTTATGCCCAGTTGAGATAAATTTTGATGTCCGCTTTCCCTTTATTGCTGATTTGCGCCAGCTAGGTTTGTGAGGAAACAGTAAGTGTTTAGTAGCATCACCAAGATTGATGTGAACTAATTCCTCTTTGAGGATTTCCAGTGACCCTAATGACCGCAGGCTATCATCTGTTCGGTAGGCGAGGGTTATAGAGTAGCGGAGAAAGGTAATGCTAGCAGATGCTTTTTGCCCTAGATCGTCTACACCCTCCTCAGGCACAATCATCTCTGCTTCAAAGGACATCTCTGAAGCATACTCATCACCAACGCGGTGGAAAAGGCTGCGTACATCGGCTGTACGACCCCCTTCATCCCGAACCGACAAAGCAGCTTCATTGAGGGGACGATCTGCGATCGCGCTCAAAAATCTAATAGCATCGAACAGGTTAGACTTGCCCACACCATTAGCCCCAGCCACACAGGTGAATGGTCCGAAGCGGACATCCACATCAACGAGGTTTTTAAAACCAGAGACTTTCAAGCGGGTCAGCATAATTTTCACGACTCACTCATTACTCACAAGGGTGACTGATGGCAATGAAGCGGATAAGGTAGTGTTTGCCAATAGTTACACCGACTCAACAAGAACCTCGATCTCCAAGCTGTACAGTAGGACTCCCGCCATAGCTAATTTGTAGAACCTAGTAATTTTACTTAATTTTTCATGTCGTTGTATAGGAGTGGGGAAGCGATCGCAAGTGCCGTGATAGTCTTGCCGCTACCCGTCGCCATCTTCAACGTACCTCTACCTTTATTGGCAAACCAGCTAGCGACAGCTTATCGATCCAGTTCCCACCAGCAATCCAGAGGCTTTGTTCCTCAGAGCGGCAGTAAAAATCCGCCAGCATTGGAGAGAGGGAAGCTTCCCCCAAAAGAGTTGTTGGGCATCTTAACTTAAAGCCTGTGGGCAGTTGAATAGAAAACGGTATACTGGGGCATCCCGGCGGTGGCTGCTACCAAAAATATATTGACAAAGTGGTTATCCTACTATGTTTTTTCAGTTACCTTATGTATCTAGGTGCGATCGCTTCACCCTTAGCCTGATTCTCGACTGATGATTCTTTGGCTAGAGTCCTAACTTAACCAGCGATAATTTGGCTCATATAAAGGAGCTTTCCTTGGAGATTCTAACTCCGTGAATGTTGGCAGTTAGCGTCCCCTAACTGCTCTAAATTTTTCCGGTTGGGGGTGTTTGCATACATCATTCATTTTTTACAAGGAAGGTCAATAGTTTCAGGTGAAATAAATATGAAAATGATAGATAATGTAATAACTCTCTTGTACGAAGTACCGGGGATGACTAACGATGAGCTGCGTTTGTATGCTGAAAAGGCTTCAGTGTATGTAATTTTTAGGGATGGAAGTGGTACGCTGCGCCGCTTTGTAAATTTTTTAAATATCAACCATGTATATTGTTTTGATAGTGAGGGAATTTGCAAATTTTCAGGTTATGTTGGATGGATACATTCTGAAGGATTAAAGGATGAGCTAAGGCTTATAAAAAAAGTATTTGAAGATAATTAAGAGCATCAGATATATTTGAAGAAGAATGCATTCCTACTAATTCAGGAGTCAGGAATATTGAGCGTGGGAGATACTAACCTACAACTCGTTGACAAACACCATATCTATGATAAATAGTACGCTGAACTTGTAGCGGATCTATTGGTTAAAGAGGTCGCCCTGGATAAACGGAGGCTCTAAGTCTATATCCCCCTCCGGTTGCGTGTCCACCAAGAATGTAGTATTGGCTATCTCTTCAGGCTGGGGTTCTATGAGAGCTTGAGCCAAATCTCCACTTACTAAATCCTCCCAAGTGCCTTTAACAGTCAAATCAGTAGAAGCAGAACGGATATAGTTTTCTATAAGGCTTAATGCAGTGTTACGTCCAGTAGGTCCCAAGCGCTCAAGCATCATAAATATCCAATAATGTAAGTCCACAAAGTGATAACGCACCCCTTTATGGGTTAGTGATGTATTAATTTCTAAACCTTCGATTTCAATATCTTTATGACGACACAGAAAGGTAATCTCCAAGCTTTGAGGGACATTTAGCGTTTGCGCTAGATAATGCAGAATAGCTTCTGCACTCTCATCTACACGTTGTAGATCAACTTTTTTCGTTGTTACCTCATATATATGAAGCTGGTTATCAAACGCCTCTGAGAAGTCCCCCGGTTTTCCAGAGGTCGTGTTAGTAGCATATACACTTTCACCAACTCCTTCCAGAATCCCTTCTTTCTTAAACAAGTCATGCTGTGCTTGTAGGAGCGCTCCTACTACATTTTGAGCCGTAGCTCCTCCTGCCGGAGCCATGTTAATTAATGATATTAAGAGGTTCCGAGCGGCATTCAGGTCAATACCTAAACTTAGTTGTGGGAGTTGGCGAGTATAAAGCTTAGAAAGAGTTAAGTAGACCCACACCAGTATTCGTAAAAGTGCTTTAAGCTCGTTTTCGGATGCAGTGGCAGCCCATTTAACAAGGTTTACAGTAGCCATAGCTGCCCACTCAGGTCGCTTTCCTCTAGCCCACTCATCATCAAGTACATTTGCGTTTTTGGCTACATTCAAGGGATCAGACAAGCCCATTGGAGCTTTGTACTTACCGTGCAGTACAGGGCGTATGTGCTTTTCAAATAGTGGGCGGGGATTAATTTTATAAAATCCAGTAGATGGGTTGTAGCTATTGTTTAGCAGCCGACCCACAACAGCTACCAGTACTACACCTGGAAACCCTTTCCTAAATTCCTTTTGCTGTTTGATGGTTTTCCACTGAAAAAGATAGTTCAGCTCTTTTTCAACCTCATTAACAAGACCCAACTCACAGCAAACATTATGTGCTTGAGTTTCTATAACGCTTAAGTCACCAGTTACGCTATCCTTGACATCCGCTATGGCACTTTCCAGCAATTGCTCTACATCAGTGTGTGTGTACTTAGTCACTTTCATCACCTCTACAGGCACTATCAAGCACTTCGTCCAAAGAAAATCCCAACACAAGAGCAAGTGCTACTATTAATTGCACATTTGGATCTTTTCTCTGACCTGCTTCCAATAGCGAAATGTAGCCTTGAGAAACTTTAATACCACAGGTTTGCAAGGTTGAGACAAGCTCCTCTTGCGTCAATCCCAGCTTTTGCCTACGGATTCTCACTGTTTGAGCGAACTTGCCTGTAAAGTTATTGACTGCACCACTCACCTCTTGTGACCGATGAGGCGTCAGGATTTTCAATTCAAGCGTTCTTTCTGTCTTATCATGCCCGGATTTTGAATGTTTATTCGTCATATGTTGACAATAGCTTTTGCGATAGCTATATTACTGACAGTAATAAAAAGAGCGCCTTCCCCTAGTAAAAGCTAGCAACTATGGCTATTGCCAAAGGTTTCCTCAGTAGAACAGTGAAACATAATTCTCATAAAAAAGACTGTTCAGCAAGGGCTATCGATCTATTTGCAGGTGCTGGTGGTCTTTCTTTAGGTCTTCATATGGCTGGGTGGAACGTCGAAACTGCAATAGAAGTTGATAAATGGGCAGTGACCACTTACAAGCAGAATTTTCCAGCTGCCAGTGTAATAGATAAAGATGTTTGCCAGTTAGACTTCACCCAGTTTCAAGGAATCGACTTGGTAGCAGGTGGTCCTCCATGTCAACCGTTCTCAGTTGCAGGTAAGCAGCTTTCACAGGCAGACCCCAGAGATCTGGTTCCAGAATTTATTAGGGCAGTAAGAGAGATTCGACCAAAGGCTTTTTTAATGGAAAACGTGCCTGGACTACAGACGGAAAAGCATCAGCACTATGCAAAGTCAGTTGTTCAGCAGCTTGAAGCACTTGGTTATTCAGTACACGTAGATGTTTTAGACGCAGCCTCGTATGGTGTCCCACAGCACCGTGAGCGCATCTTTTTCGTCGGTTTGCCTGAAGGTACTCGGTTTGCGTTCCCTGACAAAACTCACCGTCCAGGCACACTCCGCTCCTATGTTGCATCGTGGCTGGCACTCGTTGATGTACCTGAAGATGAACCAAACACAGCCAAAGTTTCCTACGCCAAAAAGCCTGTTCTTCGCCCTAGCCCTTGGGCTGGAATGCTAGTGAATGGTGGTGGGAGACCATTAAACCTAAATAAACCAAGCCCTACTATTCCTGCAACGGCTGGAGGCAACCGCACACATATTGTCGATCCTGATGCCGTTCTGCTGGAGTACCACCGCTACCTAATGGCTGGAGGCCAGCCGAGATCGGGCACAGTAGAAGGTGTAAGAAGGCTGACTATACGCGAGTCTGCTAGGCTCCAGTCTTTTCCTGATAGTTTTGTGTTTATAGGTCCTAAGACGGCTCGTTACAGGCAGGTTGGCAATGCTGTACCGCCGTTGCTAGCTCAGGCAGTTGGGGAGGCTATTTACAGCGCTCTTGTTACCTCTAATAGCCCACAGTTTGAAGCTCGTCAACTGGAGCTTAATCTTTTTTGACTGTGATAGCTAGTACGGAGAGGGTGGGATTTGAACCCACGGAACCTTTCGGTTCATCCGATTTCAAGTCGGACGCGATCGACCACTCTGCCACCTCTCCAGGTGCATCTATTAAATCATATCAAGGTTGGCGACACTTGTAACTACTGGATATAAACAGGCTGCACTACTGGTTCAGTACGACGATAGAGAATCTCTTCAGACGCCACGCTAAAGTCTTTGTCGATCCACGCCAAAGACGCCTGAGTGACGACACCCGATTCTAGCGAGACAAGGGAAAAGTTACGCAGGCGGTTATTTTCACCTTGGATAATCCTGGGGACACTCGCCGCATTTAAGTAAACAGTTCCCTCAGAACTAACAGAGATTGCCGATCGCAACCGTTCCTTCGTGTGTCGCAACTTGTGGTGCATATGACCAAATGTTACTAGGGGAATCGATTTACCAAAGGCGCGTGTTTGCGCGATCGCATCCGCCAAATCTGGATCGCCAAAATCCCCTCCCAGAGGTTCCCCCCAGTCCTTACCACAGGGGTCTTCTGCCTTATCGCCTAAACCTATCGGGCCATTATGACCGATAAAAATCACCGTATCATAAGCCGACTCATGGGCAGCTGCGACAATGCGATCGCTAGATTCAGCAAAACTTGTCACCCCAAAGCGATCGCGCCAGAAATCAGCATACTTCCACTTAGAGCCACCCCAACTAAACGGACGACCCCCCACCACGCTTAAATTTAGCTCTGGGAAGTCTAGCTTACCGTAGCCTACATCAGCCTTGCCCAGCAAATCCATCTGTTGCTGCACCCAGTCTTCTTGCTTGCGGTCATAAGGGCATTTATTCCTACCCCAATCAGTTGCAGTGTACCAAGCATCGTGGTTGCCAAAAATCGCTGCCTTGGGGATATCCAAAGATGCGATCGCCCGCACCACAGACACCGACTCATTCCCAAAATCCCCCACAAACAGCACCAATTCAACGCCCAGCTGCTGTAGTGCGTAGCCGTCATCATCCTCCCATTGGTCGTGAACATCGCCAACAACAGCAATTTTGATCGGTTTTTCTAAATTACCCTGATTGCCCATACCTACTTTTCCGTTGATCCTTCTCCAGGATAGGCAAGGATAACCTGTTTTTGCAGTTTTACCCCCTCTGTTTGTAACAAAAGCAGTTATAGGGTCACTGCCGGAGGCAGGCGGCTTTCTTAGCGGGGTGCAGGGGGGAGACTGGGACAGAGCTTGGACTCCGCCCCAGTCTGGCGTTCGCCGAAGTTCGGGGCGCTCTCCCCCTGCTCCCTGCCCCCTTCCCCCCTGCTTCTTCGGTGAGGTTTGTCCCCATCATATTTTGGTAAAAACAACTATAATTACTCAAAAGACCAGGCTATCAATTCCTACTCCAGGTAGACGCTAACTGTGTTTA
>Ga0196964_10001209_pt1 | contig 13374 bp, 20 predicted proteins | sample S1_10metaG_FD_148615 | JGI IMG/M metagenome (GOLD analysis project Ga0196964, IMG submission 148615) | Soil microbial communities from Anza Borrego desert, Southern California, United States - S1_10 | ecosystem: Environmental > Terrestrial > Soil > Desert | place: USA: California | collected...
CATGCGCTATTCCCCCACGCTCCACTTTGCGAATCCCCAGCACGCGAGCGCTAGATACACTATGAAGAGCGACGCCTGCGCGTGTTCGCCAATCGCCAGATTCCGCCACACGAGAACAACGTTGCTGGCAATCCACAGCGCGTAGCCCCAACGGTTCTTCTGGATGACGAGAACGTTGCCGGCGATGGCGGTGAGTGTTGTGAGCCACATGAGCGCTTGCATACGTCTCTCCATTTTGTGGGGTAGGCGAGTCGCCCCGCCTAACCGTCGTCCGCACGCTCGGCAGCGTTCGAATTGCCGAAGGACTTGCGCTGAGGGCCAACTCGGATTTCATCCCTCATTCAACGAACTAAGCGAGTGGTACGCCCTCGCCTCCTACGCCAGCCGCCTATACGTGGTGGCCGTCGCCCCGTGTCTCAATTCCCCCACGCCTTCATCACCCGCCGCGTAATCGCGTGCATCGCCACCTCGTGGCGGTAGAGTTTCATCCGCTCATCGGCCAACCACTCCGCCTCGGCGCGCTCTTTCTTCAGGCGCTCAACCTCGTCGAGCAGTTCGATGATGGTGGCGCGGGCAAGGTCGATGTCGGCGGCGGTGCGAAGGTCGCACATGGGCTCAGCTCCTCTCCACGTAGTGCTTGCAATAGAACCTGTGAGACTTCTTCGGGCATCGGCAGCGCTGTCGCGGGCGCTTCTCGTTCGTGTTGTAGGTGCGGCGGCGCTTCAATGAATCACCCAAGGATTTTCGAAAACGCTCCGGCGCAGTAGTACAGCCCGAACAACAGCAGTAGTGTGATAAACGTCATCAACGCATCCGTGCGCGTCGTCTCTTCCTTGCCGTCATTCGCCAAGGCCATTCCAAGGCGCATCGCCATCAGCACGAGAATCCCAAGTTGAGCCCACAGCATCAGCGTCGCTCCCTCTCCATCACATCCTCAATCTCCCACCGCTCCTCGTCGCTGAACGCGCTCAGCTTCGCCGGCACGCCGCGCTCAAACACGAGCAGCCCGTCACCATCCCAACACGCGGCAACCTCGCGGCCCGTCGGCGTGCACTCGCGCTCGCCTAGGCGGATGCGCTTGCAGGTGTGCGTCACGATGCGCCCGTTGGGGCGCGTCTCCGAAATCTCGGTGTACTGCTCAAGCCAGTCTTGCAGCGCGCGGTAGGACTCGGCCTGCGCGCGGGCGGCTTGCCATCCTGTATCAAATGCCATCTTGGCGACGGGGTGCATGGGCCGCTTGTTGCGTTCATTCTCGGGTCGGTTGGATGGGGTTTGCTGTGTGGTTGTCATAGGTTTACCCGTTTGACACTTTTGCGGGACTGCGACCGAACCGACCCGAGAGGGTGCTACTTCTCAATCTCCGCGAGGAACTCTTTCAGTTTCGGAATGATGTCCAGTTTGCCTGTATCGTGAGCATGACTCAGTGCATCGATGAGGACGTCCACTCCATCGCCTGTCACCGCTTCGAGCGCGTCAAGAACGTTCATCCCGAGGTTGTCCTGCCCGCCGCCGTCCATGGTTAAATCGAACGTTGAGCGGCATTCGCCGTCGTCCCATTCGATGCTCACGCGGGTGCGCGAGGGCCTCTTCCACGGTTCTTTGCTGTCGCTCATGTCAGTCTCTCCCCTATTCATCCCGCCCGCCTCTTCGCCGTCGCGCGCACGGTCCACATCCTGTCCCGATGCGCAATCGCCGCTTCGATGTACTGCGACAACTTGAACTCTTGCCCCAACTCCGCGAACCGCTGCTTGAGCGCCACGCCGATGTTCTCCAGTGTCTTCGCCCGCAACCGCACCGTCTTGCCCTGCTCGATGTGGGCGATTGTGGAGTCATCCACGCCAGCGAGCCGCGCCAGTTCGTTCAGGTTCAGGCCGGCGGATAGGCGGAGGGATTCGGGGGTGGTCATGCCTGCCTCCAAATCCGGTTGATGCGCTGCTTCATCCGGTCCACCTCGGTTTGGCCGAGCACGCGCGCTTTGTCGTAGAGAATGGCCACCTTGCCGTCGGTTTTGTTGTCGATGTTGGGTTGGGCGAAGAGGGGAGTGTCCTCGGCGGCAGGCGTCGAGAGTGCTTTGAGCTTTGCCGCTGCAAGAATCATCCGCTCAAACTCCGCCTCTTTGCCGACCAGCCCATACGCCATAAGCAACTTGTCGCGGTTCCATGAACGCGGAAGGTGCCCGCGCTCAACCTGACTAATCCAACCCTGCTTACATCCAGCCTTGCGCGCGACTTCCGCCTGCGGCATTCGCAGTGCGCCCTCGCGCCACTCAGCCAACGTTGCGTACTTCGCTGTGTCCATTCCCGTCCAGCCCCCCGCGACTAGCGCCCACAAGGCGCTCGAAATCTGGAATCGAAAGCTTGTATCCACGCGCCAGCGCGTTGATGCGCCACGGTTCCGGTGGCAGGCCGCGCTCTAGGTAGCTCAAAGAGGCGATGCTACTTTTGGCCCGCTTGGCGACTGCACGAAGCGGTTCCCGCAGGACCTTTCGCCGATGCTCTCGAAGGCTTGCTATCATTCTCGCTCCGCTGTTCAACGTATTTACTTTTGTTCTGTACGTATATACTACGTGAATTAACGTATTTCAAACGCTTTTTAAAAAATATCGTGGATATCGCGCAACCTAGCGTGCATGTTGGGGTTGTGTTCAACCGTGAAGAATTTAAATGGCGCGTGCGGGAAGCGGCTACCCGTAAAAGATGGAATCAACGCCAATTCGCCGAGCAACTCAAAATGACGGAGAGCCAGCTAACCGACATTCTAAATCGACAGACACCAAGCATACCGACGATTGAGCGATTAGCGGAAAAACTCGAAGTAGCGCCCGGCTGGCTGGCCTTTGGCGAGGGCGACGCGACAGGGGTCGTGGGGGAGAAAGAGGATGCAATGCCTAGGAAGCTGACGGTGGAGGATGTGGTAGCGCCCAAGAAGTCCAACTATCAACGAGTGGAGATACCGCAGATGCACAAACTGCCAGTGGTCAACAAGATTGCCGCCGATGAGAAGCCAACCTTTGCCAAGGCCGAAGGCACCGAAATGGTGGACGTTCGCTACAGCCGACAGAACCATTACTGCCTACGGGTTATCGGTCAGTCTATGAAGCCTACGGCCAACGAGGGCGACATCTGCGTGGTGGAGCATGTCCATCATGTGCTCGATGCGCTAGATGTGGTAGGCCCAGCCGACAAGAAGTTCTGGAAAACCCTCCACAAGAAGCTCGTGTGCGCCAGCGTCAACGATGCCGATCCCGTGCTGAAGCGCATGATGGTGTATGACCGCCCGCCGCGCGCGAAGTCCAACTTTAAAATCATCCTCGTTGGCGACAACCGCAGCGCCGAGTCAATCGAGGTGACATCGGAGGACCGCCTAGTGGTGGTAGGCATCGTGAGGAAGATAATGAAGGACCCGGACAATTTTGAATGAGGAGGATTGCTATGCGGGTCGTGCTATGTGTAAGTCTTACGCTTGCGTACTGTGGCGCATCAGAAATGCGCGGAGTGGAGCGCAGCGTCGAAGTTCTGCGCCATTTAGAGGGGGCGGCGCGCGGCCTTAAGGTGGCGCACGCCAAGTACATGTCCATTCGCGACGATACTGCGGTGACGGCTCTGCGCGCCGAGATTGTTAAGATTCTCGAAGACATGCAAAAGAACGCACGCACAGCGAACGAGAACGACAAGGTTCGAAATATACACTGGAACAGTAAAAAGCTGCGGGAGGCTCTGGACCTTTACTCCTACGCCTGCACTTTTCCAGACGGTGCGCGCGGGGAGTATGAGGATGCTTGCCTGCGATATAAGGACTCTAAGACGCGTGCGGAGGGCATCGTTCTACCCAAAGACATTAAGGAACTATGCGTTGAGGCCGACGGGCTGCTGACACCAGCTAAGGCCATAGTGCTTCCGCAGGACGCGCAAAAGGCGGAGCCATCCGCCGAAGACGCCGCTAAGGCCGAGCGCAAGCGTAAAGCTGACGAAGAGCGAAAGAAACTGCTAGAGGAGTCTAAGAAGTAGCCCGTGCCCCGCTACACCCCTCCACACCGAGAGAACAGAAAGGGGTGTCGCTACTACCGACACCCTTTCGGCTGAGACAGATTGAGACCCAAGTGGATTATACCATGTCGTTGAACTGCTCGATTGGAAGTCCGATGTCAGCGCAGATTTTACGAAGCGTGCCGAGCGGGATGTCGCCGGGATGATACGCAATCACCGTCCATCTGCCGTCGGGATGCTTCCACCGAACATGAGAGCCGCCGCGTTTCTCGGCGGCGGCAAATCCAAGTTTTCGGAGAACCCGCTCAACCGCAGCGGGCGTGCTAGGCTTTGGTCTCAGACGGCAACCTCTTGTTCGGAGTGTTCCACGTCTTGCGGGATAGGTTCTTTCGACGCCTTCATATCACGCAGCACGCACAGAATGGCATCGCGCGCGTTGGCAATCGCCTCTTCGCGCGAGCGCCCCCACGAATGGCAGCCCGGCAACGCTGGCACCTCAGCCAAGAACACGCCCTCTGTTTCAGGATCGGGCCTAAGCGTTACTGTGTATCTGTATTTCATCGCGTCGCCCCTTGTGCCTCTAATAATACGGCTAGAACGCCTGCGCATTCCACCGGAAAACGAACCTTTTTTCACAACTTGTGCACGCCCGCGTCTCGTTTTAGCCATTTATGCGGCACCTCCCTTGTGCAATCTACCACTATTCAAGGCTCGTGCCGCATGAGGTACACCCTCCACACCCTAGCCGGCAGCGTCGATTACGTTCTGCGCCGCCGCACGACAAGCGGCCCGTGGAGCTATGACTTCCACTGGAACAGCAAGCGCCACCGCGACAGCACGAAGAGCCGCGACATCGTGGCCGCGAAGGAAATCACGGAGCGCGAAATCGTCAAGACGGTGGGCGCATCCGCGCTCGCGCCTCGGCTGCTGACGCTGAAGGACGCCGTCGATAGATGCGTGGCGGATCTGTACCCCGCCGCAGACATCGCGCGCAAGCGTACCCGCCAGAACATGCAGAACCGCCTCAAGCACTTCATCACGGAGCGCGCCGCGCTGAACGTCGCCGCCATGTCGCACGATGACATGCGCCTTGCTATCCAATCTTTCATCGACAAGCGCAAGCACGCGGTGGATGCGACAACCTGCGACAACGACAGGCGCACCATCTCCCGCCTGTGCTCGTGGCTCATGGCGCGGCGCTTCGTGTCGTGGCCCAGCAATCCGGCGCTGCGTACTTCGCTGGAGATGCCCGCGCGCGCAACGACGGTGAAGCCACCGGCAGCGGATAAGACCGCCGAGAAGATGCTAACCGCTGCGTTCGCCCATCCCGTCTATCACGCCGTGTTTCCCGTGCTGGTGCTAATGCACAGCGGCTTTCGTCCCGTGGGTTGCACGCGCGTGAAGTGGTGCGACATCGTAGGCGGTGAGCGCCCCTCCGCGAAGGTGACGGAGAAGGGCGTGGAGTCCGTGATTCCGCTCAGCGCGTGGGCGCACCGCGAGTTGATGCGCTATAAGGCCGCGCACCCGCCAAAGGACGATAACCGCCGCGTCTTCGCGCATCACGTGGACTGGGCCACGGAAATCATCGCGCGGCTCCGCAAGACGATTGACCCCACGTTCACGCTGTACGGGCTACGCCGCCGCGCCTACGTGCGGCTGTACCAAGCCGGCATTGCGCCGCAGAAAGCCGCCAAAATCATGCGCAGCAGCGTCTCCACGGCGCTCAAGCACTACGTCAATCTAGAGAGCATCCACGCCCACGATGCAGCCGAGGCGCTGGCCCCTAAAAGTGTGACGAAACTGCGACGGCGGGCACGGAGGAAGCCCGAAAAACGCCGCAAAACCACGAGGAAGCACCTATGAAGGCGAGTGAACACCGAACTATCCGGTGGCTTCCCAAGCCGCAGGTCGCGGGTTCGATGCCCGTCGCCCGCTTAGACTTACAAGAATGAACGCGGAAAAGTGTGACGGAAACGTGACGGTCTAGTAATACTCCACCCGTCCCCCGCTAGCCGTCAGCGCCTCCGTCAACAGCGTCGAAGCCGAATAAGTGAGGCTCGTACTGGTTGGCACCGACGCCACGCTAAACACGATGGCGTTGGTGGTCGCGCTGTTGTAGTCGCTAGCCACGCCCACGACGCGAATAGGCATCCCTGCCGCGAAGTTGTGCGCGCTGGCAAGTTGCAGCGTGCGAACGTCGTCCAATGATTCGCGCTGCGTGACGGCGATAGAGTTCGCCGTGCGCGTGCTGTAGCACTCTATGATAGGGTCGAAGGTGACGCTTGAGCTTGTGCCCACCGTGCCGATGTACTCGGCTTGGATGTGCAGGCCGTACACGAGCGCGCCTCCGCAGTCCAACACGGCGGTGATTTCGCGGCTCACGCTTGCGGACGTGCCAGTGAACGCAGCATCGTGCCGCAGCCTCCACGCAACGGTTGGGTCGCTTGCCAAGGGCGTTGGCTGGTTGTTCCATGTCAGCGCGGTATGGTCCCAGTCCTGCGTCATTCCGTAGATTTGCACGCGCGCGTCCACCGTCAACGAAGCCGCCACGGCTACGTTCGTAATCGTTCGAGCGTTCATCTGCGGTGAACTGCGGCTTGTGGTGATGATGAACTTCTCGCCAGTCAAGGGCGTAGCGAACCGCAGCCAGCCATAGCGCTTGATGTTGGTAACTGCGTTGTGGTCTGCTGCCGCGCCAACGAAGTCATTGGTCATCGAGGCAAGGTTCGTCACCGTCGTCGGGTTGCCTTGGTCGGTGCGGTTCATGTGGCCGCGCGCCGCGATGAGTCGTAATGGCGGAGAGCCTACGAGCGTTGGGCGAATCTTCATGGTGTCACCAGCGTTGCCGCGACTTCATCCACGGCGAAGGACACCGTGAGATTACTAACACTGTTCACCAGCCGCAGCGACACGCCATAGAGCGGAAAGAAAATGTAGAAGCTGTCGCCGCTTGCGATGGTGGCGGGGAAGGCTTCGCTGACGGTGTAGGTGCGTGTGCCCGCGCCAGAGTCGTACACGAAGCTGGAAATGGTGCGCTCCACGCCAATATTGTCCGCAGTGCCCGAGCGGCCCACGAGCAGCCCGCCAACGCCGTAGTTGTTCGTGTTGTACGGCCCGCCAGTTCGCGCTGTTTGGTTGAACGTTGTGGTTGTGGGCGCGGGAGCCGCCACGGCGGATACGATATCCAGCGTGCCGTTGACCCCTAACCGCTGAAATTGCTTCCAGCCGTCCGGCATGTCGCCGTAGGCTTCCGCGCTGGTGCTATTGAGTATTCCGCTGTGAATGTAGCCACAAACAGACTCGTAGGCGGACGTGCCCAAGCTGCTATCTGACAACCGTTGCGGGCGATTGCTGAATGTCAGCGTTGTTGGATCCCAGTCCGCGCCGATGGCCTCAAGCCGCACCGTGCTCGTCCCGCCAGCCGTTCCCGCAGCGGTGTCCGTCAACGTCTTCGTGTAGAGAAAGTCCAACAGCAGCGGGTAAGCGTGAATGCTACTGCTATAGGGGTTGATTTGGTCGAGCCGCGCAGCCTCAACAACGGGCGTCGTGAAGTGAATCCAAAGCTCATCGCCGTTGGCGTGCGCGTCCGTGTTCGCTATCGTCTTCGTGTCCTGATAGACGGTGCCTGTGGCGTCGGGTGAGATTTTGTTGTAGGCGTCGATACTGACGGCGCGCTGGTTGCCGCTGCCGCCGAAGACGATGCGGCGCTCGTGCTGGTACACTCGCGGCATCCACATCACTCCGCTCCATTGCTGCCGATGAGGCTGGTCTTCTGGTTCTCGAAGTCGAACACGAGGCGCGACGCCGGCCCGCCGACGGCGTAGCGGCTGCCGCTGGGCTGCTTCACGATGTCGTCAATGTAGTCGCCCGCGCCGAACTCAAAGCGGATGCCGATGAGGTCGAGGCGGAAGGACTTCTCCACGCGGCCTTTTTCCTTGAGGAGGCGCTTTGCGGCGTCGCGCAGTTCGCTATCGTCTTGGTGGAGAATCTTACTGACTGGCGTGGACAGGTCCGCGAGCCCCGTGCCCGTGTCGTTTGTCACCTTGAATGCGTTGTTGTTACACGGATAGCTTGTGACTTGGTGCTCCTCGCGGTAGCCCTCTTCGTTCAGCGCGTACTCCTGCAACATATCGCTGCCGGCGCTACCCTGTGGCAACACGGAATCGTCAAGCTCCTCGGCAACGCCGTTCGGGTCGTACCGCGTAATGTCGTACTCATTGAACACGCGGGTATCGTGCTTGATGGTGGCGTTGAGGCGAATCTTCTTCAGCAGCGGGTACGTGCTGTGGCTTGGGTCGTTCTTCGTGCAACCTAAGAGTAGCGCCGTATAAATATTGTCGTCCGTCGCCGTCGCGATGTCGTCCGTCAGCCCGTCAAACCACACGAGCCCATCATCCGTGACGCGAAGTCCGCTGTTGAAGCGAACGTCGTGATATACGCCGTCGCTTTCCGTAGCCGCAAGGTCCGTCACCTCGATGCGAATATCCAAGCGGATGCGTCCGCGCGAAATCTTGCCGCTCTCCCGCGATTCGTAATAGGGCTGCAACTGCGAGTCCCACAACTGCTTGAACGAAGTGATGCGCGGCATGTTTACAAACGTGCTATTGACGCCGTTGAGAATCGTGGCGAGGTTTGGCCCCTTGACGCAGAAGGCCCGCCATACCTTCGGGTAGCATATGCGGGCAAGCTGAAGCGCCGCTTGCGTCTGCGGTTCAAGCCCATCAATCGCGCGCCCAAGGCGGTCCTTGGCGTTGACGAGAATCTCCATGAAGCCGAACTCTTCGCCAGAGTCCCACGCGGGGAAGATGTGGTCGCCGCTGGCAGTCATCGCCGCTTCGGTCGCCGCCACATCGCTGATATAGTTCGCGTGTTCGAACTTAAAGCGGCCCTCGTGGAGTGATACCTGCCCCTCAACCAGTCCCGACGTTGCCGCCTCGCTGGCGTCCGATTCCACCACGCCATCAAACGCCGTCTGAATGTTCTCCGCCGCGCCGCTCGTCTGAAGGTAAACGGTCTTCTTGTTACCAGCGCTGTCAGTGGTGGCCGCTACGCCGAGCGTACAGCGTCCAGAGTCCTCGTAAGTGACGTTCAACACATATTCGCCCGTCACGGCCAGCACGCGCTCCAATGCGCCCAGCACGCCACGCATCCCGCCGAGCCGCATGTCGGGCATCTTGCGATTCACAAGTTCATCAGTGCTGCTGAAGGCAAAGACGGGGAATTGAAGCTTCGTAGTGTTCAGAATCGCTTGGCCAAGGTGCGTCACGCCTAGATTGGTGATGGCGAGGTAACGCAACGTGTTCAGCGCGCGCGCCGGCGTGAACGCCACCGCCACGCCGGCGGATGTGTTCGGCTCGCGCCCGATAAGCTGGTATGGCGACTGGCCCTCTGTGCCCTGCTCCGCCAGCTCAGCGAACACGGGGATGTTCCCAACCATCGTACAGTTGTGCATCCCGTTGGGATTCGTGCGGAACTCGTAGCCGGTGAGCCACTTGATGGTGCTCGCGGCCTTGTCATACACCGGACACCCGCGCACGGGGATACGCGCGAGCAACCACCTGTCATCCCAATACTCAAGCGTCAGCGATTGCGCGCCGATGTTGTCCCGCCGCCGCATCAGCCCACCAACGAAGATGCACTTACCGCGCGACATGATTTTGATGCGGCTCCAGAACTTCAGCCGCTTGGGCGAAAGGTCGCCAGTCTCGTCAAGGCACACGAGGCCGCTGGCATGGTCGGTGCTGCTGACGTTGCGGATGGAAATGAACGCCTTGCCCGGCGTGATGCCCGTGGAGTGCTCAACCCGCAGCACTTCAGCGTACTCGAACGGTGCGTAGGTGCTGAGCGTGTACGGGATGGCGACGATGGCGTCCATCTCCGCTTGCGCTGATGTGGATACGACTGCGTAGCTTGGCACGCCTTAGCTCCTGCTCAACTCCGCCGTAAACGTCGGCGCGGCCATGGTCTCATCGCTGGCGAACACGAGGAACTCTGCCGCGTCGGTCGTCAGACTCGTCACGCCCGCCGCTGTCGCCGCCAGCGCTCGGATGTAATAATACCCGTTGGATGCGAAGGTGTAGCTTATCGTCGCCTTCTTCAGCCCGTTTGCCGTGCTGCTGAGTGACGCCGTGGCGTCGGGGCTGCCCACGGCGGGATAGCTGCCGCTCGGCGTGCGCTTGTAGAAGTAGACTTGCGTTGCAGTGCCCTTCTCGCGCGTAGGGTCGTAGAGCACCGGCACGGAGATGTCCCGCCCGCTGGTGATGGTGATTCCGCCCTCGTTGATGCCTGGCGTGTTGGGGCGTGGAGCGACACGCGCGCCCGCCGCATCGTATTCCACGAGCAAAACGTTGAGGTTGCGCTCCTCAACTCCGCCGCTGACAGCGCGGAGCACGAAGGCCACGGTGCCAGCCGCCACGGCGAAGGACGTGACGGCAATCGTGGCCGCGCCGCCTGGCGTTCCACTGCCAATCGTCTGCGCCGGCACGTCCATATTGATTTGTCCGCCAACGCTGTTGGGGTGGTACAGGCGATACGTTGCGCCCGCCGTCGTGCTGCGGTTGTAGGACAGCACCGTATCCGCCACGCCGCCGCTGCTGTAGGCAAGGTTCGTGGGCGGCTCCGGCGCACCGATGGCGACGATGGAGACGGTGGCCGACTCCGTGCCGTTGCTGCCAGTGTCGGACACTTGCTGCGTGCGGTAGTAGTACGTGCCCGCCGCCAGTTCGCTCGCTTCCGTGTAGCGGACTTGGTTCTCGCCACGGAACGGCACGGTTGCAATGACGGTAGTCGGCGGGTCTGACGTTCCGCGCTTAATCTTCATTTCCTTCGGCCAGCGCACGTCAAGAACGCCGTCCGTCACATCTGCAACTGTGTCGGCAACAGTAACGCTACCCGCCAATCCGCTGCCATCGGATGCAGTGAATGTTATAGGAAACGGCGCGCCCAACACTGTAGCCGAGCCGCTCGCCACCGTTCGCGTCCCGCTCGTTAAAGTCAACGTTGCCACGCCACCATCAACGTCAATCGTGTAGCCCAGCCGCCCCCACGTCGGATGCCCCGCCACGCGCGCCGTATTCTCTCCAAGCACCGCACCCGTCAGCGCCCATGAAGATGTATGCGTGCCGCTGGAGAACTCCGGCTCCACTACCTTTGGCACGAACGTCAGCACCAGCGTAATGCGCTCGTTCTCCGTCTCTTCGCTGACGCGGGCGCACCTGTCGTAGTTCGCCAGCGGGTCGCTCAGTTGCCCCACGCGCATGATGAAGATGCTGAACGAGTTCGTGCCGTAGGGTATCTGCACATCAACGTTCTTCTCCGCGCCGTCGCTGTCGTAGACGGTTGCAACCTTCTTCGCGTTCACGAAGACGTGATGGAAGCACGGATACATGACGGGCGAGGTGCGGAGCTTGAAGCGCACGGGGCAGGACGTGTAACCGCGCCGCGCCATCTCCGTGGTGTCGGGGATGGTGTAGGCGTAGTGATTCTCGGGATTTCCATACCCAGCGGAATACGGGGCACCGAAGCGCATCACTCCTCCGTCAATAGGAGATAGGCGAGCGCCTTGCCCCATGCGGGCATTGTGGACAGGTTGGCTTTGATGATGTTGCGCGCTTGCTGGCACTTTCGCAGGTGCGCTTGCGCTGCTGTTTCGGGCGCGTTTGCCGCTGCGGCCATCACGTCGGCCTCGTTGGGGCGCGGGCCGAGCTTTGCCTCGTTCCAGTTGGTGAGCTTGTCGCCATTCGTGCCGAAGTCGCCGTTATGAATATCGGCGCTCGGGTAGACACGGCAAACGGCCTCAATCAGTGTCATCGGAACCTCCGCGCAACGATGCTACCATAGGCCGTGGGGTCGCCCGCCGAGTGCGTTGTTGCGCCCTTCAGATAAACCGTAGTGGCAGCCGTGCGGCTCAAGTCTGACGTACCGCTGCCAGAGCGCAGAATGTGCGCGGGCACAACTAGGGTCTGATGTGCGTTTGTGTTCGTGGAGTAGTCGCGGGCCTCGTTGTAGCCGACAACCTGGTCTGTGGTTGTGTTGGCACTAAACAGACTTACTACGCCAAAGAGTGCGGTCACCGTGCCGCCCGCGCTGCTGATTTGCACTAGGCCGGAGAGTTGCCATTCACCTGGGCAGATAGAAATTGATGTCACGTCGTAATACTGGTCACTCGTCGCCATCGTGACGGCGCTGCCACTGGCAACATTCGCCCGCACGAAGTCCCGCGCCAACACCACCGCCCAGCCCGAACCCGTGCACACGTACCACACCTGTCCGTATTGGTTGTAGAGCGTGTTGATGGTGTTGCCGTCAATCTTCTCTTCAAGCGAGGCGGGCCAGATGCGCACCGTGTTGGACGTTGTGTCCGTCTTGCGAAGTCCGAGCGTGAAGCCAGCGCCAGCCGTCGCGACAGAAGGTAGATACACGTCAATCGCCTCTGCCGTGCAGTCGCAATCAATCAGACAGCCGTCGTCATTCTTGGCGCTGACTCCAAAGTCGCCCTGAACGGTGCGATGGTTCGTGATTGTGATAGGCGCACCAGCCGCGCGCCCCCAGCCCATGAGCTTCATGCGCGCCCCTTACGCCGTGTAGAGGTACTCGCCAATGTGCGCGAAAACGCTTACGTCATCGCCGCCAACCGTCGTGGCGCGAATGCTCCATCCAGTTGGAATGTCGATATCCTGCGCCTCTTCCCACTCGAATGATTTGACGGTACCGCTAGGTGTCAGAGTCGCCGTCAACACCTCTTTCCAGAGGTAGTACGTGGTGCCGTCGTAGAGGAAGATGCGGACGTTGCTGGCCGTCGTCGCCATGTTCGCCTTCACGCGCAGTAGCGTACACTTCGCCGCCGCGCCGCTTGTATTCGGATACACGGTTGCAACGTTCGTAGGCGCGGTAAGGCTCGCCTCCGCCGTTGTGGCCTGCGCCACGTACACGCGGAAAGTGTTGGGGAAAACTGCGGTTCTATTCAGCGCCATTGCTTACACTCCACACCGAAACATCGCCCACGTTTGCGCCATCACTCGCCGCTCAAGGTACAACCAGCGGCTCACCAACTCCCCGTGCACCGTCGCGCTGTAATCCACCGCGTTGTGGTCATACGCGCCGCCAGAGGTGAACTTGTCGCTGCTGTCGTCGGCATCGCGCGGCGTGCTCCCCACGTACTGCGCGCCGTTCTGGTCGGTTTGAGTTACGTTTGCCATTACGCTATGCCCCCGTCACAAATGAACGTCGCCTGCGCGTCCATGAACACGTATGAACTACCGCGCCCCGTTGCCACTGGGTTGCGAATCTTCTTCATGCCGCCCGGCTCCAGCGTGCAGCGCTGATACGTGACGCCACTGTAGGCGATGCTGACGGCGGCATTCTCCCACGCTTGAAAGTCCGTTTTGAA